>SL_3KL_010_SEDDRAFT_10001988_pt1 | contig 18738 bp, 19 predicted proteins | sample SodLakKL_010_SED_2_FD_10381 | JGI IMG/M metagenome (IMG submission 10381) | reverse complement strand
GTTCCGGGTACAGGAGATCCGCGAAATTTTTCTTTGAATGGGTTCCAGATGTTTATAGCGATCTGGTTGTATAGCAGGGGAAATTTCGCGGATCTTTGGGATCTTTGGCTCTGCAACAGGGGAAATTTCGCGGATCTTTCAGGTATCTGGTTGAGCAGCGGAGGAAATTTCGCGGATCTGTTNATTGTAATCTTCATCTGAGAGATTATTTACCGGATTTTTTTTCAGTACGACAAAAGTCATATCATCATTGGGCCTTCCTGTTTGAATCCACTCGTGAGCTGCTTCCCGGAAGCGCTTGATTATGGATTCCGGTGAAAGTGTACGTGCAGAAGCAAGTAACCCGGCAGCCGTTTCGTAACCAAGCATTTTACCATTGCCGCTGATTAGTTCAGGAAATCCGTCAGTCATCAAAAGCACTATATCGTTATCGCCGAGTGTAACGGTGTTCTTGACGTAGGGGTAGTCTGGCACACTGCCAAGCGGCATACCCTTCAGGTCGATACTCTCTACTTTCCCGGATTTTGATCGATAAATCAGGGCAGGCGGCATTCCGGCGCCAACAAGTTCCAGCGTCTGATCCTTCAGTCTGACCATGGCAAATGCCATATAGAGCCTTGGAAGATTCATTTTTTTGATCGCCGCAGAACACCGCTGCATCATCAGCGTAAGATCTTCTTCATTCGACATGAGGTTAAACAAACTCTTTACGGCCGTAACGAGTAAACCCGCCCGGGTTCCGTGACCGGTGGCATCCCCGATACAAAGGGTAAGAGTGTCGTCGTCAGACCTGGCTGCGTCGTAATAGTCGCCGCCAACTTCGGTAGCCGTCTCCATATAGGCGGCAACTGTTACAAACCTGCTTTGGGGAAGAACTTCAGGCAGCATGGACAGCTGTAATCTCCGGGCATCTTCAAGTTCCCTGCTTTTTCGTTCATTTTCAGCATGCAGAAGCTTGGTCCTGGCTTCCACACTATCGGCATACAACCGTGCTTTTTGCATTTCTGCATGGTGTAGCTGTTCACGAACCCGAACTTTTAGCTTGTACCTGTTGTAGAAATACCCGGGAACGACAAGAGCAAGTAAAAAACCACCGGAAAGAATGACAAACCATAAATTTTGCAGTTCTCTCTCCTGCTGTAACATTTCGATCTGCTGTTGTTGCTGACGGGTACGATACTGTTCCTGCAACTCTGCAATTAGTGACTGACTATCGGAATTAAAAAGTGTATCATCAGCAGCTTTGTATAATTTATGATGTTCAAGTGCCTGTTCATAATTTCCGGTTGACTCATAGATCTCCGAGAGAATTTCATGGGCGTTCCGGATTAGCGACCAGCTTTTGGTCTCATGAGCAGTTAACAGGCTTTGATGAGCAGTTGAAAGGGCAAGGTCAGGTTGATTCAATTTTAAATAAATCGAAGCTATACTGTTGAGTGTATTGGAAATACCGCGTGTATTGCCAAGTTGTTCATGATTTTTCAGGCTCTGCCTTTTAAATTCAAGAGCCTGGTCGGTATCACCAAGGTACATATAGATGGCGCCAAGGTTTTCAAGCGATATTGAGATACTGTAAAGATTTCCCGAATCCTTCCAGTATTCATAGGCCTCTTCATAATAGTTTCGTGCCTGTTCAAATTGTCCCATCAATTCATATACTGCACCGATATTATTCAGGGTTGATGCCAGCGGATCTTCAGCCTGCAGTTCTCTCCAAATCGGCAGTGATTGTTCGTAGAATGATAATGATTCTGGGTACTGGCCAATTCGCTGGTGAAGAGTACCGATATTGGTCATAGATGCTGCCATACCGCGTCTGTCGTTTAGCTGTTCCCTGGCAGCCAGTGATTGAAGATGAAATTTCAGCGACTGATCATAGTTCCCGATAATATCGTGCATAATCCCGATGAAATTATAAGTAGATGCAAGTTCCCGTATATTGCCGGTTGGTTCCAGAATTTCAAGAGCCCGGAGGTGATGTTCCAGTGCCTGTACCGATTCTCCTTGCCGGCGGTAAACTGTACCGGCTTCATTTAAAATAGCTGCCTTTAGATATGGTGTATCTGTCATTTCTGTCAATACCATAGCACTGTCGAGGGCAGCGAGTGCGAGTTCGTACCTGTCTTGTTGCCGCAGAAGCCTTCCTCTGAGAAGTTTTGAACCGGCTATTTGTTCAGGATTGGCTATATCAAGGGCGACCTGTTCCGACTGCTTAGCGAGATCCATAGCAGTATCGTAGTCGTTCAGATAGTAGTATACCCAGCCGATTCGGGTCAGAAGCTGTGATTCCAATATTTTGTCTGGATACTGTTTAAGCAAATTTTCTGCTTCAACTGCATAGTCCAGTGCAACGTGTGGTGAGTCCTGTTGAGTCAATTTCACCAGCTCGATGAAGATGGAAATTTTTTCAATTTCTCCGGATGTATGTAGCTGCGATTGAAGGCTGTCCAGTGTGGGATTTTGTGCTTTCAAAGAGTTAACACATAAAGGAATCAACAAGAATAATATGACTGATAATCGATCCATTGATTATTTAAATTCCGGTCCGGATAGAATGAAAGTATCATTTTATCCGATTATATAATTCACGATCTGATCTGAAAGATTTCAGCATCCTACGTTGAATCTGTATACAAGTTTCGATCAATAAAAACTATATATCGAATAAAATGAATGTCGATGAAGAAAAATAAATGGGTGATTTACGGAAGTTATGGTTATACAGGATCTTTGATTGCAGAGAGGGCTGCACGGTCAAATCAGACGGTTATTCTTGCCGGAAGAGATGAAAAAAAACTTTCGGAACAGGCATTCAGATTAAATTTGAAATACCGTAAGACAGAACTCAATAACCCTGATGAACTGGATGATCTATTAAATGATGCAAAGTTGGTCATTCATTGTGCCGGGCCGTTTATTAACACCTGGAAACCCATGGCAGATGCCTGTATCCGGAATCGATGCCACTATATCGATATTACCGGAGAGGTCGATGTCTTTGAATCATTAAAAAAAATGGATTATGAATTCGGAAAAGCCGGCATCATGGCACTGCCCGGAGCGGGCTTCGATGTGGTTCCTTCAGATTGCCTGGCAATGTATTTGAAGTCAAAGCTGCCTGATGCCATTTCACTGGAAATGGCATTTCAGACATCCAGACGGTTATCCTCTCGTGGTACCATGAAAACCATTTCAGAACATTTGGGAAGAGGCGGTTTGGTTCGTCGTGATGGAAAACTCATAGCTGTTAGATCGGCCTGGAAAACAAAGAAAATCGATGTAGGGAATGGACCTGTTTCCGTAATATCCATCCCCTGGGGCGACTTATCTGCGGCATATACATCAACAGGAATAGAGAATATTACGGTCTATATGGCAATGAAGCCATCTGATATTCGATTAGTCAAAGTGTCAAACCTGGTCAATCCCCTGCTTCGATCAAAGTTTGTTCGAACCTTGATAAAAAAAGGAATTGAACTACAACCACCCGGCCCCACCGAAAAAGAGCGTGAATCAGGAAAGAGTTATTTCTGGGGAAAAGTTAAAAATCCCCATGGTGAAACAGCGGAAATGAGACTGATCACACCGGAAGGATATAAACTGACAGCGGAATCTGCATGTCTGATTGCTTACAAGATAGCAAGCGATGATTTTAAACCCGGTTATCAAACGCCAACAACCGCGTATGGGAAAAATCTGATATTCGAAATCAATGGAGTTAAGTCCCTAAATCAAGGAGAGTGACACCTTACATGGCATGGACATTTTAAAAAAATGTCTTTTGAGACAGACTCAGGGCGGATGATGCGCGTCATCTTCAATCCCCGGGTTGCATCAATTACAAGAGCGTTTTTCATGATGAAAAAAACAAATTGATCTTTCAGAGAGTATATGCCTGATCAACTGTTAAATGATACGGTTTCAGATACCATACAGCTATCAGTCATTCAATTTTTCTGTAGACAAAGTTCCAGGTATGAAAAAGCAGAAATCCGGCAATAAGCCCGGCAAATGCATCTATTGCATAATGAATGGAAGCGTAAATCATGGAGAATCCAATACCGAGTATACAGATTGATAAGACTACAGTTACCGTACGGCTCATGGGCCGGAGCAGCATTAAGACACCAACACTTAGACCGACATGGGAACTTGGGAAAGCGGCTCCGTCTGGTGCACCAATTAGAAAGAGCAGATCGACCACGTTTGCCAGCACGCTTTTATCTTCAAAAAGTCCCACTCTGTAATCCAGCGGGCCGATTACGGGGAAAAGAATAAAGAAGATTACAAAACTGAAAAACATGCCGATGTAAACAAAAGCAAATCTCGGGAAGTCATCGGTTCGTTTCAGCCATATCCAGGTCAGACTGCCAATCAGGATTGGATAATAAGTGAGATAGAAAAAATGAATCACCTCTACCCAAAATGACTGGGTGATCATCTCATGCAAATGAAGGTGTGGATGAGTACTGAATAAAGCGAGCTCCCATTGACGAACAACAGAGTCGAATGTGGTATTATCACCATAAATCATCGGGATGAAATAACCCACATCATAATGAATAATTGCGATGAGAATCACAGGATAGTGAAATCGTACTGCCTCAAATATGATGTTGTATGGTTTGCGGCTGGCAAGCCACCAGATCAGGGCCGCAAACAGGAAATGATAAAGAGCCTGATTAAAGTAAACGGTATTATTTAATCCGCCAAAGAGCAGAACCAGGCCGAACAGGATTAAAATCCAGACTGCAAATTTATCACACAGTAACAGTGAATCAACTCCGGATGAATTCTGAAATTTCTGGACAGGTTTTTTCAATTGTTCAAGATTCAAAAAAATTTAATCCTGATTGGTAAAATCCTGGTTAAATGGATTTATTTCAGCTTTGTCTGTAATAATGATGGAACCATACCCGGTAACTTCATGGCAGGTATTGCACGCCTGAATGACAACAGACTTCCGATCACGAACTAAATTCCAATCTCCTGTTTCAACAGCGTCTTCAAGGTCCTCAATAACCGGCTCAAGCATGTTTTCTGTTAATTGTCCGATTGCTTCACCGTGATATATTATGCCGGCGTCGATGATCTCTTCTGTGGCTTCTTCAAGTTCATGAATGTAGAAATCAACAAGGGCTTCATTCTCATTCTCAACAGCATAGGTCAGTTTGTGAATGATCGTTTGCATTTGCGTCATGACCTCATACAAACCGGGTTCATTTTGAGTTGCAAAGGTTTGTTCCAGGTGATTGACCTTGTTCCAGAGCCATCCGGAAATAGCAAATAGGATGATACACAAAATGAGGACCATTAAATTAAAAGCTTTCATAGCAAAGTGGTTAGTTTACAGATTTACACATGATGTATTTGACATAAGCATGATAAATAATATAAACTGTCCGGGCATGTGAGTTTATCAAAATATTTGATTTTAAATGATTCAGATAGAATGCCACACTGTTGTTACCCGGTATCTTTTGCGGATCTATTGCTTGTATTTCTCTCAATTCAGAATCATCGGATGATTCACTTTAATAAATTCAGCGGGTAAAAAACAATCTTATTTTTATGGATCAAGTCATCTGATGATTTAGTGAATCATCCATAGTTATTTCACTCTTCATTTCATCCAAAAAATTCTCCATTAACGCGACCCTGCTTCGTGCTTCTATTTTGGCAGACTTCGTATTCATCGATTCGGGGAGCTTGAATAATTTCTGATAGAAATGGTCTATCGTCCAGGATTGATCATCCGGTGCTCGATAGTCACAGAAAGGATCATCGGTGTTGTAAATCGGCCGGCCAATCGCTCCTCCCACCATCATACAGCGTGCGATTCCAATTGCACCAAGTGCATCGAGACGGTCTGCATCCTGAACAATCTTTGCTTCAATAGTTTCCGGCTGAATCCCGGCTGAATAACTGTGAGCACATATCGCATGGCTTATTGGATGTATATACTTCTCCTGATAACCTGATCTGCGCAGAAAACCGGCAGCTTTCTCAGCAGCCATTTGAGAAGCTTTGGATCGATCCGGATGATTTTTAGGAACGACAATACAATCATGCAGCCATGCAGCAGGAATTACAATATTGGAATCGGCACCCTCAAGTTTTGTCAGCCTTTTTGAGCTGGCAACTACCCGCTGAATATGTGCCAGTCCGTGTGCACCATCATCATAGTGGTTACACTCATCGATAAGAAATTTTCTGAACCGTTCTTCCCAATGAGGAATATTCATGTAACTGCTCGATGACTTAAAAAGGTTATTGCTGAAACCTTGTTATGCGCCATTTGAACTATCACCATCTTTGTTTTTAACGCCAATATCCAGTGGACGATCTTTATCGCCGGCCAGGTGAATCGTTTGAGTTGGAAATGCAAAATCGATGCCTTCTTCATTGAAACGCCTGAAGATTTCACTGTTAACCCATTGGGTAAAATCCATGTATAGCCAGAAATCAGGTGGGTGAAACCAATAAAAGCATTTCAGGTTCAGTGAGTCACTATTCATTTCATCAAAATAGACCCGCGGCGGGAAATCCGGGTTCATCCCTTCGTGATCGTCCAGGATATCTTTCAGGATTTCAAGAGCTCTGTTCACTTTTTCCGGTGGTGTATCGTATGTAATCGTTACGTCAAAAACACGCCTGATATAAGGTCGTTTCCCGATGTTATGAATAGTCATATTTGCAAGCTGTCCGTTGGGTACTGTAAGTATATGACCATCGAGTGTCCGGATCTTTGTTGTCCGAACTCCAACTTCGAGAATTACACCCAGTTTATCTTCCAGGTTTATGAGTTCACCTACATTAAATGGTTTGTCTGCAAAGATCATCAGGGATCCGAAAAAATTCCGGATCGTATCCTGGGCAGCAAGGCCAAGGGCAAGGCCACCGATACCAATACCGGCAAGGATACTGGTAATTGGCTGATCACTCAACGTTTGCGCAACCTGTAGTATGGCAAGAATCACAACAGTGACCCGTATTGTTTTACCAACGATCGGTATGAGCATATCGTCGATCTGATTATCATCCGCTTCACGGGCAAAGCGCTGCAACCACGTATCGATCACATCTACCTGGCGATAAAAGAAATGGGCAATGGAGAGAACTATGAGAACTTCCACAGAGGTAAAAACCAATCCCTGGATACCTTCCGCAATGACCAGAAAAGAAAGTGCTATTCGAAGTCCGAATGCAAAAACCAAAAATGTAATTGACCTGGCGGCCGACTCAAATACGATTGACAGCAGAATCTGATCATGTGCTTTCAGTTTGGGAGCCGTCCTGTTGAAAGAAAATTTTAAAATTTTACCCAGAAAGAAAGCCAGAGCTATGATGCCAGACATCACCAAAATCCGCCAGAGTTCATTTCCGGCAAAAATCACATCATTTGCTTCAGTTAGTAAATCCATAAATTATTCTATGTTATGATGATCAATGAGGAATAAATCGGTACTAAAGGTAGGAAGTTTCAATCAGAACCTGAACCGTTTTTTAACCCCAAAAGGTATTTCCAATTGCAAGAAGGGTAAACAAACCGGGCCCATGAAATAACAGGCCTCCAATCATGACAGCGGCCCATTGAGCCGGATTAAGACGTTTTTGCCTGACGGCGGCCATAAACAGAAACAGCGTAGCAGGTAAAACCAATAAAATCGAAGAAGCCATTCCCGGTGAATAGGATCCGGCAAAGAAAGTGATGATTGAGTGCGGGATAATATTGATGAACATCGCAAAAGCAAAACAGTATAACAGTATTTCAGAGGTATTTACGTGGTGTTCAATATCCGACCACCAGACAAATACAACCGGAAGTATCGCTGTGATGAACAAAACGAACAACATGGTACCTACTGTCACATCACCGATCAGGTTTACACTTAATTCCGGCATGAGCTGATTATACTTATCAATGAAGTTTGATAAAAATATTGCTTCCTCCATGTTGTGAAGTATGGTTACGATGGGAATACCCCACATAATCAATCGATAATTTTCAGAACTTGTAAACATGTGTTACAAAAATTGAATTCAAATCAGTATCGGGGTAATATGACGGCCATGTTCTTATTTCACCTTTGACATGGGATCAGCCAACACTGTGACATTATGTAAATCACTTATGTTATGGATTGCTCCGGCAAGTGGCAATTAAATTAAACCGGCCCGGAACTATTTCACCTTCATTGGTTTTTTCCATGTTGGAAATATATCAACAGTTATTTTAAAACTAACCGCCAGTCCCGATGATATCCAAATTACTTTCATATAAAATCAATGAATTTATCAGTCCTGATGTTGCGATTGCATTCCTTCGCATTGTTACCTCTGCAACCATGCTGACACACGGTATCCCCAAGCTAATGAGGATCCTTGAAGGCGATTGGAGTTTTCGTGATCCAATTGGACTCGGCCCTGAGGTATCACTGTTTCTGATCACATTCGCTGAATTCTTTTGTGCTTTTTTGGTTCTGATTGGGTTTGCTACCCGATTGGCTTCGATTCCCCTGATTATCGGAATGGCAATTACCTATTTTATTGTACATGGCGATGACCCTTTCAGCCAGAGTGAAAAATCGTTTATGTTTATGTATCTCTATATCCTGATCTTTTTTACCGGATCGGGTAAATATTCAATAGATCGTATCTTATTTAAAGGGAAAAGATAGGGAACCGGAACGGAGCATAGCGCTAACCCGGATATTCACACGTCATAACGGATTCCCGACGATTCAAGCATCCTATCCAGATGGATTAACCTGAACTTCTTATGGATAATTGAGTCCGAATCGTTCGCACAATCCGGGAATACTGTCGAAGTCCATCTCCAGGCCATATTTATCGGTCAGATGGGCTGCGTCTTCGTCATGACCGTCCCAAACCTCTGCGATTTCTTTGAAAAAATTTTCGAATCCGGCCGGAGAAATCACTTCAATGATTTCGCAGGTGGTATCATCGGGATTCCAGAATGTGTGCCACTGTTTGGCCGGCTTGTACACCCAGGAACCCGTTTCAGCTACGACCACTTCATCGCCAAGAAGTGCCCCCATCCTTCCCTTAATAATGTATGAGTATTCATCCTCTCTGTGATGGTAATGAAGCGGCGCTGCCAGGGTTTTCGGGGCGATTGGATGATGGACAATCGAAAAGCGGTCATCGGTTTCGGTTCCGTATATTTTCCAGTGGACCCCGATTCCTCCCAGTTCCACCGGATCATGCTCACCTTTTTTGATTACCGTTGGTTTACTATTGATATTCTTTGATTTCTTCATACTAACCTCTTTTTTATCTTTGGTTTAAAGACAAATAATAAATCTATTATTTGATATAGAAATAAAAATGTATAAAAACCGCAAAATTAAAAGGAATATGAGTTAGATTATTGCAGTAAAATTCTAAGAATGACATAAATCGTGACCTTTTAGCGCATTCCGGTATACCCCGGTTCAGCATCATCAATGCCGTAATTACCGCTGGCGTCCACATCGGCTTCAACATCCACTTCAAGTTCGTCGATTGGAACCCCCAGGTTCGGCTCCTGCGGGGGAGAATGTGTCGGTAAAGCTGAAACCAGCCGTCCCGGCGGATATTCCGGCGAAGTCGCCGCCAATGACACATATTGTTTGATGATTGTGATAACCCACAGAAGGAGGATCATTATTTATAGATTTTCCTGACATAAATAGCTCTCCGGATTCATTGACTGAAAATCGTTTCGATACGTTACACTAAAATTTATAATTGATTGACATTTACCGTTTTAGTCTATCGGTTTTACTCCTCTGGAAACCACAAATTCCCCGGGAATCTCATACCCCCCGTTTTTCTGGTAACCGGAAATTGATTCCAGGTACTCCTCATGAGCTCCCTGCTTGGTCTCTTCATCAAATTTTCGGTAGGCAAGGGCAACCGGTCCGCCGGCAAAAGCGGCCATCACCGCTACTTCATCCGACGGGTAATAAAGTTTTACAGACAGACGTTCCGTCTCTATGTCTGTAAACCCGGCTTCTTTCATCGATATCTCATGTGTATTTCCGGTACCCTGCTGAAAAAACATCGGGCAGACTTCAGATGCGACTCGCTTATCCACAATGGGGAAAATGTCGGCCCAGCCGCATTTCTTTCTTTCTCCCCAAACAGCGCTGACAATCCGGCCGCCAGGTTTCAACACTCTGAATTGTTCTTTCATTGACTGAACCGGGTCCGGGAAATACATAACACCGAGCCCGCATATTGCAGCATTAAACGATTCATTTCCCAGGTCGAGATCTTCGGCATCCATTCGCTGAAAATGAACATTGTCTATATTTTGTTTCTTCGCTTCTTTTCCGGCCATCTGAATCATTCCATCAGAAAGATCTGTAGCTACGACATGTCCTCCCGGTTGTACGGCTTTAGCCGCCCGAAACGTAATAAGACCGGTACCGCAAGCGGTTTCCAGGACGTTTTCACCCGGCTTAAGTCCGGCCATTTCCATGAGTTTATCCTGGGCCGGCCTGAGCTGTTCCTTCCACGATGCTTCATAATACTCGGCGGCTTTGTCCCAGCCATATCGTTGAACGCGTCGCTGTAATCGTGGTTCCATAATTTTAGTAGTAAGTATTGAGTAGTTGGTATTGAGACACTAATCNGTATTAAGTTGTAATCTTTGAATGAATACTAAATTCTGACCGGAGACCGAGNACCGGGGACCGAAGATTTACCTACCTAAGTCTACGGTCCCCGNTCTTCCGTCCAGTTCAATCAACTTTTCACTTTTGCCTTTTCACTATTCGCATGCGTGGGAATCACTTCGACCGCTGCACTTTTTACAATGTTTACCTCGCGTTCTACATTAACCGGATTTACAAAGTCCGCAAGTAAGGGACTATGCTTATCTGCCTTTTCAATCACTTCACGGATTTTATCATCCGGTGCGGGACTGTCGATGTAAACTTTGTATCGCAATCCTTTATAGCCCGGCTCTACACCATCAATTCCGTATGTACCGCGGGCATCCACATCTGCTTCAATTTCTACTTCGATATTATTGACAGGTACATCCAGGTAAGCGGCCCATTTTGCATACCCTATGGCCAGACAACTGCCCAGGGCTCCCCGCTGAAGCACACTTGGCCCCGGTCCGGCATCATTTCCGCCTTCAGTTTTTCCGACATCGGCCGTAAACTTCCAGTGTTTGTGTTCAATATCGCAGGTGGTTCCGTCCCGAACCCGGACTTTTGTCGTAGTCGTATACCGGCCTTTTTCGGGTTTGATTTTCAACAGTTTTTTTACGCGATCGAATGATTTTTTGAGTGTGCTTGTATCGGACATAGTTTTTGAAGATTGGTTCTCTGTTTTCTGTTTCAATTAAAACTTTTTATTTACACTTGCTTGAATAACAACAAACTTGTTTTCCTGCTAAATTATTGATCTGATTTTCAAACTTTTCTGATGCATTATCACCAATAAGCAAATGAAATCCAAGAGGAGGCGACCTGGATTGCTTCCGTTTTTCTTTGATTTTAATGAACCACTCCAACGATGCCAGACTTTTATCCTTCCATTCCTTAATTTGAAAGCCGGTTTCTTCAAGTATCTTCCTTATCTCTTTAAATGTTCGTAAAATCTTCTACTCAATTAAGCCGAAAAAACACTTTCTTTCTATCATTATCCGATGAAACCGTTAAGTTTTTAATATCAGAGCCTGCCAAACCGGATGGAAACAGTTCTTCAAGAAAATCGGTGCTTTCTTTTTCTGTTAGGCGATACTCATTCATCATCCCGGGGGTTTCAAGTCCAAACATGTTTACCTGCAGGCAATGTAACAATATGCTGAAAATCTGGTTTTAAGCGGGATGGCCCGTGTTGGGCGGTCCGGAGGCGTTCTCATGAGAAAATCAATAATGCTTTCAGGTACTCCCCATTGGTCTGTTCCGGGAGTTCAAGAATGGTTATATAGTCCCCGTTTAAGGGGTTCGATGTCAGAGGGGTGACCGATTGCCGCAGCAGCTCGGCGGTCGGCCCGTCCCCTTTCTCAGATTTCCCAACCTTGTTTCATTGCAGGTGAAGGAAAAGATTATCATGATTGCTGATTTTCAGCCTGAATTCTATAACCTGACAGACCTCTTACTCAATAAAGCTGAAAAAAACGGCTAAACCTATATGACGGCGCCGATTGTCCGTTTTGGTGCTATCGGTTCGAGTAGGAGTGTAGCGATTTCCCGGTAGTCCCGAAATCTCTTGAAAAAATGCGTTATGTTTGCTTTTTTGGTAATTTGCTGTTTATCCCGAAAGCAAGATGATCCAAAAAGTACTGTAGAGGTATAAAAGGAAAAACGGAATCCGTTATGGGGGCATACTTTCTCCCTAACCTGCATTATTCACCAAGAAATTTGGTTGTGAATAATGCAGGCTAAAAAAGAGACAGAATATTGAATGGAGCCGGCAAATGTTACACAACTGCTTCAGGCCCACGCATCGGGCGACAGCAAGGCACTGGGCGAGCTGATACCGCTTGTATATGAAAAGCTGCGAAAGATGGCCCGCGGACGAATGCGCGGCGAGAGACCCGGCCATACCCTCGATGCCACCGGGCTTGTGCACGAAGCCTATCTGGAACTCGTGAAATTCGACCGGCTCAACTGGCAGAACCGAAGCCACTTTTTTGCTATTGCTTCGCAGGTGATGCGTAACATCCTTGTTGATTACGCCACGAAAAAAAAGACAGAAAAACGTGGGGGAGGCCGCCGGCAGGTTACATTAGGGGATGCCGATTCAGCCGTCGAAGTGAAAATTGAACAGCTTCTGTCAGTCCACCAGGCCCTCAACCGGCTTGCAGAAATGGATGAACGCCGGGCCAACGTTGTGGAGTGCCGGTTTTTCGGAGGGCTCAATATGGAAGAAACTGCAACAGCACTTGGCATTTCCGTGCGAACCGCACACCGCGACTGGAAACTTGCCAGCACCTGGCTGAAACGGGAGCTTGGTGCGGTACGCTAACAAATATCTATGACCACCCACTGGAAGCAGATCACCCAACTATTCACCAAAGCCCTGAAAATCGACAAGGCCGGCCGACAGGCGTGGCTGGAACAGGCCTGTGGTGAGGATGAAGTATTGCTTGATGAGATTCAATCTCTGCTCAGGGCCTACACCGCGCCGGGGTTCCCCGGGCAGACTCTCGATGAGTTGCGGTCTCTGGCGTTTTCGCAGTTGGAAGAGAACCGGATGAAGGGCAAACAGATCGGCCGGTTCCAACTCCAGGAGTTGATTGGCGCCGGGGGCATGGGCGTGGTATGGCGAGCCCGCGATACCCGGCTCGAACGCGACGTGGCGATCAAATTCCCCCCGCCGGCCTGGAGTTTTAACGACCACGCCAAACAGCGGTTTCTGCACGAAGCGCGGGCGGCAGCTTCGCTTGATCACCGCAATGTGTGTACGATTTTCGAAGCCGATGAGATTGCCGACGGCACGCTCTACCTGGCCATGGCTTATTATAAAGGCGAAACGTTGCGGGACCGCCTGGGGAAAGGCCCGTTGCCGGTCGATGAAGCCCTGAATATTACTCTGCAAACCGCCCGGGGTCTGGCTGCAGCCCATGAACACGGATTGATACACCGCGACATCAAACCGGCCAACCTGATGATCACCCCAAGAGGAACAGTCAAGATCCTGGACTTCGGGATTGCCAAAGCAATGGGTGTGACACTGAACTCCCCGGATGAAGATGTGCATAAAACCGAAAATAATGTCCTGACGAAACCGGGGCAGCGGCCGGGTACAGAGGCGTATATGGCCCCGGAGCAGGCAGCAGGCAGTGACATTGACGGACGCGCCGACCTGTGGGCTTTGGGAGTGGTGCTTTATGAGATGCTGACCGGCGAGCGTCCATCCAAAGATCCGGAAGCTCCTTCGGCAAAACGGACAGAGGTACCCAAAGAAATCGATGATCTGGTGATGTGGCTGCTCAAACCCAACCCGGACGACCGCCCGGGAGAGGCCGGGGATGTGATTCGTTTACTGGAAGAGCAGATTTCGCCGGTTACCGGCGCCACAGCGGGTACCCCTACAACCTGGAAAGGGCGTCGTTCAGGGATGAACAGAGTCGTGGGCGGGCTTGTTCTGCTATTACTCCTGGCAGGGATAGGTTGGTATCTTTATCAACAGGAGAACCCGGTTCCCGCGCTGCCTGCAGATGACGTCTACACCCTGGCCGTGCTGCCGTTTACCAATATGGGCGGCGACCCCGATGATGAGTATTTTTCCGACGGCATGACCGAGGATCTGCTCACCTACCTGTCGCAGAACACCGACTTCCGGGTCATTTCCCGCTCGTCGGTAATGCGCTACAGGAATGCCGACCGAAATCTGCAAGAAATTGGCGAGGAACTGGGCGCTTCTCATATTGTAGAAGGAAGCGTCCGGCGAAGCGATGACGGGGTTCGGATTACCGCACAGCTTATCGACGCACAAACCGACCAACACCTGTGGGCCGAAAGTTACGACCAGGAACTGGAAGATGTTTTTGCCATCCAGACGGATATTTCCCGATCCATTGCCGAAACTCTGGAAGGACGACTCCTTGCTGCGGGCGAGATGATGGAACCGGATATGGTCAGCCCGCAAGCCCACGATCTTTATCTTCGGGGGCGATTCCTCTGGCACCGGCGAACGGAGGCCAGTATGCTGCGGGCGGCCGGCTATTTTGAAGAAGCGGTAGAGCTGGCCCCCGGCTACAGCCGGGCCCTGGAAGGACTGGCCGACGCCTACGCGGTTTTAGGCTTCTACGACTATTTAGCTCCGGATGAGAGTTTCCCCAGGGCCAGAGAAGCTGCACGGCGGGCTCTGGATCTGGATCCCAACAGTGCATCGGCCTGGGCAACCCTGGGTTACGTGGCCTTGTACCACGATTGGGATCTTGAACAAGGCGAAGACGCCTTTCGCAGAGCTATTGATCTCTCTCCCGGCTATTCCAAAGCGCGCCAGTGGTACGCCAATCTGTTGAATGCTGCAGGGCGTTTCGATGAAGCCGAGCGGGAAATGCGGCGCGCCCAGGAGATGGATCCGCTATCACTGATTGCCAATGCGGCCCTCGGCTGGGTGCTCTACTATTCTGGTCAGTACGAAACTGCCATTGATCAGTGCCGGTTAACGCTCGATCTGGATCCAAACTTCGAGCTTGCCTTCTTGTGGAGCGGCTGGGCGCTGGAAGCTATGGGGCAATATGATGAAGCGCTGGATATGCTCGAAGAGGCTGTGGCCCGTTCCGGTGGAAGCGGCATTAGTGTAGCATCCCTCGCACGCCTGCATGGCCTCAGGGGTGAAGTTGAGACGGCCGAATCTCTTCTTGCCGGACTGGAAACCTCCGGCGACTATGTTCCCTCATTCGAAATCAGCAAGGCCTATATGGGCCTGGGCCGGCACGGACGGGCCGCCGCATGGCTGGAACGGGCGCTCGAAGAACGCTCTCACTCCCTGGTGTTTCTACGGGTTGATCCACAAATTAACGCGCATTTGGACGATCCGGAGATTGCCGCACTGACCGACCGCATTTGGCTGGAAGCCGGCGTGAATGTAAGAGAGTGAATGACACAACGACCTGTCAGGATTATTCCCGTGCATCTCCTATCGTGTAGATACATCTTCTTAATCCTTCATAGTGCAGCCACCGCCCTTTATCCATGAGATCCCTCCATGCGTTCGCCATGCTGCCACCAATCCGAAAAGCGTTGGGGACAAGATTCGGCAGGCAGGCCTGACAAATTCTACAGTGTCCCTCCATTTGATCCAAACGTATTTGATCTCCCTTAAACCTCCACATCAAACACATTCCTTAACGGGCGATTTTCCCTTGTTCTGAAGACAGCGAAACCGCGCCGGTCAAGGGTCAAAATATCATGCACACCAATCGCCTCTGCCAGCAGTACAAGCGTGGCATCAGCAAAATCCATGGGGATGTCAGAGTATCGATCCATCAGTGCTGCAGCTTCCCGAAGTTCAGACGGTTGAGTCAAATCGAAGACTTCCATGGAGCTGACAGCGACCAGTTCTGCCAGGTTTGCCGCACCATCCGGAACGGCCGAGACAAAATGCATAGCCTCGGTGATCACATTTCCCATTCCCGGCGCAAAGTGCACAGCAAAATTTCGCTTTAGCAGTGCAGTTGTAAGACTTTGAAGAGAGTGTTTCATCTTCACTCGCCAGTGCTTGGGTCAATAACTGTCCCGGTTTCCGAAATCACATTGGACGGAAAACCTGAGGCCTCAGCATGTTTTCTGATGAGTTCTTCACTGGGAGAACTGTATACACAGTATATCTTATCATTGGTAACATAACTGTGTATCCATTTGATTTCAGGGCCCAGATCATCAAGAACGTTATTAGACAGGGCTGAAGCTTCCTGGAGTTCAACAGGAGTCAGGTTCCCAACACCAGGCATATCCCGTTCAATGACATACAATTTGCCTGTTGCTTGCTGATTGTGATATTCGGCCGGTGAAATAGCAGAAGCGTTTCGTTCCTGCTGCTCTGTTATCTGTATGTTTGCTTCCTGTCCATTTCCGGTACAAGCTGCTGCAATGAACAGTACGATTGCTTCCTGTCCATTTCCGGTACAAGCTGCTGCAATGAACAGTACAATTAAAATTGAAATGTTTGATTTTTTCATGATGTTTGTTGTTTTTTGTTAATGATTACAGTTCTGTTTTTTGATGTCGGGTGTGTGGAATGCGGAATTCCCCAAACATCCCAATAGAGTGGAGACACTCACCCTTCTGCCGCTCCGGGCTCCAGGATATAGCTTACCTCATAAATGTTGTCTGCCGGAAACCCGCTCTTTTTTGCGTGTTCATGAATCAGCTTTTCACTGGAAGCGATATATACACAATGGGTTTTGTCGCCGATGACATAGGAGTGTACCCATTGGATCTCAGGCCCAACCTCGCTGAGTGCCCGGTTCGATTTCGTAGCTGCGGCTTTTCTGTCGCGTGCATTGAGTTGATGAACACCAGGAATTTTTCGTTCTATGATATATTTTGGCATGGTTCTATTGGTTTTGGATTGATATTTATGAGGGATAAAAGGTTGATTGGATGACCTTTTAATCTCTCTTTACTTTGTATAAGCCGGAAAAAAGAGGTGACTCTGCCATTTTATTTTTGAACAGCCGGCGCCCGGCCACACCCTCAACACCACAGCACTTGTGCATGAGACCTATCTCAGACCGGCCGAATTCGATCAAATCAACTGGCAAAACCGCAATCATTTTTATGCGATTGTCTCCCGGGTGATGCGCAACTTTTTGGTGAATTATGCGCTCAAAAAGAAAGCAGAAAAGCGAGGCGGCGGTCACCGGGTCACTCTGAGTGATGAAGATGCGGCTCAGGAAGTAAAAATTGAACGAATTCTTTCCATTCACCAGGCCCTGGGCCGCCTTGCAGAGATAAATGAACGCCGGTCGAAAGTCTTGGAGTGCCGTTTTTTTGGCGGACTCAATATGGAAGATACAGCTAAAGCCATCGGCATCTCCGTGAGAAACTGGAGCATAGCCAGTGCCTGGCTGAATCGGGAGTTAAAAAAATGAGGTTTGAAGTGAAAAAGAAAACTTTCTAAAAGTTCACCCCGAAAATTCGGGGTGAAAGTTCCGTAAGAAGGATTTTCTGCCTTTTCATCACGTGGCGCTCATAAATCCGCAAGATCAGGATAGTTGGTGCCGGGCCGGCGTGTGAGGTGGTTTTCGAGCAAGTGGTGCGCACGCTCTCGCCCCATTTCAGAGCCCACATCAAGCCCGGTCCGGAAATGGTAGCCGTTATAGACGCGGGAGTTTTCACAGTCTTCGACTGCTTCATCGATCGTTTCGTAAGAGCGTGCGGCAGGGGTTCCCTCGAGTACAGTTCCCGCCTCACGCGAATACTGAATATCAGATGTGCCGAAAAAATCTTTCAGCACTTCCGCTCCCCCTGCACACAGAGTTGCCAGCGCTGCCGGGTAATCCGGGTGTGGGGCGGTTGTCATCTCCGGTTCCCAGTCGGGATCGGGTTTCGTTGACGGGTTTCCGTCCCGGTCAGCATTGCGGATAGCCGTGTAGGGGCGCCAGAATGTGTACTCATACTTCGCGTCAAACACCGAGATCAGTCCATCGAAGTTATCGATTGCCAGGAGCGCAAACAGGCGGGCTGCGCGCCATGGGTGAATATCGTTATCCAGAATAAAACTTCGGGCAAAATCGGGGTAGGCGACAGTCGGATATTCGGCAAACCAGTATCCGATCTGGGTCTGTTCGTCTGTTCGATTTTCACTGGCCTTTCGGCCAAGGCGCTTAACTTCTTCAAACTCCCGGGCGTAGGTTTCGCTGTCCAGCGCCGGCGGGGGACCCGGGCGGAACTGATCAGACGAGGCCATGCTCAACGGCTCCGTATCCGGCCATCCGGTGCCGATCGGCTCATCGAATGGCGGTGTGATTCGATACTCACCGGGTTCATTTCCCGGATTAAATTCACCTTCTGAATCGTAACCGGAATCCTCCCTTTTTTCCAAAATCGCTTCGGCAGCTTTGTTTCCCAGTCTGATTCCCTCTTCTTTTGCGCTGCCATCCGGTACTTCATCGAGCCATCGCTGATGCAATTCGGCAGCCGCTTCAGCGTGATTGGGAAAAAGCTCCGTGATCACATCATGTGCGGCCTGAGAAGCGGCAACCACAGGGTGAGCGTCTTCACTGGATCCGGTGTAAGCATATTGGTTGTAGAC
>SL_3KL_010_SEDDRAFT_10001987_pt1 | contig 18742 bp, 15 predicted proteins | sample SodLakKL_010_SED_2_FD_10381 | JGI IMG/M metagenome (IMG submission 10381) | reverse complement strand
CCGGACTGGGCAAAATAACCGGCGCTGTTGACCATGGCATATACCACTAACCCAACTGAGAATAAGAAGACTTGTTTGCTCAGGGGATGCTGCTTTAACAGCATCACACCGCTGATGATCAGCATGATGGCGGTCAGGAACTCAGCCGCCAGGTGAAAGGCGATGCTCCAGGGGGCAGTTTGCAGTTCTGGGACGTTGCCCGTGAGCAGAAAAAAGGCCCATTGCAACAGCATCAATGTGCCAACAAATAAGGCGTAAATTGCGGAAAATTTCATAGGGGGAGTCCTTTATTATTGCAGCAGGTCAAATTTCATATTAACAAGCAGCGTTTATTATACACCCATGGTTTATATGTACTCGGGTTATTAATCAATCATTTTTAATTCAGCTTAATAATGATGAATGATGCATGGTCATTAATCATGACCGAATATTATTTTCATATCCGGTTTTTCGGTGCAGAAATAATGAACCCAGATATAAACATGGTTGAAGGCTGCCAGCAACAGGGCAGGGACTGAAAGATGGATGAGTCCAATGACCCATAGCACCAGGAAGCCGAAGGAATACATCGCATTACTGCAGTATTTAAACACCCCACGGTCTTCCAGCGGCATCTGCCGGTACTTGATCCGGAAGTGATCACCCACCATAGCCCTGACCAAGCCAAAGTACTTTATCACCGACCAGATGGTGTAGATAAAGGGAATCAACAAGATCAGTGCGATCACCACTGCCAGGGTGTGGGGAATAGGCAGTGAATGTTGTGTGGTCTGGGCGAGGCCAATCACAGCCATAATGCGACCTGTTAGTAGGGTTTGGAATAAAATGCCCCAAATCACTAGGTCAGCCCGGCCGAAAATCCGGGTAAGGGTTGCCCAGCCAATTTGTAGGCGAAATACGATCCAAACCACAACCTGGTGGATGACGGCTAACCCGATGGAAAGCCAAAACCAGGTGGTATTCGTCCACCCCAGCCACCGGGCATTATCCAGGAAGGGTCGGGCCAGCAGCCACGTGGTAGGTACCAGGACCAATAAAGCCAGCAGGTGCCAGATCTGGCGGTGAAAGAAATACGTCATTGATCTGGCTTGTGGGTAAGAAAGCTTTTCCGGGTTGGTCATTCAAGAATCCTCAGATTAAGCATATTAGGACGAGGCCTGTTGATCTAACTTCTGATGTTGCCACTGTGATAGTCAATCTAGACGACAATAATAAATCTTGAGTGCTGTAAACAATTGTATTGAGAAGTTCCTTTCAATACCCGAGGGGGTCGAGCTTGTCCCGGGCTTCCAAGCGCAGTTCTTCAGGCCAGGCGAGGACGAAACCAATCTGACTGGTCAACAGCGATTGAAATTCTTCCAGCAGGGCAGGGTCTTCCCTCGTTTGATGAGGTGTGATCTTCTTGTTTAATGAAAATGCAGCCAGCGCGCCGGCAGCTTCGCCAATATTCCACTCTACGGGGTGCAGGCGGTAGCAGCCGTTGGTGATATGGGTGGTGCCGATGTTCTTGCAAGCCGGCAGCAGGTTGGTGACCCTGACCGGCAGCAGTGCCCCTAAAGGAATTTGAAACGGCCAGCTGGGAATGTCAATATAGGTCCGCCCAGCTGTGCTGGGGTGTAAATCAATGCGGTAGCTGCCAACCCCGACAGTATCGAAAAATGGCTCTGCCCCACGTAAATCACCGCGCTGCTCCACGCCAATATGAGACTCCAGGACGGTGAATTCAGCCTGGATGCGTCGGGATTCGCGGATATAGACCGTTTTTGCCAAACCGTCTGTTCCCAGGAGGTCACCTCTCAGCCTAAGCCCTGGGTAGCCCAAGCCGCCATCTTCGCGAGGGGCTGCGGTTTGCATCCAATACAACAGGGAAAGGCTCAGCTGCCGGGCACCACGCAAGTGCTGACGTGATTCTTCCTCAGACACGCCTACCAAAGGACCCAACCAGTAATCGATTTGCGGCCAGTTCACCAGGGTGATATCGCTGTTAAAAAATCCCTCCAGAAAATGGTGCTTGTACAAGGCCCGTCGGAAATGCCATAAGTCATCGCCAACCGCTGCATCGCTGGAGCCTCTGAAAATTGGACGGTAAACGGGCTGCAGGTCAACGGGATCGGGGGTGACCCAGCTCAATTGCTTATCTGGCCAGAAATCCGCCTGGTATTGGACCCAGAAGTCGTAATCCTCGGGTTTTTTAATCGTGTGATCTTCGCCCGGTCGATAATCCAGTGCAAAGCACCAGGAAATGGCTTGCTGGTCAAGGGGGTCGGGGCCGTCAGTCCGGGCGTGCATCTCACCGGTTTGATCCTGGCTTTCTGCCCCAAGCACATGTTCAACGCCTGCTAGGGGGAGCAAATCTCCTAACTCGGTGGCATCAATCACCATACGGGGCTCAACCTGCATTTTTTGATCCAATTTTGATTGAAAGGTGATGCATTTCACCTGATCATTTAAGACATCCGCTTTAACTGGACGATGTTCCAAAAAAAGGTGCAGCTTACCGCTGGAGATATAGGGTGCCAGCATTCCGTTTAATACATGCAATCCCACTTTGGGTTCATGACATAATTTGCTCACATTGCCCATACCAGGGTTGAGAAAGGGATTGTCCTTTGCCGCAGGTGTCAGGGGGTAATACTGCCGGTAGACACTGCGGATGTGATCACGGAGTGCCCGGTATGATGCCGTGCACCCGGTTTGATGGCTGTCGATCCAGGGGTTTTCGTCCGGGGGAACGGCCTGTGCCGTCAGCTGTCCGCCGATCCAATCGGATTCCTCAACCAGGATTACGTCACAGCCCATATTTAAGGCAGACAGGGCAGCAGCAATGCCGCCCAAGCCGGCACCAACAATCAAAACGTCTGTCCTGTGTGCGTTTGACATGCGACCTCCTGCTCGAATGCTTATCACGATCCAGGCTTTTGATCTTTAATTTTAAACCATAAATTGGGCTGGTAATATAAAACTCAACTGCGAGTGATTATCAGCATCAGTAAGAAAGACAGAATAATTTGGGGTCTGATTTAATTGCCTGATGGGAAATAAAAATGCTTCGGTTAATGTGATTGACTGGGTGACGAGGTGAAAGTTTCAGGTTGTTTGCAGGGTGTCAAGGGCGCCCCAAGTGAACAATTGCTGGTAAAACGCCACCATCTCCTCAATCGAGAATGGTTGATCCTGTTCCAACCACCAGGTTACCATCTCAACCAGGGTACCGGAGAAAAATACCGCAAAAACCTCCAGAGGGACTTTGCTTTCTAACTTTTCGAGCCGGGACAGTCGGCGGATGGTTTCTTCCTGGATGATTTGGGTAAAACGCTTGGAGGCAGTGGCGCCGCCTTCACCGCGCAGCATCACTTTGTAAAGGTCAGCGTTATCGCGGGCATGGTTAAAAATATGATGCAAAATGCGTTCGTCGACATTGCCCTGCAGGGAGTGGGTTGTGGTTTTGGAAGTATCAACTAGAGCCAGGAGAGCTTCATGCTGTTGGATAAAATCATCACAGATGGTATCAATGGCATGCATCAGCAATTCTTCCTTGTCCCTGAAATGGAGATAGAAGGTGGTACGGCCCAGGTCAGCCCGATCTGTGACCTCTTCAATGGTCACCGAATCATAGCCTTTTTCAAGGATCAGGCTGATTAATGCGGCTTGCAGGCCATGGCGTGTGCGCCTACTACGTCGATCAAGGGGTTTATCAGGCATGGGTTACCTCTCTGCTGAACATTTGTCTAATTATGAACAACGCATTGTAATTGATTCTTGACTTTGAAAAAGGTATCGTTAAAATAATGAACAAAGCGTATAGTAATAAACAGTACGTTCATTATACTGTTGTTGAGCAAGGTTTGCAACGCGTATTGAGTTGAGAAAATGGCTGCAGCTACAAGTACTGAAGATCGGCGATTGGTTCGGGTGGAAAACCTGGTTAAAACCTACCAGACTGGTACGGAACCATTCGACGCGCTGCGTGGTGTCAGCCTATCCCTTGACCCTGGAGAATATGTGGGTGTGATAGGGAAATCCGGTGCCGGAAAGACCACCCTGATTAACATGCTTAGTGGGGTTGATCTAATCAGTTCAGGCCGGGTATTTATCGATGGAACCGCTGTTCACGAGCTTAGAGAAGATCAACTGGCGCGCTGGCGGGGATTGAACCTTGGGGTCATCTATCAGGCATTTCATTTGCTGCCGATGCTCACCCTTCGTGACAATATCACCCTGGCGATGGATTTTTGCGGTACCTATCAGCGGGGGGAATCGGAAGAAAGAGCCATGGCGCTGCTCGACATGGTTGAACTGGCAGATCATGCCCATAAGCCCCCCTCCGACATTTCTGGTGGCCAGAAGCAGCGTGTGGCGATTGCCCGGGCACTGGCAAACGATCCAAAGTTGATCCTGGCGGATGAACCCACTGGACGGCTGGATTCAGCGACTTCCGAAATCATCTTCGAGATATTTGACGCCTTGATCAGCAAGGGAAAGACGATCTTGATGGTCTCCCATGATCGGGGACTGGCTCGCCGGGTTGACCGGGTGATCGAGCTGCAAAACGGGCAGTTTGTCGGTGAAGGTGAAGAGCTATGATGGCAGCGAGCCGAAATCAACGATCCGAACAGGACCCACTGATCGAATTGTCGGGTGTGAGCAAGACTTTTATAAACGCGGCCGGATCCTTTGAGGCACTTAAAAACATTAGCGTGACCTTTCAAAGGGGTGAGTTTGTGGGCGTGATCGGTAAATCGGGCAGCGGAAAGTCGACCTTGGCGAACATGATTTCCGGGATTGATCATCCCACCCGGGGCAAGGTCTTTGTTGAGGGTCTGGATATTCATGCGATGAAAGAAAGTGACCAGGCGCGCTGGCGGGGAAAAAATATGGGGGTGGTGTTCCAATTTTTCCAGTTATTACCCATGCTGACACTCGTAGAAAATGTACTGCTTCCCATGGATTTCTGTGATGTTTATCAACCCGAAGATCGGATTGACCGGGCAATGTACCTGCTTGAATTGGTAGGTTTAGCGGATGATGCCCATAAATTGCCCGGGTCAGTATCTGGCGGACAGCAGCAAAGTGCAGCAATTGCCCGGGCCTTGGCAAATGACCCACCCATTATCATCGCTGATGAGCCGACAGGCAACCTGGATGCAAAGACGGCAGATGCTGTTTATGATAAGTTTGAAAACCTCTCTGGTGAGGGGCGGACAATCATCATGATCACACATGATCCTGAGATTGAACATCGGCTTTCTCGTAAGATCCTCCTTTTTGATGGTGAAATGATCGCGCCCATTCTTGTTCGCACACTGCCATGGCTGCTGAGACCTGACTTACGTGAGCTTGGGCACAGGCTTGAGTTTCACACATATGCCAGGGGAGATGAACTAGATATGACTGGCAATCTATCGGATCAGTTGGTATTGGTTGAGAAGGGTGAGATTGACCTGCTTTTCAAGAAAAAGCGGAAAGAAAAAGCAGTGGCTGTTTCCAGCAATGCCTTTTTTGCTGGCTCGGATATCGTCAACAAAGAAAAACTAAAACGCTTTTCTGCCCGGGTTACCTCAGAGAGCGCGCGCGTAGCTATATTGCCCTGGGCTGAAGTTGGAAAAGCACTGGATTCGATCCATGATGGTCATGAGCGATTTCAGAAATACCTGCGAAATTTCATGATGGGAGACTCCAAAGCGGTAGATGAGGTAACGGGGGTGATCGAATGAAACCGCGTTGGCGTAAGATATTCGCCGATCTTTGGGGGAACCTGGCCCGTTTTATCCTGGTGACTCTTTCACTGGTAGTCGGTCTGTTTGCTGTTGGAATGATTGTCGGTGGATACGTAACCACCCTGGAAGATATGAAAACAGGTTTTAGAGCCATTAACCCTGCACAGATTAGGGTTATCACCGATCCCTTTGATGAAAACCTGGTTGAGCGCGTCAGGCGATTGGATGGCGTTGCCCAGGCAGAAGGAGAACGTCTGCTGCAGCTACAGATGAAGTCAGCTGATGGAGAGTGGGAAAATTTAGTCATTCGTGTTTTTCCGGATAATGGCAGAGAGATTGACCAGGTGGAGCTTTTAGAGGGTCGCATGCCCGAAGACCGTGAGCTTCTCTTAGACATTCACCGCGAGATTGAACACAGCACCGGAGATATGGTCACTATTCAGACACCGGCTGGTCTGGAACGGGAAATGCGTCTAACCGGTAAGGTGCGGGACCAGACGATTGGTGTGGTTGGCACCAGTTATTTTGTTGCTCCAACATATGGGTATATCACCTTCGATACCTTGCCGTGGTTGCAGCAAGACCGTCAGTATTCAGTTTTGCTGGTCAGGGTTGAGCCGGACCTCAGCGATGCAGCATTCTCCAATCTTAAAGATGATGTCACCAAAGTGATTGAGCACAGTGGGCGGGCGGTTGCATCTATTACGGACCTAACACCCACCGCACATCCGAACAGCGGTTATGTCAGTGCTGTTTCTGGGTTGTTGGCCTTGTTGGGTTTTTTGTCTGTTTCTCTGAGTGGGTTGCTGGTTTTTAACGCCATGGCTGCCCTTTTTACCCAGCAGATTCAATATATTGGGATCATGAAGGCGATTGGCGCTCAAAGGAAAGACATTATCCGCATGTACATGGCTTTCATTTTTGTGTTTGGTTTACTCGCACTGGTGATCGCCATACCCGCATCAGTACATGCATCAGCAGAATTAGGCCAGTTTCTGGCCATCAGGATGAACTATGATGCTGGCGGGGTGCGCTATGTGCCCCTGGCGATAGTGGTGCAGGTGATTATCGCATTGATTCTGCCCCAGGCAGCTGGGTTCATCCCAATTCTGAAAGCTTCTAAAGTCAGCGTCCAGGAAGCGATCACAATCACGGGAATAAAAACCGGTGACTTTGGTCGGTCTTGGTTTGACCAGCAGGTGGAAAAGGTTAAATCCATCGGTCGACCGCTGATGATTTCACTGCGCAACACCTTCCGACGTAAAGGGCGCCTGATTCTGACTCTGATAACGCTCAGTTTGGGTGGTGCGGTTTTTATTGCAACGTTTAATGTTCGTGCTTCCTTGGCAGATTACATCGACCAGGTGGCCAATTATATGCTGGCAGATGTCAACATTGAATTTGATCGACATTATCGTATCAGTCGCATCAGCCAGTTAATTTTATCAATTGATGGTGTGGCAGGGATTGAACCACGCGGTGCTGCGACAGTGCAATTATTGGATGAAGATGATCGGCCGGCTGAGAGTGTGGAAATGTTGGGAGCACCACCGGATTCAGAGCTAATTGACCCCATCTTATTGCGGGGACGTTGGATAGTCCCCAGTGACACCAACGCCATTGTCCTCAACGAAGGTTTCGTCGCCCGTTACCCTGAGCTGGATGTAGGCGATACGATTACCCTGAGGGTTAATCGGCGGGATATCGATTGGATTGTCGTTGGTTTCTTTCAATTTATCGGCAGTGATTATTTTTTAGCCTATGTACCGTTAGACTATCTCAATGTGGTTACCGGGAATCTTAACCGGGCTACCAATTTCCAGGTTATTGCCAGCCCGGAGATCATGAATCGGGGATTGGAGAATGATCTGGCACAACGAATTGATCAGGTCTTAAGGGAACGAGGTTTTTCCGTGCGGAACACAACAACCAGCGCCAGTATTCGTGAAGATGCTACCCTTGGCCTGGATACCCTGACGATCTTCCTGTTAATTATGTCTGGCTTGATTGCTCTGGTGGGAAGCATTAGTCTAACGGGTACCATGAGTATGAATGTAATGGAGCGGACGCGTGAAATTGGTGTGATGCGGGCGATAGGCGCGACAGATCACCAGGTTATGCGCCTGGTTTTAGTTGAAGGAGTCATTATTGGTCTGATCAGCTGGGTGTTCGGTGTATTGCTGGCTTTCCCGATCAGCACATTGATGTCTTCCATCATTAATATTTCGATTTTTGGGGTACCTGGTGAATTTGTATTCACTGTGACTGGCTTTATTATCTGGTTGGGCATTGTGATATTGCTGTCTGTGATCGCCAGCCTGATCCCAGCGAATAACGCTGCCCGGTTGACCATCAGAGAGGTACTGGCTTATGAGTGAAGTATTGATCTTGTCGATTTATTTTTTATTGTGTGATTGTTAAATAAGAAATTCGATGAGCTGAGAATAGATGAGGTGCAAGATGAAAAAGAAAATGATTATCGTCATAATGTTTCTCCTGGCGGTTGGTACACTGGTTGCCGGATGTGACCTGATTGAAGGCAACACTGAACCAACACCAGAGCCTACCCCCGTCCAGGATCCAGGTGTTACGGCAGAAGCCAACCTGGTGCCGGCAGATTATGTCAATCTGCATATGGCAATGGCGGGTGAGGTCGGTGAAATCCTGGTTGAGGAGGGTGATCAGGTGGAGTCTGGCGATGTTTTAGCCCGGTTGGCAAATATTGAAGAGCGAGAGGCACAGGTCTTGGCTGCAGAACTGGCGGTGTTAGAAGCTCAACAGCGCTTGGATGACCTGAACCAGAAAGCGGAGCTGGTGGCTGCGCAGGCGGAGGTTGCCCTAGTGGAATCCCGCCAGGCGCTAATTGAAGCGGAACAGGCCTGGAATGAAGTCGATACAGATGAGTTTAGACAGGATCTGGATAATGCCCGAGTGGATATGATCGAAGCCCGAGACGATCTAGAAGAGGCAGAGGAAACCCTGGCTGATCATAGTGACCTGGATGAAGACCACTTTCTCCGACAGCGCTACGAAGATGATGTGGAGCGGGCACAGGAAGATTATGATGAAGCTCGTTGGGCGTTTGAAGAACTAAAAAATGAATATGATCTGGCTAAGACCCGTCTGGATAAAGCCCAGGCAGTATTGGATGAAACAGAGCGTGAGGTTGAAGCTACCCAGGATGGCCAGGTTGATCCGGATGACCAAGGCGTTGGCTGAAGCCAACCTCGAGCGCGCGCAGGGTCAGTTAAAAGCGGCTGAGCGTGCTTTGAGGGATGTGGAACTCACAGCCCCCTTTGACGGAAAGATCGTGCGAGTAGAACTGACTGAAGGTGCATATACTACACCGGAAAAGATGGCTTTTGTGTTGGCAGATATGTCTAACTGGTACCTGGAAACGGATGATCTGACTGAGATCGACGTGATTGAGGTTGAAGAGGGGCAGGAGGTCAAGATTTCTTTTGATGCATTACCTGGTGAGACATTTACCGGTGAGGTGGAATCGATCAGTGAGTACTTCCTGGAACGCTTTGGTGATATTACCTATGTGGTGCGAATCCGTTTGTCACAAGAGGATTCACGCTTGCGTTGGGGCATGACAGCCGAGGTCAATTTCTCGGATTAACCTTGGGCAGGGTCACGCCAATTTGCTTTTCAGTGATGCGAATCAGAGTTTAAATTCTGTCAGACGAATTTGGCCATGGTCCTTCCTGCTTGTTTATCACCGAACGCATAGAGACGCCTGACTTGGGCGTCTCTAAGAATTGGTTAGTATTTTGTGGGAATATAATCGTGGCAATGTTGTTTAGATCATTGCAATTTGGATTGATCACACCCAAACACTAGGGGATGAGGTGCTTAGTTTTCTGGAATCTCGCAGTTCAATGCCTTGAGTTCTGAATGCCATTCCTCTGTAGAATGCGGCCGGCGAGCACCAAAGGAGATACCCAGGGTGCCGTAGTTGACTGCACTCCCTTCGTGCGGTGCGCCAGTGAAGACATCAATCTTATGGGCAATGTGAAAATCGACAAACCCAGCCATGACAACAGTCATATGTAATTCTGCTTCCAGCAGACCGCCGGCAATTCAGCCAGACCAGAGTTCAATATCCTGTTTAGCGCTGAGCGGCACCTCTTTTTGCACCAAGATATCTCCGATCTGTAACCTTCCCTCTGGCTTGAGAACCCGTGCCATTTCTTGCAGGCCGGTAATTTTGTCCGGCATCAGGTTGAGTACGCCATTTGAGATGACCACATCCGCCCACTCGTCTTCAACAGGCAGGTCTTCGCCGAATCCTTGCTGAAAACTGACATTATCAAGGTGTGCTTTTTGCGCTGAATGGCGCGCCTTATCTAGCATGGATGGTGTCATATCAACCCCAATTACCTGTCCGTGGGGTCCGGTCATTCGAGCTGCGATTAAGCTGTCGAGACCTGACCCGCTGCCAACATCGACTACGTTTTCGCCAGGGTTCAATTCACCCAGGCTGAAAGGGTTGCCAGTACCAGCAAAGGATTCAATCGCGCTTTCAGGAATCCCCTCTAACCACTGGTCCTGGTACCCTACTATCCTGGCCAACTTGCGGCCAGTATGAAAGTGAAAGCCTTTTTCGGGGTTGCGCGCGACGCCTTCGTATTCAAATTGAACGGCTGACCTGAGCTCATCAATATCCAGGCCGATTGCTTTATTCTGAATTTTTTTGGTTTTCATTGGTGATTGGCTCCTTATGTCCGGCTTGGTGAAACCGGTCTATTGGTAATTAGTAAATCCTTTTTGCTGGGAAAACAACCTTGGTTTTGTGTCAAATGCTAATGAGGTTTCGACAAACATGAGCTTGAGCTCGTGATAAATTGAGCTGATTCGTATATGCCGTTTGGGAACCTTAGGTTCATTAGCGGATGAAAATCGTCCACTGTTGATCCATAAAGCATTGCAAACAGGAAGTTGCTGAGGTTATAAAAGATTGGCTGTTTCGTGTGGTGCGGGTGTTGTTATGTTTATGCTGGGCAGTTGCGGACATCACATCGAACCAATGTTTCCCACCTCAACCTTATTTATATTTCTATTATGATAAATAATACCATAATGGTCTTATTATATCAAGGTTGTTTAGTTTAGGATGGCGTAACTGAAAAGAGCTCTGGTTTAATCTGGTTAGGGAAGCATACCAATGCCAATGTGCTAAATTCATTGGTTGGATTTTTTGATGCTAAAGACAAGATTTCTTTCACCTGGATGTGTTACTTTGGAAAATTAATCGTCAGAATCCACCAAACCGTGTTGGATAGCAAGAATAGCAGCTTGAGTGCGATCGGTGACGCCCAGTTTGTTGAATACGCTGCTGAGGTAGTTTCGCACAGTCCCCTCTGATAGGAACAAACGGGCAGCAATTTCTGTATTGGTAATACCCTTTGCCAGCAGTGACAGAAGTTCTCGCTCGCGGGGACTGAGCTTGTCCATCAGAGTTGTGTCCCGGTCGGGAGGATGATGGGCAACTCGATTAAACAGCTTTCCGGCTATCGCTGGGTCAACCGGTGTTCGCCCAGCAGCCGTCTCAACAATGGCTTTGACCAGGTCCTCCTGATTAGCATCCTTGAGTATGTAACCCTGTGCCCCAGCACGGATGGCATCAAATACCCAGGCATCGTCATCGTAAGTTGTCAAGATCAGAACATTCACTTCGGGGTAAGCTTCGCGGATATGCTGGGTGGCTTGAACACCGTTCATTACCGGCATTTTTAAATCCATTAAGATCACATCGGGTGCCACTTTGGGAACCAGATCCAAAGCTTCGGCACCATCTTGTGCCATCCCTACTACCTCAATGCCAGCATCAGCGTTGCTCAAGATGGTTTTTAATCCTTCACAAACCATAATCTGGTCGTCACATATTAAGACTTTAATCATGTGTGTGTTACTCCCGCACGAAACAAAATGGATGTCCCCTGCCCAGGCTGGCTGTCAATCGTGCACACCCCTCCGATCAAGCTCGCACGTTCTTGCAAGCCGCGCAACCCGTATGTTTCAGGGGGGATGTGTTGCGGGTCAAAACCGACCCCATCATCGGTGATCTCCAAGGTGAGGGTATCACCGGTGTGGGTTAAAGTTAGGGTGATAAGTGTCGCTTCCGAATGTCGCACGATATTTTCCAATGCTTCTTGGGCGGCACGGTAAAACGCTTGGCTTTGGTTAGGGGGTATTTCGAAAGATATTTCCGGGACTTTTATGGTCAGCGCGGCACCGCATCGATCAGCGGCTGATTGAGCCATTTCTTTAATGGCTAAACACAATCCCAGGTCTTCAAGCGGTGCGGATCGAAGTGCTTTTAGGGCACGACGGGTTTCATCTAAACCATAGCGAGTAGCAGATAGGGCATGGTTGAGACCCTGTTGTGCCGCATTCTTATCCTTTTCCCACAGGCTTTGAACAGCATTCAACTGGACAGATAAACTGCTGAGCGTATGTGCTAGGGTATCGTGCAGTTCGCGGGCTAAACGGTTGCGTTCACGCGTTGTGGTTAGTTGTTCCAGGGTCATGGTGTATCCCAGAAGTTCCTGATTAGCTTGTTTGAGTTCGTTTTGTTGTTGGCGTTGAGCAGCCATCATACGCGATACCAGGAATCCTACAACCAAAAAGGTTAGGGTGCGGGTGCTCCATACACCTGCCATGCTGATCATCGATACAAAGGTGAAACTACCGCTGATAAAAGAAAGATAGATAAGGGTATCCAGTAGGGTTGCTCCAATAATATAGGCAATGACTGCTTTAAAATCATATTGCCAGGCGACCATGATCAAGGGGATGAAAAGCAGGGGAATTAGTTGCCAGGATGCCGTGATCAGGTTGAGTTCATACATTTCTAATGGGACCAACAGGTCCTGTGTTCCCCCAATCAAGATCGAAATTGTCACTTCTGGAGCAATCCGAATCATCGAGATCAGGTACGTGTGCAGGATGCTCCCCAGCGTTGCCAGCGTGACCAAAAGGGGGATAAAGAATTTTCCAGCTTTCTTCATTGCCCATGGCCAGTACAAAAAACACAAGATCAGGATGTTACTGTATGGCAAAATCCAAACCGGGTGGATTGCCATATCAGACAATTGCATCCTAACTAAATGAGATAGCACTTGAAAGGAGGAGATGCCGACTAAGACCCAGGATAAGAGCCGATAGGTGTTGATTAACCCAGGCTTTAGTTCGGATTTTGTGTTCATGGCATTATCTTAGCATATTTCATAAATAAAGCATCATGACTCTCGTCGAAAACAATAATGAGACCGGTCATCTCTTTTGATGACAGCTGTCACAAAGGCTTGCTATCGCTTTCGCTTCGTATGATAATTATGTAAGAAAGACAACAATATAAAGAAGTTGGAGAATAATCTTGGCAGAAGTAAAGAAGAAAAAGAAAAAAAGTAAAAAAGGCTTATGGTTTATCGTTGTTGTTCTGTTAGCTGCTGGGCTGTTTGTCGGCTGGCGGATTTTAGACGCCGAACGCGAGACGAGCCGTGTGTTAGCCAACATCGAGACAGAACCTTACCGGCGAGATGACCTGAGCGCCTTTATTTTTGGTACGGGTTCGGTTCAACCTGCCCAGACTGCGGTAATAACCTGGTCTGCTAGTGGGACTGTGGCTGATATTCATGTTTCACTGGGTGAAACAGTCGAGAAGGACACAATCTTAATGTCCCTTGATCCTGAATCCCTGTCAATGGACATCATGCAGGCTGAAATTGATTTAATCAACGCCCAAAGGTCTTTAGATCAACTCTTCGAGAACTGGCAAGCTGATTTAGCAAATACTCGACTGGAATTGCTGGATGCAGAGGATTTCCTTGAAAACCGTGAAAACAGGCGCTGGGTGATGAATTACCGACGCTGCACGGATGGACGCATTGAGGAATTAGAGAGGGAGTTGGAATTCGCTCAGAATTTGCTGGATTTATTTGAGACCTCCGAAACCCGTAGGTTGGTTAGAACGGCCGAGGCAAATTTGAATTATTGTCGCGCGGATTTTTCCGAGCGTGAGATTGCTGAAGCTGAATACGAAATTGACCTAGCGCAAGCCCAGGTCAATCGGCTGCAGAACCAGGTGGAAAAACTCACAGATGGGCCGGACTCTGATGAAGTGACCATTCTAGAAACCCGAATAGCGATTGCACAATCCCGACTGGACAGCCCAATGATTAAAGCCCCCTTTGCCGGTGTGGTCACCAGCTTGCCAGCACAGCCCGGTGATATCGTCCAGGTTGGCGCTAAAGCTGTCCAATTGGATGACCTGGCTGACCTGCGTTTGGCTGTGCAGATATCTGAGATTGATATTCCCGAGGTGATGGTGGGACAGCCTGTTGAACTGGTTTTTGATGCCTTTTTTGAGACCATCTATACTGGTGAAGTAAAAGAGATTTCCCTGGTGGGTACAACAGTGCAGGGTGTGGTGGAGTATACGGTTACCGTCAGAATGCTGGACGCGGACGAACGTATCCGCCCTGGGATGACAGCGGCTGTAACGATCGTCGTGGATGAAAAAGAAGATGTATTTGTGGTTCCCAATGATGCCATTGTTAATTTGAATGGACAGGAACAAGTCTTTGTTCGCAGGAATGGCGAATTTGTGTCGGTCCCTGTCATACTAGGCAGCTTTTCTGATTTTTACAGTGAAGTGATTGAAGCTGATATCGATGAAGGTGAACTGATCGTACTTAACCCGCCGGCTGAAATTACCGGAGCAATGCCCTTTGGCGGCCCACCTGGGGGTGGTGGGTTCGGTGGACCTTTCGGGAATTAGGAAAAATTATGGCTGAGCAAGAAAATGTCATTAAAATTGAGAACCTGACCAAGGTCTACCAAATGGGTGAGATCGAGGTCCATGCGCTGCGAGGGGTTAGTTTCACCGTTAAAACTGGTGAGGTGCTGGCGATCATGGGGCCTTCCGGATCAGGAAAATCCACGCTGATGAACATGATTGGCTGCCTGGATAACCCCACCGATGGGGATTATTACCTGGACGGCGAGCTTGTGTCCACCCTGGTGGATGATGAGCTGGCCGAAGTTCGTAACCGTAAGATTGGATTTGTGTTCCAGCAGTTCAATTTGCTGCCNCGTGCAACGGCACTAGCAAATGTCGGGCTGCCCTTGCGTTATTCAGGTTTGAATGGCAGCCGGAAAGANTTGGCACTGCAGGCATTGGANGCTGTTGGGTTGAGAGATCGTGTTGATCACCAGCCTAACGAACTTTCAGGNGGACAGCAGCAGCGTGTGGCCATTGCCCGTGCCCTNGTCAATAATCCAGCCATTATCCTGGCNGANGANCCCACAGGCAANCTGGACACAACCTCTGGGGATGAGATCATGAAACTGTTGCTGTCATTGAATGAAACTGAAGGGACCACGCTCTTAATCGTCACCCACGATCCGGAAGTCGCAGCTTTGGCTGAACGTGTACTTCATCTCCGTGATGGGCTGATTGAAAAGGAGGAGATGCTGGCATGAACATTTTTTTGAATGTTAAAGAGGCCATGATCAGTTTGGGCGCTAACAAAATGCGCTCACTGCTCACCATTCTTGGCATTGTGATTGGTGTGGCATCTGTGATCGCCCTGCTTTCGATTGGTGAGAGCGCNGGTGCATCNATNACGGGTGAGATCGAAAGCATTGGCACCAATGTGATCTATATCTTACGGGGAAATGACGATGTCACTAATCCCAAAGACCTGACCCTGCGGGATGCCCAGGCGTTGGCTTCATCCACCCGGGCCACAGAAATTGCCTACGTGGCGCCGGTCTTTACCGGGAATACAGAGATCACCCATGCGGATCGGAGTGCGGCTGTTTCTATCCTGGGAATCACACCTGATTACCGGTTTGTGATGAACCTTGATATGGCAGAGGGAGAGTTTATCAATGCAGCACAGGTCGAAGGGCGCAGTTCTGTGGTGGTGTTGGGTCCCTCACGAGCAGAGCAGCTGTTTGGTCGGTCTTCAGGGGTTGTGGGCAGTACCGTGCGCATTGGCGGTCATCCTTATCGAATTGTCGGTGTGGTTGAACCCAAAGGCGGCAGCGCATTTAACAACCCTGACAACAACGTTTATATCCCGATCTCAACGGCGCAGGCCCGTTTACCCCGCAGCGGAGCGCCTGATAGGGTCCAGTTTATCTTGGCCTCGATGATTGACCTGGATAACGCTGACCTGGCTATCCGGCAGATCCGCCAGGTCCTGCGGACATCACATCGAATCCCGCCGCGCAGTCCGGATGATTTCACCTTGCTCAACCAACAAGATTTTCTGGCTGTAGCAAATACGATTACCAATGTGCTAACCATCTTTCTCGGCGGTATCGGGGCAATTTCCCTCTTGGTGGGCGGCATTGGGATCATGAACATCATGCTCGTCTCGGTGACCGAGCGAACCCGTGAAATTGGCTTGCGCAAGGCCCTGGGTGCGCGCAAAGCAGATATCCTGATCCAGTTCCTGATTGAGTCTGTACTGCTCAGCCTGTTTGGCGGCATTTTTGGTATTGCCTTGGGATGGGTGATCTCTATTGCTGTCAGTACGATCGCCGCGCGCAGCGGAACACCGCTGGATATTTCCGTCACGGTGAATTCAGTTTTGCTAGCAACACTCTTCTCGGCGGCTGTGGGTGTTTTCTTTGGCTATTATCCAGCCAACCGGGCGTCGAATTTGGCCCCGGTCGAAGCGCTGCGTTACGAATAGAATAACTCAGAAAAAACAATTCAAAGGGTGTTTAGAGGTTGTGCGTAGGGCAATCGTAGGGTAATCGTCAAGTAGTTGCCCCCTCAAAATGCTAAAATATCATTAGCTAAAACACTTTTCTTCTCCTTCTGATGAGCGCCAGGGTCGGCGTCCCTGGCGCTCAGCAATTTAACCAATCGATTTTGTCCGTAATAAACGTTGATTTTCATAGTCTGAGTAATTTCCCAGATAAGTATCAAGTCCTTTTCCATGTAATTCCACAATGCGTGTGGCAATCCGATCCAGGAAATAACGGTCATGTGAGATCGCCAAGAGTGTGCCGTCGAAATCCAGCAGGGCATCTTCTAAGACCTCACAGGAGGGGATGTCGAGGTGATTGGTCGGTTCATCGAGGAGCAGGAAGTTTGCCCCAGACAAGGTGATCAGGGCAATTTGCAGACGCGCCCGCTCACCCCCAGAGAGTTGACCAACAAGTGTATCACGTTGTTCATAATCGAATTTATATTTTTTCAGGAAGGCCACACCGCGATTTTCTGAGAAGTTGCCCGCCCTGCATATTGTCTCCAATAAGTGTCGATTTGGATCCAGGGTCTCAAATTCCTGGGCATAGTATCCGGGTTTGATACTTGGTCCCAGGTAAATCGTTCCGGTGTCCGGGGACATCTCGCCCAGGATCATCCGGATCAGGAGGGATTTTCCAGCGCCATTTGGACCGATCATCCCAACCCGATCGCCGTAGCGTAAGAGCAAATCGATGTTTTCGAGGACTGTGTTCGTTCCGGACCCATCGGAGGTTGGGAATCCCTTGGAAAGATCAGTGATCTCAAGCACCTTTTGACTTCCACGCCAGCCGCCCAAGCTGATCTCAATTTTGTCCTGGTCGGAGGGTGGTCTGTCGATCTTATCCATGCGGTCAATCCGGTTGAGAATATTTTTACCTCGAACAGAAAATTTGGGGTTATCGTAGACTTTTCCCCACATCAGCAGTCGTTTGGCGGCTTGTTCAAGACGTGAGATCTCTTTTTGTTGTACTTGGAAGAGGATCGCCTGGCGTTGCAGTCGGAGGCGTTTTTCGAAGACAAATTCCGAATAATTACCTTTGTACTGGGTGAGCTTTTTATGCTCTACTTCCAGGATTTCGTCCACGACCATATCCAGGAAATACCGATCATGTGAGACAATGATCACACTGCCAGGAAAATTTTCAATTAGCTTACCCAACATGGCTTTACCGTCTAGGTCCAGGTGGTTGTCCGGTTCATCTAGGAGGAGGATGTCTGGGCGGCCGATGATGATACGTGCAAGGCCCAGCAGTTTTTTCTGACCACCGCTGAGGTATTTGACGGGCAGTGACAATTCGTGTTCTTTGAAGCCAATTGTGGTCAGCAGTGCTTTGACCTGTCCATCAAGCCCAGGACCACCCAGCTCATTGTAGGCTGCTAGGGTTTGTTCTTGCTGATCGATCAGGCGTGCCAGGCGTTTTTCGTGGGAGTAATAGGCTGGGTCAGAGAATTTGGCTTCCAGATCAGCCAATTCTGCTTCATAGGTAAGCACTCGTGTCGCACCCAGGCGGACGGTCTCGTCGGCTGGCGTTTCAGGATCAAGCTCGATTTCTTGTGCCATGTAAGCAGTATTCAGGCCTTTATCGCGCAGGATATAACCTGAATCGGGTTTAAGCTCTTCGAGGATCAACTTCAGTAGGGTGGTTTTCCCACTGCCGTTGGGTCCAATCACGCCGAAACAGCCCTTCTGGATTAGGCACGATACGCCTTGTAGAACGGGCTGGGAAGGGTAGGCGAAACTGACGTTGTCAAGTCGGATTTGTGTCATGGGCATAATGATAACAAAGAATTGATGGATGGGTGATGGGGAAATGATGGGTTTTTAAGTTGGGGGAGACCTAAAAAATGTTGCAGCTAGTGATGGCGTAAAATTATTGTAAAATGATGTATCTGGACGAACAAATGACTAAAGTAAATGAAATAGGTGTTTGATGAAGAAAAATGAACATACTTGGGCTGACCTGGTGACTTCAGCCTCCAGATTGGATGCGAATGATACCCTGAAAGACTTCAAATCACAATTCTACCAGGCTGACCCTGACGAAATCTACCTGGATGGCAACTCACTTGGCAGGATGCCGCTGGAAACTCAGCGCAAGCTGGAAGATATCATTGAAACGCAATGGGGCTGCGGTTTGATCCGCTCTTGGGGAGAACACTGGTACGATGCCCCAACGCGGATCGGTGATAAGCTGGCTGGATTGATCGGGGCGGAACTGGGTGAGGTGATCATTGCCGATTCAAC
>SL_3KL_010_SEDDRAFT_10001986_pt1 | contig 18751 bp, 14 predicted proteins | sample SodLakKL_010_SED_2_FD_10381 | JGI IMG/M metagenome (IMG submission 10381) | reverse complement strand
GGCTCTACGGACGGGGGCGGTTCTCGCCGCGGCGAGAGGTGGGGACGCACCACTTCCACCAGCTCCTGTCGGAGTGGATGAGGAGGGGGGTGGAGTAGGGGGAGCTCACTTCGGTTCATCGAGCTCCCCGCCGCGCAAGCGCCCGGTCCGCACCCGAAACGGTCCGGACGGCCCCATCCGGGTCCGTGGAAAGGTGGCTCTCGCCCCTTTACCGGAGGTCGCCGAAGCGGTAGACTTCTCGTCCTGCCTCGCAAGGGGTGGGAACAGATCGGGTCGCGTGCGAGTGGGAACCGCTGGCGGACATGCGCCGCTGGAGGAAAGTCCGAGCTCCACAGGGCAGGATGCCGGGTAACGCCCGGGCGGCGAGAGCCGATGGAAAGTGCCACAGAGAGCAGACCGCCGATGGTCCGGTTGGCCTCACGGTCGCCGGACACAGGTAAGGGTGAAAGGGTGCGGTAAGAGCGCACCGGGCCGGCGGTAACGTCGGTCGCATGGTAAACCCCATCCGGAGCAAGGCCAAGCAGGGACGAGGAGCTGCCCGCTCCATCCGAGTCCCGGGTAGGCCGCACGAGGTTCGCAGTAATGCGGATCCCAGAGAAATGGTTCCCCGTCGCTTTGGCGATGACAGAACTCGGCTTATTCGCACGCTACCCCCGATCCACAACGCGCCCGTAGCTCAGCTGGATAGAGCGTCGGCCTCCGGAGCCGAAGGTCAGAGGTTCGAATCCTCTCGGGCGCACTGGTAGATAGCGGTCAAAGGCGGCACGAGAGGATCTGCCGGAGCGAAGCGGAGGCTCATCCTCTCGGGCGCACTGGTAATAACCGGAAAGACGGTACCACGAGAGGATCACCGAAGCGAAGCGGAGGCTAATCCTCTCGGGCGCACTGGTAATAACCGGAAAGAAAAGGGGAAGCCCCACAGAGGCCACGGCCGCTGTGGGGCTTTTCCTCATCCGGTAAGTACCGGATCCGGCAGGCACTGGCNCCCACACGCCGCCCTCGTCCTCGGCTGTCGGCTCCACCGGTTCCGCAGTAGGTTGCCCCCATGACTACCATCATGGATCGACTCAGCCTGGCGACGTTTGCCCTCTTCCTGCTCACCACCTTCTTCCTGACGGCCTGCCAGGTGGAGCATGGAGAAGCGGGCACGGCCCCCCCGCAGGCGCCGGCGGGGGAGGCGGCCGCCAGGCAGTTGGCGCCGGAACAGGAGGCGTTCTGGGAGCGCCACATGGAGCACTGCGGGAACGCCTATGCCGGTGATGTGGTGAACACCACCCCCTACTACGAGGGGACCCGGAACTACGAACGGCTGGTGGCCCACTGGTGGGACTGCTCCGAGGAGCGCATCCACATCGCTGTCCATGTGGACGACAACCGCTCGCGAAACTGGCTCATCACCCGGGAAGGGGGCACCCTCCTCCTGAAGCACGATCACCGGGATGAGGAGGGGAACGAGGAGGCCTTCACCCAGTACGGCGGACCGGCCCCGGTCCCAGGCCTTCCCCACAGGCAGATCTTCCTGGCCGATGCGCACACGGGGCAGATCTACCCGGAGCGCAGCGACAACTTCTGGTTCATGCACTTTGTCGATGAGCAGAATGTCTTCGCCTACGGCGTCCACTGGCCCAAGCACGGGCACTCCATCCGCCGGGAGTTCGACCTGAGTTCACCGGTGGAGCCGCCGCCCGCTCCATGGGGGTACTGAGCGATCGTCCCTTTGCCTCGCCGGCCGTCCTCTGCCTCTCCGGGGCGTCGCCCTCTCCCGTTCCCGGGAGCCGCCCCCCACTTCGGCCTCCACCCCGCATCGGAAATCCCACCTCACGGCTCGATCACCGTCACCAGTACCGAATCCTGCACCACGGCGCCACCGGCTTCCTCCGCCCGGGCCCGCACGGCGTAGCTCCCTGGGGCCTCGTAGGTGTGGGTGTCGCCGTGGGTGATGGTCTGAGCTCCGAAGGTCTGGATGGAGTCGACCCGTCCGTCCCCGTACTCCAGGATCACCCCCAGTAGTTGCCGACCCCGGGCTTGCAGGCGAAACTCGTGCTCTGCGCCCAGCAAGCGCTCGCTTTCGGTGACTTCGAGGCTGATCTCCAGGGGACCGCCGAGTTCGACGAGGCCCCCTTCCAGGCAACCGGCCAGGAGGAGAAGGCAGGCCACGAGCCAGACCAGGACCACGCGGTGGCGGGCACGGGCCCGACCCGGATTGGACGACACATTCACCATGGGAGCCTCCGGTGAAGGCTGGAATGTGGGAAGCGCATACGCCCAGGGGCGGAGGCCGGGGGAGTGGCCGGAGGATAGGTGAGGGACTCGGCCTTCGGCAAGCGGCGACCGGGTCGACCCGTCGGGTGGGATGGTTCCCCTCCGCTCCGCCGTGTTCCGGGCTCCTCGTCCTCATTTCCCTGGTTCTCCTGACCGCCGCCTGCCACGAAGGCGGGCGGGGTTCCGGGTGGGAGTGCGTGGCGCCGGCCAATGTGGGTGGGGGATGGGATCTGACCTGCCGGGCCTTTTCCCGCACGGTGAACGACCTGGGGCTGGCGCCGGGGCTCATGCGGGTGGGGAACCTCCCCGGAGCCGGAGGTGGGATCGGATATGCCCACATGGTGGGACAGCGTGGGGGCGACGAGGCGGTGCTGGCGGCGGCGAGCCCCGCCACCCTTCTCCGACTGGCCCAGGGACAGTTCGCCCACCTCACCGAGGACGACGTGCGGTGGGTGGGGGCCATCGCGGCGGATCACGGGGTGGTGGCGGTGCGCCCCGACGCGCCCTGGGACCACCTGGAGGACTTCCTCGACTTCTGGCGCCGGGACCCCCGCGCCGTCCGTATCAGCGGGGGGAGCGCCAGCGGCGGCCAGGACCATGTGAAGATGCTCCTCCTGGCCCAGGAGGCGGGCATGGACCCCCGCTCCGTCCGCTACATCCCCTTCGATGGCGGGGGAGAGGCCATGACCGCGCTCCTGGGCGGGTTCGTGGAGGTCTTTTCGGGCGATGTGACCCAGGTGGACGCGCAGGTGGAGGCCGGGCGGCTCCGGGTCCTGGCCATCCTGGCCGCGGACCGGGTCGGTGGCGCGCTGGCCGACGTCCCCACGGCCGCGGAGCGGGGGTACCCGGTGACGTGGGTCACCTGGCGCGGCTTCTACCTGCCTCCGGGCATCTCGGCGGAAGGATACGACCGCTGGGTTCGCCTCGTGGAAGAGGTGGCAGCGTCGGACGAGTGGGCCCTGGAGCGGGAGCGGAGCCGCCTGGCTCCCTGGTTCCTGGTGGGGCGGGACTTCGAGGATTTCGTCCAGGGCGAGGTCCGGAATCTCCGCCAGTTGTCGCGCCAGGTGGGACTCCTTCCATGAGGGAAGGGGGCGTGCGGCCCGGGGTCGGGAAGGATGGGGGCGCAGAGCGAGGGGGCGTTCACCCCGGGGTTGGGATGGGTGGGGGGAAGGGAGGCGCCGCTCGCTGGGTGTGGGGCGCCGCAGCCGTCGTGGCCCTGGCCGCCGGGTGGGAGGCGTGGGGCTACCAGGTGGCCTTCGTCACCGACGCCGCCGGCCCCCGGGCCCTGCCCCTCCTGGCGGTGGCGCTGATGCTGGCGGGATCTGTGGCGCTGGCGCTCCGGCCCCACACGGGGGCGCCGGGGAGCGGGCCGGGGGAAACCGGCATCGTACGGCCGGTGCTGGCCGGCGCCCTCTTCCTGGCCATCCCGTTCCTCATTCCGTGGCTGGGGTTCATGGTGACGGCCGGGGGCGCCATGGCCGGCCTCGCCATGCTCCTGGGGGCCCCCCTCACCCGGGCCCTGGCCGCCGGCTCCGCCATTGCGGTGGCGCTCTACCTCCTCTTCGTCTACGCGCTGGGGGTGCCGCTCCCGGTGGGCGCCCTCTTCCTGGCCCCGACACCGGGGGGCGGCTGAGGTGGAGCCTTTCGCCCTCCTGGCCGACGGCTTCGCCGTGGCCCTCCGCCCCCTGAACCTGAGCCTGGCCTTCGGGGGCGTGGTCCTGGGGACGGTGGTGGGGCTCCTGCCCGGAATCGGGCCCATCAACGCCATCGCCCTCCTTCTCCCCCTCCTCTTCGCCGTGGGGATCCCGCCCGAGTCCGCGCTCATCCTCCTGGCGGGGATCTACTACGGCTCCCAGTACGGGAACTCCATCAGCACCATCCTCCTGAACGTGCCCGGGACGCCGGCGGCGGTGGTGACGGCGCTGGACGGCTATCCCATGGCCAGGGCGGGGCGGGGTGGGGAAGCGCTGGCCATCTCGGCGGTGGCATCCTTCGTAGGGGGGACCCTCTCCATCTTCGGACTGGTGCTCCTGGCGCCCCTCCTGGCGGGCTGGGCCCTCCGCTTCGGTCCGGCGGAGTACTTCGCCCTCATGGTGCTCGCCTTCGCCGCCGTGGCCAGCTTCTCGGGAGCGCGTCCCGCCGCGTCGCTGGTGGCGGTGGGCACCGGGCTCCTCCTGGCCTCGGTGGGCCTGGATCCCCAGAGCGGCATCCCCCGTTTCACCTTCGGGCGACTGGACCTCTTCGACGGGTTGGATTTCGTGGTGGTGACGCTGGGGTTGTTTGCAGTCAGCGAGGTGATCCTGGCGGTGGAGCGTGCCGGGGCCGGGGCCCTCCTGGCCCCGCCGATCCGCAGGGTGCGGCTCACCCTGGCCGGGCTCCGGGATGTTGGGGCAAGCGTCCTTCGTGGAAGCGGGATCGGCTTCCTGCTGGGAGTGCTCCCCGGCGCCGGGGGCACCGTCAGCACCTTTGTGGCCTATGGGGTCGAGACCCGGACCGGTGGGCCGGAGCGCAAGTTCGGGAAGGGGGATCCGCGCGGGGTGGCCGCCCCGGAAGCCGCCAGCAACGCTGCCGCCACCGGCGCCATGATCCCCCTCCTCACCCTGGGAGTCCCGGGGAGCGCCACCACCGCCGTTCTCCTGGGCGCCCTCCTGGCGCTGGGGGTGACCCCTGGCCCTCTCCTGCTGGATCGGAACCCCGAGGTGTTCTGGGGGCTCGCCGCCTCCATGTACGTGGGGAACCTCTTCCTCCTCCTCCTGAACCTGCCGCTGGTGGGCGTCTTCGTGCGCCTCCTCCGGGTTCCGGGGTGGATCCTCATGCCTGGAGTGGCCGGCCTCGCCGTGGTGGCGGTGCTGGCGGTGAATCGGAACCCCTTCGACCTGGTCATCATGACCGGGTGTGGAATCCTGGGCTACCTCTTGCGGCGGGGCCGGGTCCCCCTGGCACCGGTGATCCTGGGGCTGGTGCTGGGGCCGTTGGCGGAGCGGAATCTGCGGCGGGCCCTGGCGCTGGGTGACGGGGTGGGGGACGCCCTCTTCCCTTCTCCCCTGGCTGCGGGGCTGTGGGGGCTGGTGGTCCTGGCAGTAGCGGGTCCGGCGTTGGGGCGGCTCCGGGCCCGGCGGGGGCGGCTCCGGATCCAGTAGTGGCCACAGGTGCACCGGGCGGGGTGAAGGCTATGGCGGGATCACCGGTGTCATGTCAGAATACAGAGACGTATACATAGTGGCTGCCCCGGCCGGCATCTTCGAGACCGCCGGCGCAGGTGCCGCGCCTCCCCCGGCCCCGACCCCGTCCCCGAGAGGAGCCCTTGCCTGAGTTGACCCATCCCTCCCCGAGCCACGGAATTCCTCTCATGAGCGGAGCCATCCCTGCCCCAGCCCTGGAGATCCATCGTCGCGCCTTCGTCTGGGATGCCCATTGTGATTCCCTGCAGCGTGTGGTGGTGGACGGGATCGATCTGGGCCTTCCCGGAACGGCCCAGGCCGATCTGGACGCGTGGCGCGACGGTGGGGTCAAGGTCCAGGTCTTCGCGGCGTGGGTCGATGTGATCTACGGACCGGATCAGGCGGCGCGCCGGGCGTTGGAACAGATCGCCGCCTTCCACATGTTCCTGGCCCGCCATCCATCCCGGGTGGGACTTGCCACCACGGCCGCCCAGGTCCGGGCGCTGGCGGCGGAGGGGCGCCTGGCGGCGGTGCTGGCGGTGGAGGGGGGGCTGGCCATCCAGGGCGATCTGGGACTCCTGGAGCGTTACGCCAATCTGGGGGTCACCTCCATGACCCTCACCCACGCCACCTCGCTGGAGTGGATCGACTCGTCCACCGACCTGCCGCGGGTGGGAGGCCTGGCCGACTTCGGCCGGGAGGTGGTGGCCGAGATGAATCGCCTCGGGATGCTGGTGGATGTCTCCCACGTCTCCGATGCGGCGCTGCGGGAGGTGGCCCGTGCGAGTAGCGCCCCCGTCATCGCCTCCCACTCCTCGGCCCGGGCCATCTGCGACCATCCCCGAAACCTGACGGACGAGCTGGCCCGGGTGGTGGCGGACACCGGCGGCGTCATCGGGGTGAACTTCGTGGATGAGATCCTGGATCAGGCCACCTGCGACCGGGTGAACCCCGATCCCGGGGCGGCGCTGGCGAGCCTGCGTCACGACGGACCTCCCATTCCCCGCGACCAGCTGGACCGGGTGGCGGCGGAGCGGCTGAGAGGCGTCTTCGGAGCCCCCCGTCCCCGCCCTCCCTTCCAGCGGATCCTCGATCACATCCTTCATCTGGTGAAGGTCGTAGGAGCCGACCATGTGGGGTTGGGAGCCGACCTGGACGGAGGCCCCGTCCCCACCCCCGAAGGATTCGACACGGTGCGGGACTACCCCCGCATCACCGAGGCGCTCTGGCGCCGGGGGATGAGCGACCCGGACATCGAGAAGGTCATGGGGAACAGCTTTCTCCGGGTCTTCGAGACGGTTCGGGGAGGCTGATCTGCCTTGACCCTGGGCATCATCCTCTACCTGGCCGTCATCGTCGGGATCGGCGTCCTTCAGCGGCACCGCGTCCAGTCGCTGGAAGACTTCGCCCTGGCGGGGCGATCCCTGTCCGGACCCATGCTCCTGGGCACCCTCTTCGCCACCTTCATCGGCGGGGCCACGGTGGTGGGGTGGACGGGAAGCTTCTACGTCCTGGGCGTGGACTGGTGGTTCAGCGGTCTGGGCGCACTTCTGGGGATCGCCGCCGCCGCCTTCTTCCTGGCCCGCCGTTTCCGGGAGGCGGAGCAGTTTACCGTGCCCGACATGCTGGGGCTCCGCTACGGGAATCCGGCGCGGGTGCTGGGATCGGTGCTCATCATCTTCGGCGACATCGCGGTCATCGCCGTTCAGGTCATCGCCATGACGGGCACCCTGGTGGCCTTCACCGACCTCACCCGCCCGGTGGCCATGCTCCTGAGCGTGGTGTCCTTCACCCTCATCTCCCTCTTTGGCGGAATGCGTGGGGTGGCGCTCACGGACGCCCTCCAGGCGGGATTCATCCTGGTGGGGCTTTCGCTCGGCGCGTGGTTCGTGGTGGCGGGTGGGTGGGGCGTTGGGGGAAGCGGCGCCGTGAGGGGCGGGGAAGGGATCGCAGCTGGGGTCCGGGATATCCTGGCCGTCCTGCCGCCGGAGCTCCTCCGTCCCCTGGGCACGTCCACCGCTCTTGAGGTGGCCGGGTTCGCCGTGGCGGCCTTCGGGATCACCGCCGTCTCCCAGTCCATCATCTTCAGCCGGGTATTCTCCGCCCGGGATCCGGACACGGCGAGACGGGCCCTCTTCTGGCTGATCCCGGCGGCGTTCATCGGCTACTTCCTGGTCTCGGTTCTGGGAATGGGGGGACGGGCGCTCCTGGGGGAGGGGATCGCAGCCAGCGATGTCTTCGCCGTGACCGTGGGATCGCTCATGCCGCCGGTGGCCGGCGGGATCCTCATCGCCGTGGTGGTCTCGGCCATCGTCACCTCGTCCAACTCCATCCTCCTCAGTGCCAGCGTCAACCTGACACGGGACCTGGTGCAGCCCCTGGCGGGACCGGCCCGGTCCAACCGGTCCATGATGCGGGTGGGCCAATGGGCCGTGGGAGTCTTCGCCCTGGCCGCCCTCCTGGTGGCCTGGATCATGCCCGATATCGTCACCGCCGTGGTCTTCGCCTACACCATGTACAGCGCCGGACTTCTCGTCCCCTTGTACGCCGGATACCTCTGGAGGGGAGCCAGTCCCGCCGGTGGTGTAGCCGGGATCCTGGGGGGAGGAGGGACCGCCCTCGGATGGTATCTGGCCGGCTCACCCTTTCGGCGTCCCGGCCATGCTCCCGGCGGTGGCGGTTTCGGCGATCCTGCTCTGGGGGGCCAGCGTATTGCTTCCGCCTCCCCCCGCCGACCCGGGACACGCCTCGGGAGGAGGCGGCCGAGGTCAGTCTGTGGTACCTTGAGAGTCTGTGCTGTGTAGCGAAGAGGCCGCTGCGGTGTTGCCGGAGAACGCCTGCCACCGGCCCTCGTTCCGCATCTCCCACCACCTGTTCGGTCGCGGCGGCCGATGCACTTCTTCCCGAACATGGAGACCACCGGATGGAGGATTCGAGGGATGACAACAACGGGGATCGTCTGGGGCGTACCGAGCTGGCCTACGAGCGTCTTCGTGAACTGATCGTTCACGGATTGTTGGCACCGGGAAGCCGGATCATCGAGACGGAGGTGGCCGAGCGGCTGGGGGTGAGCCGCACGCCCATCCGGAGCGCGCTGCAGCGACTCCAGCAGGAGGGGTTCGTGACGGCGGGGCGGAGCGGAGAGCGCTCCCGTGCCGCCGTGGCTCCCCTCACCCGGAACGATGCCCAGGAGCTCTTCGAGATCGTGGGTTCCCTGGAGGGACTGGCAGCCGCCCGGACCGCACGCCTCCCCGCCGACGAGCGGGGGGCGGTGGCTGAGCGGCTGGGGGAGGCCAACGCGGAGCTCGCCGCCCTGGAGGGGGTGGCCCTGACGGATCGGGGCCGCTACTTCGACCTGGACAACGCCTTCCACCGCATCTATGTGGACGCGGCGGCGGCGGACCGCCTGGCGACCCTCCACGACGCGGTGAAGCCCCAGGCCGAGCGCTACGTGCGGTTGTATGTGCAGGCCCTGGGCAGTGAGGTGGGGACCTCCGTCCGGGAGCACAGGAAGATCATTGAGGCGGTCCGGATCGGGGCGCCGGCCAAGGCCCAGGAGGCCGTGTTCGAAAACTGGGGAAATGCGGCCCAGCGCCTGAGCCGCATCATCGACCGGGTAGGCGAGCGCGGGAGCTGGTAGGAGCCCCTTGCCACGATGGGGAGTGGTCCGTAATCTGCGTCCGATTCGGTATGCAGGAATGAAAACATAATGACCGCCTCTCCTCCATGGGCGGCTCCGGGAACGCGGAGGTCCGTCCACAATCCCAGCTACCCTGGCCCAGGAGCACTCGGCATGCGGTTTCTCGATCCACCGTGGGTCAAGAAGTACCTCATCCCCGGAGCCATCTTCCAGTCGGTTCTGGTGGGGGGCGGCTACGGGACCGGGAGGGAGATCGTGGAGTTCTTCACCCGCTTCGGGGCCGGGGGAGGGATCCTGGGGTTGGGGGTGACGGTCCTCTGCTGGATCCTGGTGCTGGCGGTGACGTGGGAGTTCGCCCGGGTCTTCCAGGTCTACGACTACCGGAGCTTCTTCCAGCGCCTGCTGGGGCGGGGGTGGGTGCTCTTCGAGGTGCTCTTCATCCTCATGTTCCTCCTGGTCCTGGCCGTGGTGGCTTCGGCCGCCGGGGAGATCCTGGAGACCCGCTTCGGAATCCCCTATCTGGTAGGGATCACGGCCATGCTGCTGGTGGTGGCGGCCCTCACCTTCTTCGGTCGGGACATGGTCACCAAGAGTCTGGCCCTCTGGACCCTCTTCCTTTACGGAATGTTCATCTTCTACTTCGCGGCCGCCCTCGGTCAGGGCAGCGAAGCCATCGCCGGGGAGCTGGCGGCCTGGGAGATGGCGCCGGGATGGGGGATGAGCGGCTTCCAGTACGCCCTGTACAACCTCTTCATCGTTCCGGCCATCCTCTTCTCGACCCGGGCGCTGGAGACCCGACGGGAGGTGGTGGGGTCCGCGGTGGCGGCGGCGGTGATCTGCGCCTTCCCGGCTCTCCTCTTCCACATCTCATTCCTGGGCGACTATCCCGGAATCCTGGCCCAGGAGATCCCGGTCTTCGCCATGATCACCTCGCTGGGGCTGGCCTCGCTCCTGGTCATCTACCTCATGGCCCTCTTCGGGACCTTCATCGAAACGGGAGCAGGACTCATCCAGGGGAGCATCGAACGGGTGGACAGCTACCTTCGGGATGCCCGCAAGGCCCGACTGAGCCCCTCCCATAGGGCGGTGCTGGCCGTGGGCGGAATCGGGCTCAGCGCCCTCCTGGCCACGGTGGGGATCATCCCCCTCATTGCTCAGGGGTACGGCACCATCGCCTGGGGTTTCCTGGCCGTCTACGTCCTCCCGGTCCTTACGCTGGGGGTGTGGAAACTGCGTCGAGCGAGGTAGCCAGGAGGAAGTGGGCGAAGGCCTCGCCCGGTGCACCTCTCTGGAAGCCGACGACCCGGTACCCTGCATCCCGGGTCTGGAGAAAGGCGGAGCGGGTGGACTCCCGCCAGCGCCGGGCGGCTCCCGCATCCACGCGCTGCACCACCAGGATGTCGGTGGGAATCCGGATTCGGACCCGATACCCGTCCGCCTCGGGTATCCACGCTTTGCTCTGGGCGCCCCCGGGGTTCAGGACCGGAACCTCCGACCAGTCGCGGCCGGCCTCCGCAGGTCGCGAGACCGGTCGATCCAATTCCCACCGGGCCACCATGCGATCGGTTCCGAAGTCGTGGAGGTCGCTTCCGGTCTCGCCGTACATCTCCTCCTGATAGCTCTCGATATCCACGCCGAGGTGGTTGAGGTTGAAGTGGGCGTTTGCCGCCACCAGGGGGTCGAAGGTCCATTTCATGATGGACACGCCTCGATCCAGGGCGACGCGGCGCTGGAACAGCTTGAGCTTACGCCCCAATGACCTTCCCCTCCATTCCGGTGCCACGCCCAGCATGTGGGACCAGTGCACCAGCCTTCCGTCCATGAGGCCCGTGATCCCGTAGACGAATCCCACCAGACCTCCCGCCCCATCGAAGGCTCCCGCCGACACCCCTCCGACGAGTCCGGTCACCTTGAGGATGGAGGCGGGCACCGTATCCCGGTACGTCTCTCCCCAGACACGACGCTGCAGCTCCACGCAGGCTTCCCGATCTGCATGGGAGTCCAGGAGGCGGATGGAGCTGGAGAGGGTGGCCTGGGGTGTGGTGGGCATAGGGGGCTCCGGGGAGGGAGAGTGCCCCGGGGGGATGGAGCACATGTGGGTGGGCGTCCGCTGCTACACACAGAAATGTATACGGAAATCATGGCGGCACGCTATCCTCCGTATCGGCACTCCGCAAGGTTCGCCGAAGGGTGGCCAGGGAGGGGGCTCGGGGATCCGGCGAAGGGGAGGGGACCCCCTGAGGAGGGGAAGGCGGGGCGGCGAAGTGGGCCCGGGCAGGGCGAGACCGTGGCGGCGGGGTCCCTGCGCCCATATCTTGAAGATGTAGCCCGAACCCGTCGGGTGATCGCCGCCTCCGGCGACACTCCCTCGTCCCCGCCGGTGCCCAGCCCTCCAGCCCCCCAAGGACCCATGCTCCGCTTACTCCCCCAAATGTATACAGAGTTGCGTGCGGCATTGCCCTCTTCTTCGCGGTGGCCTCTCCCGTCACTGCCCAGGAACCCACCGTTCTGACGACCGGAGAGCCTGTTACGGCGGCGCTGACTCCGGGGGACACGCTCCGGTACACGGTGGCGACCGGGCTGGGCTACCTGGTTCGGGGCCACGTGGACCAACGCACGGTAAATGTTGCGGTGCGCATCGTGGATCCGGCCGGAGAGCAGGTTCGGCGGGTGGATCTCCGGGACCGCGGGATGGAGCCCTTCCAATTCGAGTCGGACGAGGAGGGTCGCTATGAGATCCAGGTCCTGCCCCTGGGTGACACCGGGGGCGAGTTCGCCATCCGCATCGATGTCGCCGAACCCCTGGAGGACGAGCCGGCGGCGCTGGCCCGGCAGCTCCTGTCGGGCTTCGCAGGCACCGATTCCCCGGGAGCCGGAGTGCGGGTGTGGCGGGACGGGGAGACGCTCTTCACAGGGACCTGGGGGATGGCGGACCTGACCCATGGGGTGCCGTTCCAGGCCGGTACCCCCACCAACATCGGCTCCACCTCCAAGCAGTTCACCGGCTTCGCAGTCATGCTCCTGGTGGAGCGCGGCCTGGTGTCGCTGGAGGACGATGTGCGGGACCACATTCCCGAGCTTCCGGATTTCGGGGAGCCGGTGAAGGTCCGCTACCTCCTGACCCACGCCACCGGGTACCGGGAGATCTACAACCTCCTCATCATGGCCGGGCGCCGCTTCGATGAGGGAGACCATGTCGCCCGGGATGAAATCATCCGGGTGGTCCAGAACCAGCCCGCACTCCAGAACGCGCCGGGGGAGGAGTGGAACTACAACAACACCGCCTACGGCTTGGCCGCCCTCCTGGTGGAGCGCCTGTCGGGGATGACCTTTACCGAGTTCATGGAGGAGAACGTCTTCGCCCCCCTGGGCATGACGCGGTCCGTGGCCCGCCCCCACGCCCAGGCCATCGTGCCGGGCCGCAGCACGGGGTACGTCCCCGACCGGGCCGGAGGGTGGCGGGAGGCCCGGGATCTGGGCGGCGCCATCGGGGCCGGGGCGGTCTATGCCTCTCTGGAAGATCTCCAGACCTGGGCGGAGAACTACGCCGCCCCGCGGGTGGGCACGCCGGCCACCATGGAAGAGATGACGACCCCCTTCATCACCACGGTGGGCGACACCACCACCTACGGCCTGGGCCTCATGATCGATGAGCAGCGTGGCCTGAAGAGGATCCACCATGGAGGTGCCGACGTGGCGCACCGCTCCATGCTGGCCTTCTATCCGGAGATCAATGCCGGGATCACCGTGCAGGGCAACTCGTCCATCTTCGACTCCAGCCTGGCCTTCCGGCTGGCCGAGGCCTTCTTCGGTGAGTTCATGGAGCCCGAGGCCGAGGCCGCCGACGAGGCGACGGAAGACGAGGCCGCCGGCGAGGACGAGGCGGAACCGTGGGAGCCCACGACCGCAGAACTCCAGGCCTTCACGGGACGCTTCTTCAGTGAGGAGCTCCTGGCCTTCTACGACATCGTCCTGGATGAGGAAGGCGAGGCGCTGACGCTCCGCCACCTCCGGCGCGACGATGCGGTCATGACGCCCGGGGATCCGGACCACTTCACCGCCGCAAACCTCCGGATCGCCTTCGAGCGCGACCGGCACGGCCGGATCATCGCCTTCTACATGGACAACATGCGGACCCGGGACGTCCGCTTCGCCCGGGTTCCGTGAAGACGGCAGCGATGGTCCTGGCGGTGGTGGGCCTCCTCCTGACGGTGCCGCCCACGGTCCATGCGGCTCCGTCAGATCAGATGGGTGTGGACCCACCGGCAGCGGAGTCCTCCGACCCGCAATCCCTCGATCCACTCCCATCGCCCGGGGTGGATCCCCGGTTTGCCGACACCGCTCGCCTCGAGGCCTTCCTGGACGGGGTCATGGGAGCCCAGATGCGGGAGAAGTCCATTGGCGGAGCGGTGGTGGCGGTGGTGGGGGGTGGTCAGGTTCTGATGGCCAAGGGATACGGTCATGCCGACGCCACCCGGGAGCGGCCGGTGGATCCGGCGGCCACCCTCTTCCGCATCGGGTCGGTGAGCAAGCTCTTCACCTGGATCGCCGTGATGCAGCAGGTGGAGGCGGGGGCGTTGGATCTGGACACGGATGTGAACGAGTATCTGGATTTCCCGATCCCCGCCCATCCGGGGGGACCCATTACCCTGCGTCACCTCCTGACCCATTCCCCTGGGTTCGAAGAGGACAGCCGGGACCTGTTCATCGAGGAGGTGGATCTGGGCGGGTGGCTGGCTCCCCGGGTGCCGGCACGGGTCCGGCCTCCAGGTGAGTTCGGTGCCTACTCCAACTACGGGACCTCCCTGGCCGGCTACATCGTGGAGCGGGTGAGCGGTCTGCCGTGGGACGACTACCTGGAGAGCCGGATCCTCCTCCCCTTGGGAATGGGGCGGACCACAGGGCGGCAACCCCTTCCCTCGGAGCTGGCCGGCGACATGTCCCAGGGCCTAGAGTGGACGGACGGACGCTGGGAAGAGCGGCCCTTCGAGGTGCTGGGCGGATCGGGACCGGCCGGCTCCATGAGCGCCACGGGGCTGGACATGGCCCGGTTCATGATGGCCATGCTCCCCTCGGGACGCCAGGAGTTGGAGGCGATCCTGAGGCCCGAAACCCTGGAGCTCATGATGGCACGGGCCCTGGTCCACGACTTCCGGGTGAATGCCCAGGGCCTGGGCTTCTACGAGAAGTCGAGCCATGGTCTCCGGATCCTGGGCCACGGCGGAAACACCCGTTGGTTCCACTCCGATCTGGCCCTCATCCCGGAGCTGGATGTGGGGATCTTCGTGTCGTACAACAGCAGCCGAGGGGCGGAGCTGAGCTTCGGCCCCTTCCTGAACGCCGTGCTGGACCAGTACTTCCCCCAGCCTCCCCCCACCGTCGACCTGCGCGAAGGCTGGGAAGAGCGGCTGGCGGCGGTCTCCGGCACCTGGCGCTTCAACCGGGCCTCCTACACCACTTTCCAGAAGGCCGTGGGGCTGGTCTCGGGATTGAGGATCCAACCGGCCGCGGAGGACGGTGTCCTCCTGGTGCCCAGCCTCATGGGCGGCCAGATGCGCATGGTGGAGGAGGAGCCCTTCCTCTTTCGGGAACTGGTCGGCGAGACCCGGTTGGCCTTCCGAGTGGATGGGGAGGGGCGGGCCACCCACGCCTTCCTGTCGCTGACACCCATGATGGTGCTGGAGCGGGCCCACTGGAGCACCCTTCCGGCCATCCACCTCCCTGTGCTGGGGGGTGGTCTCGTCCTCTTCCTCGGTGTGTTGGTGGCGGGAGCCGGTCGCCTCCTTCGGCGGATTCGCAGGACGCCGCCAGCGTCCGCCGTTTCGTCTCGACCCGAGCCCGGCCCGGCCCTTCGGCGGGCACGGCTGCTCCTTGTGGGGGCAGCTGCGGGGTGGACGGGGTTCGCGGTGGGCGCCGTGGTTCTCCTGTCGGATCCCTGGGCCATCCTTTCCAGCCCCTTCACCGGCCTCCGTGCCGTCCTCGCCCTTCCCGTGGTCGCCTCGCTCCTGGCCGCGGCGGCCGCCGTCTGGTGGGTCCTGGCGCTCCGACGCGGCGAGGAGGGGGGATGGATCCGTTGGAGGATCGGAGCCATGGTGGCGGTGAGCGGGCTCATGGCCTGGTCGCTCCACACCTGGAATCTCCTGGGGTGGAGGTTCTGATCAGCGTGACCCGGCCTGGACCCTCCTCAACTCCAGGTGCGACGAGAGGGCGAAGTGGATGGGGTTGGTGGTGGAACGGGCCGTCACCGATCCCCTGAGATCTTCTCCGCTGAAGGCGAGGTCCAGGAGGAGGGTGTGGGGGCGGATCGCCATGTCCGGGGTGGGGAGCGTTCCCAGGAACTCGCCACGGAGCACTCCGTCGTCCAACTGGGGCCGATTCACCAGGCTGGTGAGTCCATCCCCCAGGCGGATGTGGGTGGCTCCGTCCGGATGGACCTCCATGGTCACGGGGATCTGCCGGTCCCAGGTTTCGATCCTCCCCTCCCAACTACCGATCAATGCCGGCGGCGGGGCGAAGGGCTCGGACTGGGCGGTGGAGGGGGAGTCCGGCACCTCGAACCCCGGGATGAACGCTTCCGCCACGGCGTTGGCGATAACCCCCGCCCGGCCCGGTGACCCATTGGTCACCACGGCGATCACCACCTCGGCGTCGGGGTAGATCTGGAGCTGTGTGCTCACCCCGGGCATCCCTCCGCTGTGGCCGAATTGACGATGCCCGCCATGATCTTCGGCCACGATCCACCCGAGGCCGTAGCCCCGCGGGGACCCGGGCGGGGTCTCCAGTCGCCGCATGGCAAGGCGAGCCTCGTCCTCCAGGATCGCACGCTGATCGTCCAGCGGCCACCCGCCGTGGGCCAGTCCGAAGCGGACCAGGTCGTGAGCGCTGGCCCAGTGGGCCGACGCTCCCGGATGATCGAAGTCGTAGAAGGGGATCCACTCCTGCTCGGTCCCGTACCTGGCTGCGGCGTGGGGTTCGAGCCCGGGGCGGATGTCCAGGGAAGATCGGTGCATCCCGAGGGGAGCGAAGATCTCGGTCTGGGAGAAGTCCGCGAAGCTGCGACCGGACACCCGCTCCACGATGCGATTCAGGACCCCGTACCCGATATTCGAATACACATACCGCTCGCCGGGCCGGTGCAGCGCGGCCCCGTACCGGTGGATGGAGGTGTCGATGGGGGGAGGACCGTCGCCCTCCCCCCGATAGAAGAACTGGTAGTGCAGGGGAAGCCCGCCGGTGTGGCTGAGAAGGTGCCGGACCGTCACTGCGTCGGCGTCCCCCTCGTAGCTCCGTATCCGCCCCGCAGGTGGAAGGTATGCATTGGCCGGCCCATCCAGCTGCAGTTCACCCCTCTCACTCAGGATCAGGATGGCCGTGGCGGTGATGGGTTTACTGATGCTGGCCAAAGAATAGGGGGTGTGCGGTGTGGCCCGGATCTGCCGTTCCCGATCGGCCCAACCGAACCCCTCCTCCCAGAGAATCTCACCGCCGCGAGCCACGGAGACGGCCGCCGAGGGGAGTCCCTCGTCCCGGATCAACTCATGGATGAGGGTACGCACCGCCTGGACATCCACCTCCTGCGCCGCGGTCGGCTTGCCGTGGGCCAGGAGAAGCACGGTCAGGAGCAGGATGCCCGGGGCCCGGAGGGCGGGTCCGGTGCCCGGGCGTTGGAGACGTCGGGACATGGAAGGGGCTCCGTCAGAGATTGGGATTGCCCGCCCGCTCCACGTCCGGGAGCGGGAAGCAGGTCATGTCGCCGTAGGTGTATCCCGTGTGGTCCACGCCGTCGGGGTGGATGGAACCGGGTTCGCCCAGGAAGGGAATCTCATGGGCCGTGCCCCGGAAGCGGAGCATGTCGTTGAAGCGGTGCCCTCCCTCCACGAAGAATTCCCGGCGCCGCTCCTCAAGGACCAGGGCCACGGCTTCCGACTGGGATGGCGTGTAGGTGATCTCCGGGAGGCCCAGCTCGGCCCTCCGAGCGTTCAGGAGTCCCACCCCCTGCTCTACGGCGCCGTCGCGGATCTGCGCCTCCGCCAGGAAGAGCTGCGCCTCCCGGTGGGACGCGATGACCACCGGGGCGCTCTGGGAGGTGTGTTTGGTATTGACGAAGTGGGGTGTCACCCCGTCCGTTCCGTTGCGGTTGGCGAAGACGACCCCCACCCGGGGATCCGGAACGCCGGCGCCCTCGGTGGGACGCCCGTCGGCGGCGATGGTGAGTTCGCGAAAGTTGGGGGCCACCGAAGCGTTCTGGCGAAAGCCGTCCGGGGCGCTGAAGCGTTCAAAGTTGTAGTTGACCCGGCGGCCGGCGGAGCCGTCGCGGGTGGCCACCTTACGGTACCCGGCCTGCACCTGGGCGGCATCGGTCACCACACCGGAGAAGTTCCCCAGGTTCAGCCGCACCCGGGCCCGTCCCACCAGAGCCATGTTCCGGATATCGTCGTTACCTGCCTGCTGGGCCAACTCGATGGCCTCGGTGAAGTGGCGTTCCGCCGCCTCCAGCACCTGGTTCGGCTGCAGGAGGGGACCGGGAACCCCCTCTTCGGTGGGGACGGTCATCTCACAGAAGCCTTCGCCCAGCGCCGTCAGGGCGAATCCCCCATAGGCCCGCATGGTGGCCTGGAGCGAGACCCGATTCGGGATCTCGGCAAACTCCGGAGACGCCAGCTTCGAGAAGATGTTGGCCGTCTGGAAGCGAGCCGTGTGGAGAGGGGTGTACATGGGGAAGACCGCGCCTCCACACCCGCCCTGCCCAAAGGAGACGTCGCTGGACAGGGTCCGGCGGGTCGTCCAGTCCCGAAGGGCCAGGTTCCCGGAACTGGCGATGTACTCGTCGGAGAGCGCCGCGGAGCCGGCCACATACTGATTCCAGGCGCACTCCAAGTCGGAGATGGCGCTGTCCACCAGGAGGTTCACCAGGGCGGGGTTCCGGAGGTCGTCGGCGGCCACCTGTCCCGGTGTCTCCACCGACAGGAGGTCCATGTCGCAGGCGGCGAGGGACAGAAGGGGGATGAGGGCGAGTCGGCGGGCAACGCGCCCGGCCCCCGACCGGGTCACCAGGTCCGTGTCCATGAGTGAAGATTCCTTGCGCTGGGGAGAGGGGGTCCCGGCGAATCGACCCGAGCGGGCACAGCATCCACGGGCCCGCATCAGAAGGTCACCCGCGCGGTGACGGTGACGCGCCGCCCGAGGGGCCAGCGCTCCTGATTGAAGGCGTTCAGCCCCGGGGTGTCGCCTCCGGTCTGCCGGGTGCGCTCCGAGTCCAGCGAGCGGTGCCCGAAGCTCTCGGAGTCAGGCCGCCACAGGGTGGCGATGTTCTCGCCGGCCACCGTCATGGCGAGCCGGGACACACCCAGGTGGTTCGCCCAGCCGTCGGGGAAGCGGTACTGGGCCGACAGGGTGCGGAGCTTGGCGAAATCCCCGCTCAGTACCCCGTATTGGCGGTTCTGCCCGAAGGACTGGTAGGCCAGGAGAGTGGGGTCGGTGCGCTCAAGCGACGCCCGGCTGTTCTGGAAGAAGGCGTGGACCGCAATGATGTCGTTGTCGATCCAGGTCCGTCCCTGGATGAAGTCCACCACGCCGAAGAGGGTGAGGTTTCCGCCCAGGGTCAGATTGGCGTTCACGCTTCCTTCCCAGTCCGGAAGGGGCTGGCCCCAGTAGACCGCCGGTGCCTCGGAGCAGGGGACCGGCGCCC
>SL_3KL_010_SEDDRAFT_10001985_pt1 | contig 18752 bp, 20 predicted proteins | sample SodLakKL_010_SED_2_FD_10381 | JGI IMG/M metagenome (IMG submission 10381) | reverse complement strand
CTTCTACGAGCAGAGCGTCGCCCTGAAGCGGAAGCTCGGGGACCCGGTCATCACCGCCGTGTCCCTGACGAACCTGGGCGACGTCCTCGTGGCGCTCGGCCAGGAGGCGCGAGCGCTCGAGGCGTTCGCCGAGGCGCTCTCCCTCGCGCGGGGCGCCGAGGCGCTGCCGTACGCGTTCCGCGTGGTCTGGTCGTACGCCAGGCTCTACGCACGGCGAGGGGAGTGGGCTCGAGCGCTGGCCCTCGCGAGCTTCCTCGCACATCGCTCGGAGAGCGAGTCGTGGCTGCAGCGCGAGGCGCGCGCAGCACTCGAGGCATGGACGGCCGACGCGACCGCCGAGGAGGCGGCGGACGTCGTGGCGCGCGGCCGATCGACGAGCTTCACCGATGTGTGCGCGAGTCTGGATCCGAGCGTCTGAGCGACCCAAGCGGTGGAACGCAGATGGAACTCGGGCTCCCTACACTCGAGCCATGCCCACCGAACGGCTCCTCGCCAGCTTCATCGTGCGCATCCGCCTGCGCAACGGCGTGCGCAGCATCCTGCTGCATCACGTGGGCAGCAGCGAGACCCGCGCCTTCAGCTCGTACCGGGAGCTGATGGTGTACCTGGCCGAGCACGAAGAAGCGGAGGCGCCGCAGGGCCCGAACGTCCCTCCGGCCGGTGAGCCGCCCTAGCGTTCCGCACCACTCCACGGCGCTCGTGTACACGGTACTCGTGTACACGGTACTCGTGGTACGCTGCGTCGAGGTGGTGGCCATGCGCAACGTGACGTTCAGTGCCGACGAGCGGGTCATCGAAGCGGCGCGGGCGCGGGCTCGCGCAGAGCGGACGACGCTGAACGAGCAGTTCCGACGCTGGCTCGAGGCTTATGCGATGCGCGAGGACCGGTCTCGGGACGCGATGCGCGTGATCGAGGAACTGCGATCGACGGTGCGCACCGGTGGCCGGCGCTTCACGCGCGACGAGCGCAATGAGCGCTGACTTCCTCGACACCAACGTCTTCATCTACCTCTTCGACGATGCAGACGAGCGCAAACGTGCCGTCGCAGAGCGCGTCGTGTCCGATGCCCTCGCACGGGGGCATGCCGTCGTGAGCTATCAAGTCGTGCAGGAGACGCTCAACGTCATGACGCGCAAGCTCGGCGCTGGTACGGATGACGCGCGCCGGTTCCTGGAGGCCGTGCTCGATCCGCTGTGGCAGATCGGACCGAGCGCCGATCTCTACGGGGCCGCACTCGACGTGCGGGGTCGCTACGGCTTCTCCTTCTACGACGCCCTGATCGTCGCTTCGGCGCTCGCCGCAGGGTGCACGAGACTGCTCAGCGAGGACCTGCAGCACGGGCAGAGGGTGGGCGACCTCACCATCGTCGATCCGTTCAGGGCGTCATCCGGATAGCACTTGCTCACACGAGCGGAGCCGACCTGCGCGGTGAGGTCGTCGCGGTGCACGGTGCCGCGTTGCACAGGCAACACGTGCCCGGTCAGAGCGAGCGAACTGGAGCCCTGCGGTGCGCGTATGCTCCTGACCATGGAACGACCCGGGCACGGGACCGTTGCCCACGCGCGAGCGGCCCCCACCATCCCATGACCGATCTCCTGGCCATCGGCGACGAGGGCCTGTACCGGCTCGCTGAGGGCGCCCGCGGCTGGACGGCACGGGTCCTCCGCGCCACGCGATCGGCCCGTTGCGTCGCCGTCGATCCGCACGAGCCCAGCGTCGTCTACCTGGGCACACGTGGCGACGGTGTGTGGAAGAGCGTCGATGCGGGCCGTTCCTGGTCGCGCGTGGCGCTTCCGGAGCACGACGTGTTCTCGCTCGCGGTGAGTCCGGCCGATGGCACCGTCTACGTCGGCTGCGAACCCAGCCGACTCTTCGCGAGCCGCGACGCTGGCGGTCGCTGGGACCCCCTCGACGCGCTCGTCCGGTTGCCGTCGGCACCCACGTGGAGCTTCCCACCGCGACCGTGGACGTCGCACGTGAGCGCGATCGCACCGCATCCGCGTCGCGCCGGTGTGCTGCTCGTCGGCATCGAGTTGGGCGGCCTGATGCTCAGCGAGGACGCTGGCGAGTCCTGGCACGATCACCGGCCCGGTGCGCAACGCGACGTCCACGCCGTGGTCTGGCACCCTCGTGACGACGATCGCGCCTACCAAGCGGGCGGGGGAGGCGCGGCGCGGAGCAGCGACAGGGGTCGGACGTGGTGGGCGGCCGATGCGGGCCGCGAGCGCTCGTACTGCTGGGGCCTCGCGGTCGACGAGACCGAGGACGACACGTGGTTCGTGTCGGCGAGTCATGGGCCGCGGGCTGCGCACGGCGACGCCGCTGCCGATGCCGGGGTGTACCGCTGGAGAGGCGATGGGCCCTGGGTCCGCATGGCCGGTGGGCTCCCCGAGCCGCTCGACGACATGCCCTACGCCCTCGCGTCAGGCGGCGGCCGCCTGTTCGTCGGCGTGCGCAGCGGCGCCATCATGGAGAGCGACGACCGCGGCGACCGGTGGGGGCAGCTGCAGGTCGCCGGCGCCTCGCTCACAGGGTTGCGGGTGTTGATCCCGGTGTGAGGCGCTGCGTTCGATCGGCCACGGTGCCAGCCTCGACGCGGGCTGGTTGCCGGCCGCGATGATGCGTCACCCGTACCGCGCAGTACACTTCGGTATGGCGCGTGGCGACGAGTCCGAGGCGCGGCTGCGCGCGGCCGCGCGGACGCTGTTCCTCGAACGCGGTTTCGAGGGGACGAGCACGGCTGCGATCTGCAGCATGGCGCGGGTCTCGAAGGAGACCATGTACGTGCGCTACCCGAGCAAGGACCTGTTGTTCGCCGACGTGCTCCGCGAACTCATAGCCGAGGCAGCCCCGAGCACGTCCGCGTCCGACGACGAGGGCGCCACGCTCGAGCAGGAGTTGCGCGCCCTCGCGCATGGCGTCGCCACGGTGATGCTGCGCCCCGAGTACGTCTCGTTGTTCCGCCTCGTCGTCACGGAGGCGCCGCGTCACCCGGAGGTCGCCGAGCGGTTCAAGGAGGTCGCGCCGCAGCGCTCGCTCGCGACGGTTGCGGCCGTGTTGGAGCGTCACGGCGTCCGCGACGTCGACGCCGATGCCGCGGCGCGCGCCTTCATGGGCGGGTTGCTCACCTTCCTCCTGCTCGACGGCGTGTTCGCGGTCGACGGACCCAGCGCGCCGCGCCGGAGTCGGGTCGACGCCCATGTCGACTTCTTCCTCCGTGCCCTGTGTCCTGCGCGCTCGACGTAGGGGACGCTCCCTGACGTGGGCCGTTCGGCTGGAGCAACGACGTCACCGATGCGCGCACGACCGAATCGGCGATCGGTTCGCGACGACGTCTTCGAGCGCCTCGCGCATGGCGNACACGGCAGCCATGAGCAGCTCGGCTGGCGCCGNGCTCACGAGTTCGTCACCGGCGCCGCCACCGGGTCGCCGTGGCGGAGCAGAGCGCCCTGCCCAAGCCCGAGCGCGCGGCGCACGTGTCCGTCCACGCCGTCGAGGCGATCGCGGACCCACGCCACGTGGCGGTCGGGCCGTACCAGCACCCAGCGACCTGCTGCGGCAAGTCCGTCGAGGGCAGCGGGGCGCTCGTCGGACGGAAGGCGCACCACAGGGAGGCCGCCGCCGACTACTGCGGGTCGATCACCGAGGTCGAGCAGCGCGGCGCCTTCGGGCAGGATGTCGTGCAGGCGCATCAGGCGGCCGTCGTGGGTGCGAACGCACGGGTTCGGCAGGCGTTGGCCGCGGCCAACGTCGTCCGGCGCGCTGAGGCGCGAAGGCGGGTAGACGATGTCGAGCATGGCCTGGCGGCGCGCCGCACGCCTGCGGATCCGCGGCACTCGCAACAGCGTGCGGAGTGAGGCGAAGGCAGCCTCGCGCACGACGGCCGGGCTGAGCAGGAAGACGCGCGTGAGCACGTCGGTGTAGCGCGACACGCGCTCGACGGAGGCGTGGCGGCGCTCGACGTCGTACGAGTCGAGCAGGGCGTCGACGTCTCCGCCGCGAAGCGCGTGGGCGAGCTTCCAGGCCAGGTTGTGGGCGTCTTGGATGCCGGCGTTCATGCCCAACCCGCCGGCCGGCGAGTGGACGTGGGCCGCGTCGCCGGCGAGGACGACGCGGCCCACGCGGAACCTCGGGCTGGAGCGCAGGTGGATATGGAAGCGGCTGGACCACACGACCTCGACCGGCGGACCGTCGCCGAGGACATCGTTGGCGCGCCCTCGCACTTCGTCGTCGCCGACGTCGTCGCCGCGGTCGGGGTGCGGCGCCTCGAGGCGGATGACGCGCCACACGCCGTCGCTCAGCCGGAACGCCGTGGTCATGCCGCCGCGTTGGTTGCGGAGACGGGGCCAGGGCTGCTCGTCGCGTTCGTCGTCCACCCGGACGTCGGCGAGCATGGGTCGGACGCGGTACGTCAGGCCGGCGAAGGGGAGGCCGAGCGCCCCGCGCACGAAGCTCCTCGCGCCGTCGGCCCCGACGACGTACTCCGCCTCGAGCCCGCGCCGCCGACCTGCCTCGACCACGGTCAGGAGGTTCGGTCCGTGGACGGCATCGGCGGTGTGGCTGGACTCGACCCGATCGTGCTGCGCGCTCTGCAGCGCAACGACCTCGGCGTCGAAGCGNACGTCGGCCAGCCCGCTGGACCTGACGGCGTCGAGCAGCAACCGCTCGGTGTGCGCCTGCTCGAGGAAGAGGACGCCGGGGCGGTCCACGTCGTCGTCGAGGTCGGAGAAGTCGACGCGTGCACGGGGTGGCCGCCCTCGATCGTGCAGTTCGATCGCAGGTAGCAGCGTGCCGGCGGCCAGGAACGCGTCGAGGACGCCCCATTGCGCGAGGACCTCGCGGGTGCGCGCGTGGATGGCCGGGGCCTTGGAGTGCGTGCTGGTCCCGGAGGCACGCTCGAACACGACGCTGCGGACGCCGTAGGTGCTCAACGCGAGGGCCGTGGCCAGGCCCACGGGTCCGGCGCCGACGATGGCGACGGGTACACGGTCGGTGGCGGTTTCGACGGGTGTGCGCATGGGGGCTCCTCTCGCTGGGGGTCGCTGGATCGGTGCGTTCACGACCGTAAGTGTACCGTACCGTACGGTACGCTTATGGTCGTCGGCATCGCCCGCGCGACGGAGGGCCGTGCCGTCAACGGCCCACCTCGAGCGGCGGCCCCCGCACGACCCGCGGTGGCGTCTTGCCGCCGGCCGCGCGGTCGCGCCGTTCGAGCGACCCGAGCCAGCCGAGGAACACGAGCGCGCCGGCCGCCAGGAACACCAGCCCGCTGACCGTACCCATGATCAGACCGGCGAGGTGCTGATCCTGCAGCGGCGTCATGCCGACCAGCGCTGCGCCGGGCTCGTAGAGCGGGTAGATCGGCGTCGGCGCGAAGGTGATGATCGCGCCGAGCGTGGCGCTCTGGATCTTGGTGGTGAACACGAGCAGCACGGCACTGCCGCCGTCAACGCGCCGTCGGCCAGTCGGCTGGAGCACCACCCACCAGAACAACAGCGACGCACCGAGCATCGTCGCGTGCTCGAGCGCGTGCACGCTGCCGAACCGCACCGCGGCCTGGTACGGACCCGGCAGGTGCCACACCCACAGCGTCGTGGTGAGCACACACCACACGACGACGGGTCCCGTGAGCGCGTGCCATGCGTGACCGAGCCACGCTCGGTCGTTCCAACCACGACCGACCGCCCGGCGCCAGCGGCGCGGCAGCGCCCAGAGCAGCGGCACGAACGGTGCACCGAGCACGAGCAGCGGCGCCGCCACCAGCATGAGCAGCACGTGCTGGACCATGTGGGCGGAGAACAGCACGTGCGCCCACGCGTCGAGCGGAGAGAGGACCGCCAACGCCAGCGTGTACGCCCCGAGCGCGAAGGCCACGACGCGCCAGCGCGCCACCACCGCTCCGGTACCGGCGCGACGCCACAGGATGGCGACGCCGCGCGTGTAGCCGACCACGAGCAGCGCGAGCCAGGCGAGGACAAGCGGATCGACGTTCCAGGTGCCCATCAGCTGCACGAGCCCCTCAGCCGGTGCAGGCGCGCAGGAACACGAACGCCAAGCCGGCCATCACGATGGCGAGCAGGAAGAGGCCGTTCATCACGACGCCGAAGTAGGCGACGAAGCGCCGCCTGCCGAGCGCCTCGGGCGCCCCGGCGTCGTCGACCGGGTCCGTCGGGATGGCGCCGCCCGCCATCGCCCATGCAACGCTGGCCGCTCCGAACGCGATGACGGCGGCGACCAGCGTCAACGCGAGGCCCAGCACGTGGGCGTTCGGTAGCCCGAACGTGGTGCCGACGAGCCTGTCGGAGTTGCACGCGATCTCCACCAGCGCGTACGCGACCATGAGGTGGAACGCCCATGCCGCGCCTCCGCCCAGGAGCGCGTACCACGGTGCGACGCTCGCCACGATGCCCGGGGGGCGTCCCTCGGGCCAGCGCCCCTGGCGATGGGCGATCGCGGGATCGAGCTTCGCTGGATCGGTCATGGGCCCTCCTACCGCTGTCGGCGTGCCCCGTCGACGCTCACAGTCGGGGTGAGATGTACATCGTGAAGTAGAGCGGGATCCAGATCACCACCACGAACACCCAGTAGAGCGTGCTGACCTCGAAGGCCAGGTGGCGGTCGGGGCGGAACATCCCGCGCAGCGCCATCGTCAACACCACGAGCCCCTTGGTCACGACGCTGATCACGTGCGCGGTGTGGAAACCCGTGATGGTCCACGTGATCGAGCCGTACGCATGCGTGGTCCAATCGTAGCCGTAGCCGCTGTACTCGATGTACTTCAGTACGAGGAAGACCATGCCGAGCGCGATGGCGACCATCTGCCCGAGTTTGAGGACGCGCTGGTTGCCACGCACGATGGCACGCTTCGCGACCACCATCGCCACGGCGCTCGCGATCAGCACGAGCGTGTTGATGGTCGGGATCAGCAGCCCCTTGGTGTCGATCCCCTCGGGCGGCCACGACGGGTTCACGAGGCGGAGCCAGAAGTACATCGCGATCAGACCCGAGAACACCACGATCTCGATGGCGATGAGCCCGATCATGCCCCACCAGACGACCGACTTGGGCCCCAGGGTGTAGACGGGCAGCATAGGCGTTCCGACGCGAACGCTCACGAGGCCACCTCCTTCGAGAAGGGCCAGTGCCAGCCGAGCATGGTCAGGAAGAACAGCACGGCGCCGATGGGGAAGAACCACAGGCTGAACATCGCTCCCACGAAGGCGATCCCGATCGCGAGCGAGGCGAGGACGGGCCAGATCGAGTTGTCCCGCAGGTTGATGCGCGACTCCGGTTCGCCGTCCATGATGCTCGTGCCGAACGTCTCGCGGTAGTCCTCACGGATCTGGGGCCGCAGCGCGACGCCCCGGTCGGCGGCCGTCTCGACGCCGGGTGGTGACTCGCCCGGGTCCCACAGCGGGTACAGGCTGCGGATCACGGGAGGCTCGACGAAGGTGTACTGCGGAGGCGGCGACGGCACCGACCACTCGAGCGTCGGCGCTTTCCACGGGTCGATGCCCGCGTCGCGCCCGCTGCGCAGGCTCCAGACGAAGTTCACGACGAACAAGAGGATGCCGAACGCCAGCACGTACGAGCCGATGGTGGAGATCAGGTTGAACGTGCCCCACCCCAGGTCGGCGTCGTAGGTGTGTATCCGGCGCGCCATGCCTTGCAGGCCGAGGATGTGCTGGACGAAGAACGTCACGTTGAAGCCGACGAACATGATGCCGAACTGCCAGCGCCCGAGGCGCTCGTTCAGGAGCTTGCCGGTGAACTTCGGGAACCAGTAGAAGAGCCCGGCGAAGAGCGGGAACAGCGCGCCGCCGATGAGGACGTAGTGCAGGTGGGCGACGACGAAGTACGAATCGTGCACCTGCCAGTTGAACGGCACGGCGGCCAGCATCACGCCGGTGACGCCGCCCATGACGAAGATCACGACGAAGCCGATCAGGAACAGGAACGACGTGTTGAGCACCACGCGGCCCGTCCAGACCGTGCCGATGAANGCGGCGAGCTGGATGCCCGAGGGGATCGAGACCATCATGCTGGCGGCGGCGAAGAACGAGAGCCCGATCGGCGGGATGCCGATCGCGAAGAAGTGGTGCACCCACACGCCGAACGACAGGATGCCCATCGCGACGAACGAGAGCGCCACGATGCTGTACGCCACCATCGGCCGGCGCGCGAACGTCACCAGCGCGGCCGACACGACGCCGAGCGCGGGCGTGAAGATGATGTAGACCTCCGGGTGCCCGAAGAACCAGAAGACGTGCTGGTACAAGGTCGGGTCGCCGCCCATCGCGGCGTTGAAGAAGTGCGTGCCGACCATGCGGTCGAGTCCGACGGCGACCGTGGCGAGCAGCACCGCGGGCATCGCGAACAGCATCATGAACGACATCACCAGCGCGGCCCAGACGAAGATGGGCATGCGCGCCATCGACATGCCGGGGGCCTTGCACTTGAAGATCGTGACGATGATCTCGACCGCCGCGAGCAGGGCGGAGATCTCGAGCAACCCGATCGCGGTGACCCAGATGTCCATGCCGAGCTTGGGCGTGAAGGTGGTGTCGGACGAGAGCGGTGCGTGTGCGAACCAGCCCGCGTCGGGGCCCACGCCGAGGATGAACCCGACGAAGAGGGTGATCCCGGCGATCAGGTAGAGCCAGTACCCGAGCGCGCCGAGGCGTGGCATGGCCATGTCGCGCGCGCCGATCATGAGCGGCACGAGGTACATCGCCAACCCCTCGAACATCGGTACGGCGAAGAAGAACATCATCGTCACGCCGTGCGTGCTGAAGAGCTGCTGGAACAGTTCGGCCGAGACGACGTCGAGGTTCGGCTGGGCGAGCTGGGTGCGCATGATGAGCGCTTGCACGCCGCCGAGCAGCAGGAAGATGAAGCCGGTCACGATGAAGCGCATGCCGACCGTGCTGTAGTTGACCACCGTGAAGAAGCCCACGATGCCCGGGAGCGGCCTCCAGGTCCGTTCCAGCAACTCGGGATCGGGCGGCCCCTCGCGCGGCGTCGAGTGCTGCGGTCCGTAATGGTGGTGGACCTGTTGGGCCTCGTCGTGTTGCGTCACGGGCGGCCTCCCAGTGTGGCGAGGTACGCGACCATGTCCCACGCGTCGTCCTCGGTGACCCCGAGGTGGGGCATCAACGTGTCGGGGCGCACGCCGCGCGGGTCGACGATGAACCGCACCAGGTTGTCGGGCGTGTTCGGTAGGTTGCCCACGACGTAGCGGCGCGAACCGAGGTCGGAGAGCGGCGGTCCGACCTGTCCTCCCGGCACGCGGACACCCGCGATCACGTGACAGCCGCTGCACCCCAGTGCGGCGAGCGTCGCCCGGCCTGCGTCCGGATCGCCCCGCACGACGGCCAGCCCGGCAGGGAGCGGGTCGCGCGGGCCGAGCGGCGACACGATGGTGACCACCGAGAGGACCGCGACGACCACGACGCCCGCCAGCGCGACGACCGTCCGGTCGACGTTCATCGCAGCCCTCCGAGGTACGCGAGCAACGCGTGGAAGTCGTCCGGTTCGAGGTTCACGGCCGGCATCTGGTTGCCCGGCTTGATGCCCTGCGGGTCGAGGATCCACCCGGCGAGGTTGCCGGGCACGTTGGGCAGCGTGCGCGCCGCGAGTGTGCGCCGGCTGGCGAGGTGCGTCAGGTCGGGGCCCGCCTCCGCCGCGGCGGGCGTCACGCCGCGCACGCTGTGGCACGCCGCGCATGGCGACTCGACGAACACGTCGCGGCCGCGGAGCGCGATGTCGTCCGTGGGCTCGGCCGCGTCGGCCGCCTGCCGTTCGAGCCAGGCATCGAACTCGTCACGCTCCTGTGCGATGAACAGGAACTCCATGTTGGCGTGCTGGCGGCCGCAGAACTCCGCGCACTTGCCGAAGTACGTGCCTGCCTCGTCCGCCTCCATGTAGATCACGTTGGTCTTCCCCGGGATCATCTCGATCTTGCCGTGCAACTGGGGGACCCAGAACGAGTGGATGACGTCCGCCGACTCGAGCTCCACGCGCACCGGCTGGCCGACGGGCACGTGGATCTCGTTGGCGGTCACGACGCCGTGCTCCGGGTACTCGACCTCCCACCAGAACATGTGGCCGCGCACTACGATCGTGTGCTCCACGCCGTCGGGCGGTCGGTCGAAGACGGCGAGGCCGGTGAGCGTGAGCACCGTGGCGGCGATGAGGATCAGCGCAGGTATCAGGCCGCCACCGATCAGCACGAAGCCGGTCGCGCGGTTGTCGATGCGAGCACCCTCCTCGGACGTCGGGTGTGGTTCGTCGGTCCGGGCGGACGTGCGTGCGCGCCGAACCGCGAAGCCGAGCAGGGTGAACACGATCACACTGACGACCACGGCGGTCCAGAACAGCAGCCACCAGATCCGGGCGATCTCGGCGGCCGCGGGACCACGCGGGTCGAGGGCGATGGGCATCTCGCAGCCACCGAGCAGGGCCGCCGCAACGGCGGTCGCCGCCGCCGCGACCAGCCTCCCGGCCCGGGCATGCGCTCTCATCGACGGCACTTGCGGCAAGTGGTCCTGTCGGTGGTNTTGGTAGCGCATCGGATCTCCCGCGGTCGCTCGAACGAGAAACTTCATCTGAGAGCCTATCGGCGCATCGCACGCGTACGACGGTGCTCGACCGATCGGCTCCTACCTTCGGCTGTCTGGTTGGTGGTTTAACACACGAGAAGCGTAGCGCAGCTTAGAATCCCGATCCTAGACGACACGGTTTGGCCGTTCGCGCGCCCGCGCCGCGCTTAGGCCATGAACCGGAGCCATCGCTGCGCCACGCAGCGTTCGAGCCGCATCCCGTTGGACTGCGCCTGCGGCGTCGTCGCCTCCTCCCGTCACACGCCGGTGCGGGGCGACTCGGAACGGAGCGACGATGACCACCCGATCCACGCACATCGCCCGCCGCTGGTTCTTGGCCGTCGGCCTGCTCTTGGTGCTGTTCGTCGCCGCCGTGGTCGCCATGATGTGGCCGACCGACGGTCCGCTCGCGCTGGCGAACGCCGACGAGAACGCCGACGAGAACGCCGAAACGATCGACGTGGTCGACGACGAGGCACGGGACGACCCAGAGGACGGCGAGGTGGTCGCCCACGAGGACGGTTGGTTCACCGAACGCCAGGCGAGCGAGGGCGCGGAGGCGAACGCGCAGTACTGCGCGCACTGCCACGGCGACGACCTCATGGGCGGCGTCGGTCCGCCGCTCGCGGGCGACACGTTCTGGCAGCGTTGGGGCGGCGAGAGCGTGCAGGCGTTCTTCGAGGTCACACGGCAGACGATGCCGCAGGACGACCCCGGCTCGCTCTCGAACGAGACCTACGCCGCCATCACGGCGTTCGTGCTCGAGGTGAACGACTTCCCGCCAGGCGAGAGCGACCTCCCCTCGGATGCCGACGAGTTGCAAGCGCTCACCATCGAACGGGGGGCGACGGGCGCGGACGCTGCGACCGAAGCGGCCGACGACGAGCCTGGCGAAGCGGCCGTGTCGGACGAGGCGGCCAACGATAACGATGCTGGTAACGATGCTGGTGAGGATGCCGATGCGGATGACGCGGACGCGGAGCGTGGCGACGGTGAGGCTTGGTTCACCAGCGAGCAGGCCGAGCGTGGGCAGGACGAGTACGCTCAGCACTGCGCCGCGTGTCACGGCGATGATCTCCAGGGTGATCCGCCGTTGGTCGGCGACGCGTTCTTGGCTGGGTACGAGACGGTGGGGGAGCTCTTCGATTACACCCGTGAGAGCATGCCGGAGGGGGATCCGGGTTCGCTCGATGACGATACGTACGCGGACGTGATCGCGTTCATCCTCGATCGGAACGAGTTCCCGTCGGGTGACGACGAGCTCGACGCGGACGATCGCGACGCGATGGACGACATGCCGCTCGACGCCGATGCTGATGCTGATGCGACCGAAGCCGAGGACGTAGATGCCGAGGACGCCGAGGCGGCACGCGATGAGGACGCAGAAGCAGAAGAGACCGTGCTTCGCGCGATCAGCCACACCGGTGGCATGTCCGGGGACTGGACACGCTCGAGGCGGATCTCCACCGGTGCCGTGCCGCCCGAGATCTCTCCGATCCGGAGGTCGTAGCGCGGCACTGGCGCGGCCAATGCCTCGCCGTTCAGGGCGGCGGCCTCCGTTTCCCTCGCACCGTCGGGCCGATCGGGTATGTCCCGCCCGCTGACATCGAGACGGCGGTCGAACACGACGTAGAGCTTCTCCGCGAGTATCGGACCGACGTCTCGACGATCGGAGATCGGTAGGTCGGAGACGACTTGAACGCCGTTGCGCTCCGACCACGTGACAGCGGACTCCGCCAGCCCTGATGGCGATCCGAGGATCGCAGCACACGCCAGCACACGAGCGAGCCGTAGGATCAGGCACGCATGCATCGGGGCATTATCGCATCCATCGCAACATCGCTTCTCGTGGCGACCATCCTCCTCGGGGGCGTGGCGAACGTTGTCTCCGCCACGCCAGAGGCGCTCGGGGTCCATCTCGACTCATTCGTGGAGGACAGGATGCGGGCGTGGGATACGCCGGGGTTGTCGCTGGTCGCGGTCTACGGCGGCGAGGTGGCCGTCAGCCGGGGCTACGGCTTCGCCGATCGCGAGGCCCAGGTGCCGATGACCGCCGACACGCTGGTGGTGCTGGGCTCGACCACCAAGGCCTTCACGGCGCTGGCCGTGATGCAGCTCGTCGAGCGCAGCCTGATCGATCTCGACGCCAGCGTGACGCGCTACCTCCCGTGGTTCAGCACGCCGGAGGGCCATGAAGACCGGATCACGGTGCGCCAGCTCATGTCGCACAGCGCAGGCTACCCATGGGGGATCCTCTTCACCGACCGCGCCTTCCCAGGCCGGATGGAGGACTACGTGCGCTGGCTGCGACGGGTGAGGCTCGCGGCCCCTCCCGGTGAGCGCTTCGGCTACAGCAACGACACGTTCGTGGTCCTGGGGCTCATCATCGAGCGCGTGACCGGCACGTCGTACGAGGCCTACATGGACGCGAACGTCCTGGCGCCGCTGCAGATGACGCAGGCCACGTTCGACGTCGGCGTCGCGCGTGAGCGTGGCTTGGCCCGGGGGCACCGCGTCGTGTTGCGGAGAGCCGAGCCGTTCGACGTCCCCTTCTCCCACAGCGAGCGGCCCGCCGGCACGCTGATGACGAGCGCTGCGGAGCTCGGTCACTACCTCCAGATGCTGCTCGCTGGCGGGCGCTTCGAGGAGCGCGTGATCCTCACGGAGGACTCGCTCCGGACGATGTGGACGCCCGTGGTGCCGGTGGATGCGACGGGGCTCAGGTACGGCCTGGCCTGGTACCTCGACTCGGTCGCGGGGCTGCAGTTGGTGTGGCATCTCGGGAGCGTGCGGAACAGTGGCTCGCACGTCGTGCTGGTGCCCGAGGCCGCGCTGGCGGTGGGCGTCATGAGCAACGTGTCGCGCCCGCTGGATCCGCGGCGTGAGGTGGCCGAGAGCATCGCCGCGGCGGCGCTGGTGTTCGGAGACGCGCCGCTGGAGCCACCGGCGATCGGCATCCTCGTCCGGGCGGGGCCGACCGACGACCTGCTGCGCGTAGTGCCGGGTGTGTACGCCTCGGCCGCGGGTCCGGTGGTCGTGACGGAACGGGACGGCGCGCTGGTGGGCAGCGTGCACGGCCACGCCTTCGAGCTCGAGAGCGCCGGGGGCACGACGTTCGTGCTGAGAAGCGACGCAGAGCGTCTCGACGGCCTCGAGCTCGAGTTCCGAGCGGCGGACCCGGCCTCCGGCGATCCGATCGCGGCCAGCGATCGTCTCGTGCTCATGGGGCTGTGGTTCGCTTTCAGGACGAAGTGAGTCGCCACGCTCACGCGCCGTGCTAGTCTCTCGGACATCCGAGGATCGAGGGCATACGCGCCACGGTGTGGCGTGAGCGACGAGGAGGTGAGGACAATGGCGCTGCCCGAGGAGATCAGGCTCGTCATCGACGCTTTCGACCGCAACGCCGAGGTCAACCGAGCGGTGCTGGCAACCCTCGACATGCCGGTCCTCGAGTACGGCGACGGCATGGGAGGCTATTGCATCGGCCAACACCTGGCGGACATCGTCAGCTTCCGCCGGGAGAAGCTCGAGGCCGTGTCGCCAGAACACGGAGAGCCAGTCCAGGACGTGATCGACGGTGCCTCGCCCACCTGGCTGGCGGTCGGCAGCATCGACGAGCTCCAGGCGGCGTTCGACGCGGGCGACGCGGCCTTGCGCGACGCCGTGGTCGCGGCCACGGTCGAGGGCCGACGGTTCGAGGGCCTCTACGAGTCGCATCCCGCCCACCTGATCGTGCACTGCATCGTGCACGACGCTCACCATCGGGGTCAGATCATGGCGCTGCTGCGGCAGTCCGGCCGCAGCGACGAGGAGCGTGAGCGCTTGGAGGACGCCACCTGGCCGGTCTGGCGTGCGTGACCCGGGCGGAGCGTCCGACCCGAGACGGCGACACATCAGGGACCGCAGTGAGGAGCCACCCCGTGCCCGATACCTGGCGCACCATCGTCGCCGCCGCGCTCGACGCGCGTGAGGCCCACGTCACCTTCGATCTCGCCGTCGCCGACCTGGCCCCGGATCTCCGCGGTGTCCGCCCCGAAGGGCTGCCGCATTCGGCCTGGGACCTGGTCGAGCACGTGCGCATCGCGCAGGGCGACCTGATCGCCTACATGGAGGACCCGGCGTACGTCGCCTCCGCATGGCCCGAGGCCTACTGGCCGTCGACATCGGCACCACCGAGCGAGGCGGCGTGGGACGAGGCGGTGGCCGCGGTCGGGCGCGGGCGCGCCCGACTCCAGGAGCTGGTGCTCGACCTGCCAGACCCAACGGCGACCATCCCGTGGGGCGGCGAGCACACGTACCTGCGGTCCATCCTCGTCGCGCTCGACCACGAGGCGTATCACGTCGGGCAACTCGTGCTCGTGCGGCGGCTCTTGGGGGCGTGGTCTGGTTAGCGCGACGGCGGCGGGCGGGGGCCGGCGCCGACCCGGGCGCGGAGCCCCTGGCGCTGCGTCACTCAGTTAGGCCCCGCTGGAAGCTTGCCAGCATCGCGTGGAACGTCGCCTCGTACGAGGCGTACTCGGCCGCCGCTGCCTCGAAGTTGATCAGGTACGCGTAGCGCTCGTCGGCCATCACCAGCACGGTCCCGCGCACGTCGAGGTCCTCATCGGTGCCCGTGTAACTGATCCCGATCGCGTCGAGGCCTCCCACCACCTGGCCGGGCAGGTCGGTCATCTCCAGATCGCTGAGGAACGCCTGGAGGTCATCGACGAGCAGTTGGAGCAGCGCGGCCGGGTCGCTGGTGGGGAGGGCGTCGAGCTCGATCGCGTCGACGATGACGAAGGTGAGACCATCGTTGAAGTCGATCTGGTTCGCGCCGGTGTACGTCGTGACGCCCCAGCTCGGCGGGTACGACATCGCGAAGCCGGCTTCGTCGTTCGTCATGGTGGTCGGAAGGTCGAGGGCGCTCGACGTGTCGGCGCTGGCGCTGTGCAGGAGGGCGGCGGCGGCGAGCGCGACCGTGAGCATGAGAGCGGAGCGTGGGTGAGACAGCATGACGTACCTCCAGTGGACGACACCGGCCACGAAGCGCATGGAACGCGTTCTGTAGCGAGCCCGGTAAGGCTACCCTGGCGCGCGACCGAGCGCGGTGGAGACCGGAACGATCGCACGTCCCGGGCTCCGCCGCGCTCTCGTGACTGGGTGTCGACCGCCGGCGTCAGTAGATCCCGATGTCGTCGTAATACCGTTGCTCGTGGATGCCCGGCCCGTTGTCAGCGCCCTCGAAGTACAGCGTGACGGTCGTCCCGGCGAACGCCGCGATCGACGCCTCGAGCGTGAACCAGTGGTACGTGTCCTCGGAGCCGGAGGATTCCGACCACGGGATCAGCACGTGCTCTGCGGCGTTGGCATCGACGAGGCGCACGCGGTACAGGCTGTCGGCGCCAGCGCGGTTGTGGGCGCTCGTGTCGAAGCGGAGCGTCGTGGCGCCCGCAGGCAGCGTCAGCGTGCGGTAGATCCACGCGTTCGGGCTGCCTGCGCCACCGACGCCGTCGAGTTTCACGCAGCCGCGCTCGCGCTCCGAACCGCACCACGAGCGCCACTCCGCGGTGCCCCAACCGTCGTCGGTGGTGCCCGGTTGCCAGTCCTCGAGGTCGGTGTCGAAGGTCCACAGCAACGAGGGCTCGCCGGAGGCCGGCGTCGGCGGTGCGCCGCATGCGCTGAGGAGCGCCGCGGCGGTGAGTGCGAGGAGGCCCAAGGACCATCGGCTTGGGACCGTCCGAACGCCGCTGCCGCGTCGGTGCTTGGCGCCGTCGTCCTGATTCGTGCCTGAGGAGATGCTGCGCATGTCGACCCCTTTGCGTGGTCGGGCCGGTTGCGGCCCGCTCTCTGGGATGGATCATGCTGCGAGACGTCGCGTTATGTCGGCGTTACGTGGCGGCGTGCGACTCGCACCGCGGTCGGGACCGCGTCGAGCATCGACGGTCAGCCTTGGCCGTGGCCAGCGCGGCCGGTCGGGTCGACGTCCCGAGGCCATGGGCAGTCAGCCTCATGCGTTCGGGACGCCGTCTCGCCTAGCCTGCCCGGGCGGTGCAGCGACACCGGCGTGGGTCGCATGCGCGTCGGTGATGACCGTGCATCTGCAGTGAAGGCGGAGGTGACCGTATGGATCGANGACCTGGGTACGCAAGCGCCGTGCGGGCGGTGGCCGCTCGGGTGACGCTCGCACTGGTCCGCACCTCCGCGAGCACCGCGGTGGCGGTCGCGCTGGTCCTCGCCGCCTCGACCGCCGTTGCGCACCCCGACGAGCGCGTGGTCGAAGCGACGCTGCGGCTCGAGCCTGGCGAGACCGCCTCGTTCCCGATGTCGGTGCACTTCCACCGGTTGGTCGCGACGTACCGCGTGCACGAACCGGGCGCATCGGGCGTGACGCTGCTGGTGGTTCCGGGCGTGGTTGCGGCAGCCGCGGGCGACGACCAATCCGGCGCCTCGGCCGACGTCGCGATCGAGCTCGGGGGCGTGGGGCGCCTGCACCATCTGATCGAATGCTGCCTGGCGATCGACTACGCCGACTACCGGCTGCTGGTCCGCAACGACGGCGACGCGCCGGCGCTGATCGACCTGCGTGCGTGGATCGTGCACGACGAGTTCGCGGTCGTCGTGCAGCGCGCCGAGCCGGGAGCCCTCGAGGTGCCGCTGGCCATGTTCCTCGCGCTCGGCGTCACGGCGACGATGGTCAGCGCGCGCAGCCGGCGCCGCGTGGTCGAGGTCGTGGGTGACGCTGGCGCGCGGTCGCCAGGGGCGCTGCCCTTGGGGTGGAGCGCGGGCTTGTTCGTGTGGGCCTGCGCGCTCGCGGGCGGCCTCGCCGTGGCGGGTGCCGTGCGCTACGGCACGGGTCCGGTGGACGGCCTCATCGCCATCATGGCCGACGTCCCGGTCCCCGGTGGCCCGTTCGGTTCGCGGGCGGCCACCGTGATGGGCGTGATGATGCTCGCGTGGGTGGCCTCGATCGCGCTCTGGATACGCGCGGTGCATGTCGGTGCGTACGCCTGGTCGCGATGGACGGCGCGCGTCGGGTTGGCGCTGGCCGCCGTGAGCCTGGCCGCGGGCGTGGCGATGGCGTGGACGTACGGTTCGTGGCCGGTGCCCATCGGACTCGCGTTGGTGTTGGCCGCGCCGCTGGGCGTGTGCTCGCTGGCGCTGCGACGGCGACGGAACGGGGGTCCCGAGTTCGACGTGACGTGACGGGCGATCGTGCGGTCGCGTGTACCCTGGAAGGTGTCACCCGAACGCGGCCGGCGCGATGCGCGCGCTGGCCAACGAAGCCCCCGTCCAGCGCCGGAGGTGCCCATGACCGACCGCAACGATCGCGAACCGTTCCCCGCTTTCGACGACGAGCACAGCCCAGACGGTGAGGGCCTGCACCCGACCGGGGAGGGCGTGTCGGAGACACCGATCCACTCGACCTACGAGGCCATCGCGCAACGCAACGACCTGGCACGGCAGCTCGAAGACGTGCTCGCGAGCGCTCGCACGTGGGCGCGCAACGACGGCTCGCCGCAGGCGCACGCCATCGCCGACGCCCTCGGCGAGATCTACGAACGACTCGGCGAGCCCAGCGAGGCCGAGACGGCGGGCTGACCGCCAGCGGACGCGGCGTCCCACACGGCCGCGGCGACCACCTCCGCGTCGTCGACGAGCTTGCCGACCGCGATGCCGCGGTAGGCGTTGCCGGCCACGTGCAGGCCGGGGAAGCGTCCCAGGCGGGCCTGGATGCGATNCAAGCGCCCGAGGTGACCGACCACGTACTGCGGGATGCCGCGCGATTGGCGACCGACCCAGCTCCGCAGCGGTGGATCCGTGAGGCCCCACGCTCGGTCGAGCGCGTCGAGGGCGATCGCCGCAAGGTCGGCGTCGCTGCGCGCTGCGAGGTCGGGGTCGGCGACGCCGCCCATGATCACGCGCACCAGCAGCTGCCCGTCCGGGGCGCGACCGGGGAAGACGTTGGATTCGATCAGGCAGCCGAGCACCTGGAGGTCTTCGCTCGGGGCGACCAGGAAACCGAAGCCGTCGGGCGGCGTGACGAAGGCGCCCTGTTCGAAGGCCAGGGCCACCATGCCGATCGGTCCGGTCGGGATGCCGCGCAGCTCCGCTGCTGCCGGCGCGTCGAGCGGCTCGAGCAGGTCGGCCGCCGTCTCCGGCGGTAGCGCGAG
>SL_3KL_010_SEDDRAFT_10001984_pt1 | contig 18754 bp, 16 predicted proteins | sample SodLakKL_010_SED_2_FD_10381 | JGI IMG/M metagenome (IMG submission 10381) | reverse complement strand
AACAAGCATGGCTAGAAGCTATCTGTTCATTCCCGGCAACGTGCCGCGCATGCTTCAAAACATGGACGTCTTCGATGCCGATGCCGTCATCGTCGATTTTGAGGATGCCGTCGCCACGAGCGACAAGGATGAAGCCCGTCATCTGACAAGCAAGTTTTTGCAGAAGCATTTTCCCGAAACCTGCGAGATCTATGTACGTGTAAACGCCGAACAACCGTGGTTGGAAGCAGACATCATCGCCATCAAGGATCTGCCGCTTAATGGTGTGGTGCTACCGAAGACCGACGTGGAGACCCTGTCGCTTGCTACCGAACTTTTCGACAAACACGCAACCGCCTTCGACATCATCGGTATCATTGAAACACCGAGGGCTTTTTTCCATTTGGAGACCATCTTCGCCCATCCCAGCTTCAAAGGCGCCATTCTCGGCGGCGAAGATCTGCGCAAGCATATCGGTTTCAAACCCGGTGACATCGCGCTTGCCTTCCCAAGAACGCAACTTCTCTACGCCGCAGCCAGTTTCAATAAAATTGTAGTGGATACCCCTTATACAGGCATGGACAATGCCGCCTTGGAAGCCGATATTGAAAACGCATCGGCTCTGGGCTACAAGGCCAAGTGCGCCATACATCCGAACCATGTCCCGACGATCAATGCCGCTTTCCTGCCTTCCACCACGGCCATCAAAACAGCCATGCGTATCGTGAAACAACATGAAAACACCGGTTCGATGCGTTTTTCGCTCGATGGCAAGATGATCGACAAACCCGTCATCCTCGAAGCGAAAGACACACTGAAGCGCGCCAGAAAATACGGCATGGAAATCAGGGATTCAGATGAGACATGAATCGTTGGCGGCACTACTCGAGCACTTGCCGATCAAGGATGGCTTGAAGCTCTCATTCCACCATCACCTAAGAAACGGCGATGCGGTGTTGAACATGGTGCTAAGGGCAATATATGATAGAGACATCCGGGATATACAGCTTTACCCTTCAGGCATCTTTCCGGTGCACACCGCCATTCTGGAAGGTTTGAAACAAGAAAGAATCACCAATATCACCACAAACTATCTAAATGGTCCCGTGGCCGATCATCTCAAAAAACACGGTCTACCCGGCAAGCTCACCATGCAGACACACGGTGGGCGCGCCCGTGCCATCATCGAAGGCGATACGAGAATCGATATCGCCTTTATCGCCACGCCTGCGGTCGATAAGGCCAACAACGGCAGCGGCATAACCGGCAAGAACGCCTGCGGCTCGCTCGGTTATGCAATCGAAGACGCAAAACACAGCAAGATCACTGTCCTGATCACCGATACCATCGTCGATAGACTCGAGGTACCGCAGATCAAAAAAGAAGATGTGGATCACGTCCTCGTTGTCCCTTCCATCGGCGATGTCGCCGGCATCGAGTCGGGGACCCTGAAAATCACCAACGATCCACTCGGCCTTAAAATCGCCCGCGACACGATGCGTGTGATCGAAGCCGCGATGTTTCTGAAAGAAGGCGTGAGTTTTCAAAGCGGTGCCGGTGGGATATCGCTGGCGATCACCGCCCTTTTCACCAAGGCCCTTGAGAAAAAGGGCATCACCGCATCCTTTTTCACCGGCGGCATCACCGCCGCCCACGTCAAGGCCCTCGAAGCCGGACTGGTCAAAAACCTCTATGATGTCCAGTGTTTCGACAAGGTTGCCATCAGAAGCCTGCGTGAGAATGCCAACCACAGGTTCATGAGCGCATCGGACTATGCCAACCCGCACAACCCGAAACGCAAGATCAAGGATCTCGACATCGTCATCCTCGGCGCGAGCGAGATCGACACCGATTTCAATGTCAATGTCACCAGTGATTCCTACTATAAAATCATCGGCGGTTCGGGCGGTCATGCCGACACGGCCGAAGACGCGAAACTCTCGATTATCGTCTCACCGCTCATCAAGGCCCGCACCGCACTCATAAAAGACCAGTTGACCACCCGCACCACCCCCGGTGAACATATCGATTGTCTCATCACCGAGCGTGGCATCGCGGTGAATCCGAAACATAAGACACTGAAAAAACAACTGCAAGCCGCCGGTCTTAACGTCATGACCATCGAAGCCATGCAGAACCTGGCACATGCCTTCACCGACATTCCGAATCCGATCAGGAAACCCGCTGGCATCCTCGGCCGAATCGAAGGCCGGCGCGGCGAAACACTAGATACACTATATTGGGGGGAATCATGATGCCCATCAAAGATGTTGTGCTATCAGAAGAAAAAGAAACCGTTCGTAACTTTCTTAAGCCGTTCAACCTGATCTACGAAGATGACATCACCTTGAGTCTCGTCTTAGAAGAAGCCGATACCCTGATTGCCACGGCGAGCGCGAGCGATAACATCATCAAATGTGTTGCCGTCCACCCGGATTATCAGGGGGCGCATCATCTCAACACCTTGATGAGCACGTTGATCAAACGCCTGTTGCAAGAAGGGCATGATCATCTGTTCGTCTATACCCAGCCTGAATTGATCCCGGTCTTCAAATCACTCGGTTTCAAGGAAATCGTCCAGACCATGAACCTCACGTTCATGGAGCTTTTCGGTGATATAAAGGCCGCTTTGAAACAACTCAAGACCGATCACAACATCACCGATCAAGCCAAAGGGTGTGTCGTCATCAACGCCAACCCGCTCACCAAAGGACATTTGCACCTGATCAGGACCGCCAGAAGTTTCCATGATGAACTGATTGTCTTCGTCGTCAGTGAAGACCGTTCGTTTTTCCCCTTCGAGGACCGCTTCGCCATCATCACAGAAACCCTCGCAGACGAACCGAACATCCATGTGGTGCCCACGTTGGATTATCTGGTCTCCTTTGCGACGTTCCCGAAATATTTCCAGAAGCACGAACAAAAGATCAAAACCGAACACGCCCTGATCGATGTGCTCACCTTCAAACAGCACTACATGAAAATCTTCAACATCAAAAAACGTTACGTCGGCAAGGAACCGTACTCGCCGATGACCGATACCTACAACGCGACCATGAAACAATACCTGGATGACAAGCTTGTCGTCATCGAAAGGAAAACGCTGGACGACAACCCCATCAGTGCTTCCACAGTACGCAAACTGCTCAAGAAAAACGGGCTTAAAGCCATCAGGAACTACGTGCCCGAAGCGACATATCGCTATCTGCAAAGTGAAAAAGGCCAAGCCATCATCAAGGAGCTGAAAGCCCATGACAAACGACATTGATGCGCGTTTGCACGCTAAGGAAAAACGCAGGGACCGGATTGAAACCTTTCTGAAACAGCATCCCGTAATCCTTGTGCTCAAGACCAATCTCCCCGGCGATAAGACCCACAGCACCGAAGCGGCACTACTTTTAAGACAGTTCAACCACTTATGTGAAACCTTTTTGCATATACCGGGTGAATTCCACCAAGCCGCCGATGGTGATTATTATCTTTACGGCACGAAAACCGATGCAAAAAAACTGAAAAAACATATGCTCTATCTTGAAGACAACCACCCGCTCGGCCGCTTGGTCGATCTCGATGTCCATACACCAAAGGGGCCATTGACGCGCAAACAACTGAATGTCACTGAACGGCGCTGTTTTCTGTGTGATAAACCCGCCACGGTATGCAGAAGGGAAAACAACCACGACGAAAACGAACTGGTGGCATTCATCGAAAATAGAGTGCGCCGGGAAATCCTTGATGCCCTCAAGAGAACCGCGGTGGACGCGCTACGAAAAGAAATCTTCACCTATCCGTGTTTCGGTCTGGTCTCCTCGAAAAACAGCGGCATCCACAAGGATATGAACATCAGTCATTTCCTCAGTGCCCTTGAAGTGCTCGAACAAGCATTCGAAACATACTTGCGCCTCGGCCTTGAAGACACGATCGACCTTGATGCGTTACGTGCCCGTGGCAAGGAGCATGAAGAAAGGTTGTTGTCGCACTGTAAAAACATCAATACCCACAAAGGGGCCCATTTCATCTTCGGACTCATCTTGCCGCACATGATCAGGACGCTATTTGCGAACGGAACCTTTGATGCCATGCTAGCGGCCATCAAAAAAGACGCGGCCAAGATAACCACGTCCGATTTTACCAATCTGAAAACCGCAAAGACCTGCGGTGAGAAAGCCTACCAGCAACACCAGATCAAGGGTGTAAGAGGCGAACTTGAAAACGGGCTTCAAAGCATCATGGACTGGTACCCGCAAAAAACACTCAGTCCGATTCAAAAACTGGTGAAAATCATGGCACGACTCGAGGATACGACGTTGATGAAGACTGGCAAGGAAACCCTGAACGATGTCAAAGCCTGCATGCAGGCGGTGGAGGCTGCGGATTTCCAGACGCTGGAAAAAATTCAGGATTGCCTGAAAGACACCGTTTCACCCGGCGGCGCCGCCGATTTGCTTGCGGTGACGTTCTTCTTTGAAAACACCGATCATCTTTTCGCCAAAACACCTTGACGGGTGTTTTTTTCTTTCATCAGCTTATCGATGGCATTCATGACCACGAATTTCTTGAGCGTCCACAGCGGTGCGATCAAAGTGTGCTTGTCCGCATCGCCTGTCACCCGTTGAATCACGATCGTTTCATCAAGAAGCTCGATCTGTCGGGTGGTGATCCTGACGTAGGCATCCAGTGACAGAAGCAAAAACGGGTCTTTTTCATACATGGCGGCCAGTGCGGTGTTTTGGACGATATGCAGCATATGGATCTTGACGCCCTGGATATCCAGGGTATTCAGGTATTCGGCCGTTGCCAGCATCATGGCCTCGGTTTCACCGGGCAGACCGTTGATGATATGGACGACCGTATTGATGCCGCGTTTTCTAAGGGCTTTGACGGCCCGGTCGAATGCATCGAGGGTATGCCCGCGGTTGATCATCCTGGCGGTGGTTTCGTGCATGGACTGAAGGCCGAGTTCGACTTGGAGATAGGTCTTCTCGCCTAATGCCGCCAGCAAGTCCAAAACATTTTCATCAAGGGCGTCCGCCCTGGTGGCGATCGCCAGACCGACCACGTTTTCATCAAAGTCCAGCGCCGCTTCGAACAAGGGCCGCAGAATCCCAACCGGCGCGTAGGTGTTGGTATTGGCCTGGAAATAGGGAATGTAGTAGGCATCGGGCCATTTATTATGCATCATGGTTTTGATGGATTCGAACTGTTGTCTCAAGTCATCCTTCACATCGCCGGCGAAATCGCCGGAACCCGAGGGTGAACAGAAGATGCAGCCGCCGGTGCCTTTGGTGCCATCCTTGTTCGGACACGTGAAACCGGCGTTCAAGGAAACCTTGAACACTTTTTTTCCAAACCGTTCTTTTAGGAACTGATTCATGGTATAATAGCGCTTGTTGTTTTCATATTTCATACTTGAAACACCTCGGAAACATTTTACCATGTTTTCGAGTTAAAATGTAAGATTGTGTTATAATACATCGTAGGTGATTCCCATGCTAGAACGAGTCAGAACGGCGATTGTCGCCCCACAGAATCTGATAAAATTTCGAAATGACCGGGTCATATTCGTGCTTTTGTTCATGCTGTTTTTCGCACTACTCATGACCACCGGACCGGTGCTGCGCACCTTGAGAATCGATTCCTTGACCCATGATCAAAGAAGAACCGTGGAAAACGAAACGGTATTTCCTGAAACCGACTGTGTGATCAGCGATGCCGTTTTATCCTGTGAGGAAGAAAGCGTCCATGTCCTGCTCGACCAGATCATTCTCGGCATTCCCTTTCAGATCGTTCTGGACGGATCCGGTGAATACAAAACCGGTGACTATGATCATAACTCGATTGTCATCCATGAGGATACCGTCTATCTGGCCATGCACCAGCTGGGCTTCGGTCAGACCATATTCGAAAAACCCGTTTCGGCGTTACACGGCGATGTGCACAATCTTGATTTCAATCCCGAGACCGCTGAGGAACGTGCGGTTTTCTTCGATGCGTTTGTGCATGCGATCGACCAGGAAATCAATACCTACAAAGGGTTTGCGGCCGTTGTGATTTTCGTCGTCGAATTCATCTCAGCACTCGTGCTCTTCGGGATTTTCGTTTTGCTGAACAGTTTCCTGATTCAGCGCCGTTTCAGAAAAGTGCCTTTCAAACAGATGTTCGTGATGATGACATATGCCTCGACGCTCGCTTTCGTCGTGCTGATTTTCTACAACATGATGACATTCAACCTGATCTTGTTTCTGGTGCTGTTGTTCGTGGCTTTCCGTCAGACCAGCAAGCTGGCTTTCGAAATTCAGAACCGCCTGTATTCTTAAGTTGCTTAAGTATCGCATCTATGATATCATTTACCTACAAAAAGACTTTGACCCGGAAATATTAGCATGGCTTCGCTTTTTAGAGACCTGGTGGTCGCTGCAAACCAGGAAGCGTCCCTGTGAACTCGTCCGGCGAGTCGTACGGGCAAAACCCGTGCCGTTACCCGCGTTAAGGGTTCGAGTGCTCTTTTGAAGCTAAGGTGGTACCGCGGTTAACAATCGTCCTTGCAAACGTAAGGGCTTTTTTTATTCATTTACAAGGAGGCATGTCCCATGAAATACAATCCCCAGGCCATTGAGAAGAAATGGCAAAAACGCTGGTATGAAAGCGATGTGTTCAGTGCCAAGGATTTCAGCGAGAAACCGAAATACTACGCACTGGTGGAATTCCCCTATCCATCGGGCGCCGGCATGCATGTCGGACATATCCGGGCGTATACCAGTCTGGAAATCATTGCCAGAAAACGTCGCATGGAAGGTTACAATGTCTTGTTTCCCATCGGTTTTGACGCTTTCGGTCTGCCGACGGAGAACTATGCGATGAAAGAGAAGGTCCATCCGCGCAAGGTGACCGATGACAACATCGAAACTTTCACAAAACAACTGAAAGAAGCCGGGTTCAGTTTCGACTTCGACCGTGTGGTCGATACCACCGATCCGACCTACTACAAATGGACCCAGTGGATATTCCTGCAACTGTTCAAACATAACCTCGCCTACCGCGACAAGACATATGTGAACTTCTGTCCCTCGTGTCGCGTCGTTCTTTCCAATGAGGAATCCCAGGGCGGAAAATGCGACCGGTGCGGCGAAACCGTCGTTCAGAAGGAAAAAGATGTCTGGTTCCTGAAGATCACCGCGTACGCCGACCGGCTGCTCGAGGGCCTCGATGAACTCGAAACCCTACCACGCATCAAGACCGAGCAACAAAACTGGATCGGCAAGAGCACCGGTGCCGAGATCACCTTTGAAATCAACGAAGCCGATGCGGCGCTTAATGTCTTCACCACGAGACCGGATACGCTTTATGGTGCGACTTTCATGGTCATCGCCCCCGAGCATCCGCTCCTGGATGAACACAAGGAAAAAATCGCAAACCTCGATGCCTTGAACGCCTACCGAAACGAAGCCAAGAAGAAAACCGAACTCGAGCGCACCGATCTGGCCAAGGACAAGACCGGTGTCGCGATTTCCGGTCTGACGGCCGAAAACCCGGTGAGCGGGGAACGGATTCCCGTGTTCGTGGCCGATTATGTCATGATGGATTACGGTACCGGCGCGATCATGGCGGTACCGGGACACGATGAACGCGATTATGCGTTCGCCCGGAAATACGACCTCACCATCCGCGAAGTCATCAAAGGTGGTGACTTGCGTGAAGCGGCCTATACCGATACCGACAGCGGCATCCTCATCAACAGCCCCCTGATCGACGGCCTTGAGGTGAACGCGGCCATCGAGAAGATGACAAAGCATCTTGAGGAAACCGGAAAAGGCAAACGCGCGGTCAACTTCAAGATGAAAGACTGGGCCTTCAACCGGCAACGCTACTGGGGCGAACCGATCCCCATCGTCCATTGTGAAAGCTGCGGCATGGTCCCCGTCCCCGAAGCAGACCTGCCGGTCACTTTACCGGAACTGAAAAACATCGAACCGAATGCCGAAGGCGAATCGCCCCTGGCCGGCATCGACAGTTTTGTGAACACCACCTGTCCCAAGTGTGGCGCGCCCGCGAAACGTGAAACCGACACGATGCCGCAATGGGCCGGATCAAGCTGGTATTTCCTGCGTTATGTCGATCCTTTCAACGATAAGGAACTGGCCAATTACCAGAAACTGGAATACTATCTGCCGGTCGACTGGTACAACGGTGGCATGGAACACGTGACCCGTCACGTCATCTATTCACGCTTCTGGCATCAGTTCCTCCATGATATCGGTGTGGTGCCATACCGTGAACCCTACAAGAAAAGAACCGCCCAAGGGTTGATTCTCGGTCCTGATGGCGATAAGATGAGCAAATCGAAAGGCAACGTCGTCAACCCGGTGGCCACCATCGAAAACTACGGCGCCGACACATTGCGTCTTTATATCCTCTTCATCGGCGATTATGAACAAGCCACCCCCTGGAGCGAATCCGGTGTCAAAGGCGCCAGACGCTTCCTCGACAAAGTGTGGCGCCTGAAGGAAAGCGTCAAGGACCATCAAGACAGCGATGCGGTCCTGACCTTGTTGCAGCACACGATTGAAGGCGTCGATAAGGACATCGAGGCAACGAAGTTCAACACCGCGATCTCGAAACTGATGAGTCTGGTCAATGAACTCGGCAGACAAGAAGCGGTCTCGAAACCGACCTTCAGGATCTTCCTCAAGCTGCTCAATCCGTTCGCACCGCATATGGCCGAGGAACTCAATGAAATGCTCGGACTCGGTAAACCACTCGTCGAAAGCGCGTATCCCGAAGTGAAGAGCGAACTGATCAAGGAAGATACCATGACAATCGTCTTCAGTGTCAATGGTAAAATGCGGGATAAAGCCGAAGTGGAAAAGACCATCTCTGAAGAAGAACTGAAAGCACGGGCGCTCGATAACGAAAAAGTTAAAACCCACACGAAAAACAAGCAAATCGTCAAGATCATTGTCGTACCGCAAAAATTGGTCAATATCGTCGCCAAATAGCATAGAGCCCTCTTTAGAGGGCTTTTTTTTCTAGCTTGAAAACTTTCTATAATACAAGTTTTTTAGCAATTAACATTGAATCGTGTCCATAAACGTGATATAATCTCAAATGTAAAAACGCTTTCATGAGACGGCGTTAAAAATTGAACGAAATATCAACAAGGAGGCTTTTTTTATGAAAAAATTCGAGTACATGGAGAAGCACGGTTATGAGCAACTGGTGTTTTTCTATGACAAGACCACTGGACTCAGAGGCATCACATGTATTCACAATACCACGCTCGGTCCTGCGTTGGGGGGAACAAGACTGTGGAACTACGAAAACGAAGATGAAGCGACCCTGGATGTCCTCCGTCTTGCACGCGGCATGACCTACAAGGCCGCAGCGGCCGGTTTGAATCTGGGCGGCGGGAAAACCGTTTTGATCGGCGATGCCGACAAAGTGAAAAGCGAAGCGTATTTCCGCGCACTAGGACGCTACGTTCAAACCTTGAACGGCCGGTACATCACCGCAGAGGATGTCAACACGGCAACCAAGGACATGGATTTTGTCAACATGGAAACCGACCACGTCGTCGGCCTGCCGGGTAAAAGCGGCAATCCGTCTCCTGCGACTGCCAAAGGGGCTTTCCACGGTATCCGCGCTTCCCTGATGGAAGTATACGGCAGCGATGACATGCGCGAGCGTTCCTTTGCCGTCCAGGGCGCCGGACAGACCGGTGACTTCCTGATCGGCTATTTGCTTGAAGCCGGTGCGAAGAAAATCTACTTCACCGAAATCAACGACAAGCACATCAAGAAAATCAACAAGAAATATCCGGATGTTGAATTTGTCGACCCGGACGATATCTATGATCTCGATGTCGATGTCTATGCACCTTGTGCCCTCGGCGCGACGTTGAACGATAAAACGATCAAACGTCTGAAATGCAAAATCGTCGCCGGTACCGCCAACAACCAGCTTGAAGACGAAGACAAACACGGCAAGATGCTGAAAGACAAAGACATTCTGTATGCGCCTGATTTCGTCATCAACGCCGGTGGTCTGATCAATGTCTACCATGAAATCAAAGGGTACAACGAAGAAGCGGCCTACCGCGATATCGAAAAAGTCTATGATCGCCTGATGGATATCTACAAGATCGCCAAAGAAGATGACATCCACACCCAACAAGCGGCCAAAGCCTTTGCCAAACGCCGCATCGAAGTCATCAACAACATGCGCGCGAACTACGTCAAGCGCTAGATGAAACGCATAACGATTCTCACCGGACATTATGGGAGCGGCAAGAGTGAAATCGCCGTGAACATGGCCCTTGATGATCAGCTCGACACCTTGGTCGATCTGGATATCGTCAACCCGTATTTCCGCAGTCGCAGCGTGCATGAACTCCTAGGAAAACACGGTGTGGATCTGGTGGAGTCAACGATTGAACGTTCACTTGGTAGCGACCTCCCTTTCATTTCAGCGAAAGGGAGTCGCCCATTTTATGATAAACATACGACAGCCGTCTACGATTTGGCCGGAACCGTCGCCGGTGCGAAAATTCTGATGCAGTACGGTGACATCATCGCACCCGGCGAAATCGAGTTTTTGGCTGTCATCAACATTTTCCGCATGGAAACCGCAACCGCAAAACAAATCATCAGACTCATCGGTGATCTTGAAGGGGCGGCCAATTTGAAAATCACGGGTCTGATCAACAACACGAATCTGATGCATGAGACGACAGAAGCCCACATCATCGAAGGCGAAACCGTGATCAAGGAAGTATCGCAACACCTGGGATTACCCATCACACATACCTTCATCGAAGAAACGGTCATGACCGACCGTGTTTTCGAGGGGGAAAACCGTAAACTCGTCCGCTATCTGGCGAAAAAATGGTTATAGGAGGCTACCATGGCAAAAGGAAGAATACTTATTGCCGAGGACAAATGCAAAGGCTGTAACCTTTGTGTATATCAATGTCCCGTCAATATCTTGAAACTCGACACCACCCGCACCAACAAAAAAGGCTATACGCCCTTGATGGTGACCGATATGGACAAGTGCATCGCCTGCAGTTTCTGTGCGATGATCTGTCCGGATTCCGTCATCACCGTAGAGCGTTTCGTCAAGGAGGGTTAATGTGGCAAAAGTCTTAATGAAGGGCAACGAAGCCATGGCGCTAGCGGCCATCAAAGGTGGTTGCGACGCGTTCTTCGGCTATCCGATCACGCCCCAGAACGAAATTCCGGAATATCTATCCTACCACATGGAACAAAACGGTCGGGTCTTCGTGCAAGCAGAAAGCGAAGTCGCGGCGATCAACATGGTATACGGCGCCGCCGGCAGTGGCGCGCGCGTTTTGACATCATCCTCATCACCCGGCATCGCTCTCAAACAAGAAGGCATCAGCTATATGGCGGGCAGTGAACTGCCAGCCGTCATCATCAATGTCATGCGTGGCGGTCCGGGCCTTGGTGGCATTCAGCCATCACAAGGCGACTACAACCAGATCACCCGCGGTGGGGGCAACGGAGACTATAAACTCCTTACCTTCGCACCGGAGACGCTTCAGGAAACCGTCAACGTCGTCAAGGCATCGTTCGCACTCGCCGATTACTACCGCAACCCGGTCATGATCGCTGTGGACGGCTTGATCGGACAGATGATGGAACCGGTCGATCTCGATCAACCCATCGAAGAAAAACCCATGAAGGAAAAGACCTGGGCGGCCACCGGCGAAGCAGAGAAACGCGGTCACCGCAACAAAATCGTTTCCTTGCATCTCGACCCTTATGAACTTGAAAAGCACAATCTGAGACTCAAAGCGAAATACGACGAAATGAAAGCGACCGAACAACGCTACGAACTGATCAACATGGAAAACAATCCCGAAATCGTCTTTGTCGCCTACGGTTCGATGGCGCGTATCGCCAGAAGCGCGATCGAAGCTCTCAAACAAGAAGGCATCGAAGTCGGGATGATCCGTCCGATCGTCATCGCACCTTTTCCCGAAAAAGCGTTCGACGACTTACCAGGCAGCGTCAAGACGTTGCTGACTCTGGAGATGGCCCTGGGCCAGATGCTTCAGGATGTCCAGATCGTCAACCAGGGACGCTACATCCTCGATTTCTACGGCCGCGCCGGCGGTGTGGTCCCGGAAACCGAAGAGATCGTCGAAAAGGTCAAAGCCGTACTCAAGGAGGCTGGCCATGCAAACTAAAACCGTATACAAACCTACCGAAGGGCTCACGGAAAGAGATCTGACCTATTGCCCGGGCTGTACCCACGGCATCATCCATAAACTTGTCGGCGAAGTGCTGGTGGAAAAAGGCCTCATCGGCGAAGCCATCGGTGTTGCCAGCGTCGGTTGCTCCGTGATGAGCTATGAATTCTTCAATTGCGACATGCAGCAAGCCGCACACGGCAGGGCCCCCGCGGTGGCAACAGGCATCAAGCGGGTCAAACCGGAACATACCGTCTTCACCTACCAGGGCGACGGCGATCTGGCTTCCATCGGCCTTGCGGAAATCGTCCACGCCGCGCACCGCGGCGAAAACATCACCGTCATCTTCGTCAACAACGCGATCTACGGCATGACCGGCGGCCAGATGGCACCAACCACGCTGATCGGTCAGAAGACGTCGACCTCACCGGTCGGACGCAAGAAAAAAGGTGCCGGCGAACCGATGCGCATGAGCGAACTGATGGCGACCATCCCCGGCGCGACCTATCTGGAACGTGTCAGCGTCCATGATCCCAAACATATCCGCAAAGCGAAAAAAGCGATTGAAAAGGCCTTCGATGTCCAGACCAACGAACAAGGCTTTTCCATGATCGAATTCATCTCCACCTGCCCGGTCAACTGGGGCATCCAACCGAACGATTCCTTGAACTGGGCGGTTGAAAACATGATTCCTTACTTCCCGCTCGGTGTCTACAAGGACGCCACAAAGGATGGTAACGATGAAAAATAGCGAACGTGTCATCATCGCCGGTTTCGGTGGTCAAGGGGTCATGCTCATGGGGCAGATCCTCTCATATGCGGCCACCGCGGCGGATTTGAATACTGTCTGGATTCCTTCTTACGGACCCGAAACACGCGGCGGTACCGCCAACTGTTCGGTCACGATTTCAAAAGAGCCGATCAACGCACCGGTCGTCACTGAACCCAATACGTTGATCGCCTTGAACGAACCATCCTACAAGAAGTTCGTCGACCGGGTCAAGTCCGGTGGCGAGATGATCATCAACAGCAGCCTGATCAAGGATGTCACCTACCGTGAGGATGTCAAGGTCCACGAGATCGACGCCGCGAAGATCGCGCTTGATCTTGGAAACCTGAAAGTCGTCAACATGGTCATTCTCGGTGCTTATATCGAAGTGACGAAGGTCTTTGACAAAACCGAGATTTTTGAAATTTTCGACAAGATCTTCACCGGAGACAAAGCAAAACTGCTCGATCTCAACAAACAGGCTTTAGAAGCCGGCATGCAAGCCGTAACCGAATAAGGAAGAGGTGGATTCTCTTGAGAATTCTCACAATCAACCCCGGTTCGACCAGTACGAAAATCGCCGTGTTTCATATTGCGAACAGACAAGCGAAAACCAAACGCATCGCGAAAGCGACCATCAAACACGACGATGCGGAAATGCTGAAACTTGATACTCTGGCAGAGCAGCTGCCCTATAGACAAAAGCTGATCGAAGAATTTTTAAAAGAATATGACATCGACATAGATACCATCGATGGGTTCATCGGCCGCGGCGGCCTCCTGCGCCCGCTCACAAGCGGTCTTTATCGGGTCAACGACACGATGAAACAGGAATTGACCGACAACGTGCACGGGGAACACGCATCGAATTTGGGCGGTCTCATCGCGCACGCTTTGGCTGAAACCGTCGGGAAAGACGCCTATATCGCCGATCCGGTTGTGGTGGATGAGATGGATGAGACCGCGAAGTTCTCAGGTCTGAACGGCATCAGCCGTCGTTCGCTCTTCCATGCGCTCAATCAGAAGGCCGTGGCCCGAAAGTATTCCGAGGAAGTCAACATCCCCTATGAAGACATGCATCTGATTATCGCCCATCTTGGTGGTGGCATCTCCATCGGATACCACAGACTCGGAAAAGTGGTCGATGTGAACAACGCGCTTGACGGCGATGGCCCCATGAGCCCTGAAAGAACCGGCAGTCTGCCCGTGTCTGGCGTCATCGATCTATGTTTCGCCGGTCATACGAAAGAAGAAGTGCTGAAACTCGTACGAAAATACGGCGGCATGTTTTCCTATCTCAACACCAAGGATGCCGAAGAAGTCTCCGACATGCTTGCAAACGGCCAAGTGGAAGCGCGAAAAGTCGTGCAGGCGATGGTAACGCAGATCGCCAAGGAAATCGGCGCGCTATACGCTTTGACACGCGGCCAGCTCGACAGCATCATCCTGACCGGCGGTCTTGCCTATAACCAGGACATCATCATGCCGTTGATCGAAATGATCGACCACATGGGTGATGTGACCATCTATCCCGGTGAGAACGAGCTCGAAGCTTTGGCATACAACATGCGCGCTTATTTGGAAGAGCGCATCAAACCGAAAGAATATTGAGAAGTAACCGACACATCCTTTCTGTATCATTCAGGTAAGAAAGGATGTGTTTTTTCATGTCGAGATGTCTGCTTTGTTTCAAACCGTTCGTGCCGGAGGAGAATTTCCAGACGCTTTTCAAACCGCAGAAACTCTGTGCGGTCTGCCTGATTCTGCTCGAGACCCCCATGCAAACCTCGGTACTGCCGCTTGCAGGTAACGAGGCCCGGATTCACACCTTCGACCAGAAACCCCATCCAGCCTTGTTCCATCTCATCATGCGCCATGTGAAAACCATGAACGAACCAATGATTTTTTTGGAAAAAGACATGCGGATCGATCAGGAGACGACCAGGCTTCTATCCGCATTGTTTAAGCCTTTGAATATCTTCACCGCGACGCCGCTCACCCTGGATGAACTCGCGGTGTTTCTTGATTAAATTATCAGTCAATTGGGAAGACAAACAGAAAATGTATGATATAATATGTGTATAATTCTTAAAGGAGATGATGGGTATGATCTTGGAAGTACGTGGCAAAAACGGCTTCAAAGTCACCGATGCAATCGAAAACTACGCACATGACAAGCTGAGCAAACTCGAGCGCTACTTCAGGGAAGAACTGGACGCGGTGGTCGTCTGTAAAATCTATAAAGACCATCACAAAGTCGAAGTGACGATCCCGACGAAGTACTACACCATGCGTGCCGAGGTAGGCGAAGAGGACATGTATGCAGCCATCGACCTTGCCATCGACAAGCTTGAAAGTCAAATCCGCAAAAATAAAACGAAAATCAACCGCTCCTTACGAAAAAAAGAAGGCGTTTCCGATTTATTCAACGAAGACATCGATATCGAGGCATTGGAACGAGAGCTCGTCGGACCGCCGGTCAGAAAGAAAACCATCGAACTGGAAGACATGAGCAGTGAAGAGGCGATCACCGCCATGGAGATGCTCGGTCACGATTTCTATATCTATCGTGACAGCGAAACCCAAAGAGTCAATGTACTTTATTTGAGAAACGACGGTGACTACGCCGTGATCGAAACCAAATAACCTTATAAAATGCGCAGGAGACTGCGCATTTTTTTATGTTGCATTACAAGACGCTGATCATGTATTTAATATAAAAAAGCTGATCGATTTACAAATAAGATATGGCTTTTCAATCAAGAGTGTATTACAATTTGAATGGTACACATACGTTTTCAGGGAAGAGGGATGCTTGATGAAGAAAATTGGTGTGATGTTTTTGTGTCTGGGATTGATGATGATCGGCTTTACCCCGCGTCTGCATGCGGATCTGGGTCCGAAATCCAGTGCTGTGATCGAAATCATCGGCATGGAAGAACCCTATGAAGTCGATTTGTTGTTGAAATACAGCTTGGACACCGATCCGGTCGACCCCGATGAAGTCGAACCCTATTATCACTATCTCGATGAAATCATCCCCGAGTTGAACGGGTTTTCTTATATGGGGTATGCCTCGGCTACGATCTATTATAGCTTCGGGCCACCGCGCACCGTTCTACGCGATGGTGATACGTTTACGCTTGGGTATTTCGGGGCGCCGAGAACCTTTAGACTGGCCATTGTCACCGAAAGCGGCAACATCATCGTCACCGAGGAAATCACCAGACGTCAGTTCCATGCATCGATGACGCTTGATCTTACCGGCGTGGACACTTCGACGGACCAGTTCGATGTCGGCGTGTTCGAAGAACACATCCCCTACGGGACGATGGTGCTCGATTTCTTCATCCGGACAGCGCTCACCATCGGCATTGAAATCCTGGTTCTATTCTTGTTCCTGTACCGGCTCAAGAAAAGCTACCTTCTGGTTGCGGGCGTCAATCTGATGACCCAGGTTACCTTGTCTGTCTTTGTGGTGCTGGCCTACTATTTCTGGGGTGATGCGTTTTCAGCCTTGATCGTCCTCTTTTTGGGAGAGGCACTCATTTTCCTGGTTGAAGCGGTCATCTATATGCTCTACTTGAAAGAACATTCGAAAATTCGGGCTTTGGCATATGCATTATCTGCCAATCTCATCAGTTTCATCACCGGTGTGGCCATTTTAATCGGCACCGTGCATCTATTGTAGAATCAATGCAAAGCGGCTATCAAAAGCCGCTTTTTTTCTGCAAGGAACAAGCCCTGCATCATCCCGCGAAAAAAGGGAACCGCTTACCATAATCAATTTCATGCTTTTTTTGTATCTAAAGGCGGTTTGGCTTTTGTGAATGGGTGCTTTGTGGTATTATATATATGAAAAAATGAGGTGAATTACATGCTGAAAAAACTATTCGATCCCAGCAGAAGAGCACAAAAGCCACTTGAGAAATTTGCCGATCAGGTGCTGGCCTTAGAAGATGACTATAAAACGTTGACGGATGAGGATTTCAAAAAACAAACCGAAGCATTCAAAGAACGCGTAAAACAAGGTGAAACCCTGGATGATTTGGAAGTCGAGGTCTACGCGTTGGTGCGTGAGGCTTCAACCCGGGTCACCGGTATGACACCTTTTAAAGTACAAGTCATGGGTGCCCGTGTCATCCATCAGGGCAACATCGCCGAGATGAAGACCGGTGAAGGGAAAACCTTGACCGCCGTCATGCCGGCGTATCTGAACGCCTTGAGCGGTGATGGTGTGCACATCGTTACGGTCAACGAATACCTGGCCGCTCGTGAGGCCGAGGGTGAAATCGGGGATATCTTCCGTTTTCTCGGTTTGACCGTCGGACTCAACAAACGCGACATGACCAAAGAGGAAAAAAAGGAAGCCTATCAATGCGACATTCTTTATTCGACCAATAACGAACTCGGGTTTGACTACCTGCGCGACCACATGGTGATCTACAAGGAAGATATGGTGCAACGGCCTCTGAACTTCGCGATCATCGATGAGGTCGACTCGATTCTGGTCGATGAAGCGAGAACGCCGCTGATCATTTCCGGTGGCGCCAAACAGACACAGAATCTCTATGCGCAGGCCAATGCGTTCGTGCGGACACTGAGCGAAGAAGACTACGAAATCGATATCAAAACAAAAAGCGTGACCCTCACCGATTCCGGTGTTCAAAAAGGTGAACGCTATTTCGGTGTCGACAACCTGTATGACCTGGACCATGTGACGTTGTTGCATCATATCAACAACGCGGTCAAAGCGCAGTTCACCATGGAAAGGGATGTCGACTATGTCGTCCAGGACAATCAGGTCATCATCGTCGATGCCTTTACCGGTAGACTGATGCATGGTCGCCAGTTCTCTGAAGGTTTGCATCAGGCGCTTGAAGCAAAAGAGGGTGTCGAGATCAAAAAAGAGACTTCGACACTTGCGACCATCACTTTCCAGAACTTCTTCAGGATGTATGCGAAACTTTCGGGGATGACCGGTACGGCCAAAACCGAAGAAGAGGAATTCCAGAACATCTACAACATGCTTGTCATCTGCATCCCGACCAACGAACCCGTCATCCGGATTGACGCCAATGATGTGCTCTATCCGGATATGGAATCCAAATACAAGGCGTTGGCGGATGAAATCAAGGCCAGATACGACAAGGGTCAGCCGATGCTGATCGGTACGGTTGCGATTGAAAGTTCGGAAAAACTCTCGGCTTTATTGAAACGTCGTGGGGTCAAACATAGTGTCCTCAACGCCAAACAGCACGAACGTGAGGCGGAAATCGTCGAAAACGCCGGAAAAAAATACTCGGTCACCATCGCGACCAACATGGCCGGTCGCGGGACCGACATCAAACTCGGGCCCGGTGTGGTTGAACTCGGCGGGCTTGCGGTCATCGGTACCGAACGGCATGAATCCCGTCGGATCGACAACCAGTTGCGTGGGCGTTCCGGACGTCAGGGCGATCCCGGGTATTCGAAGTTCTTCCTGTCGGGCGACGACGATCTGATCCGCCGGTTCGCCGGTGATCGATTCAAGGCGCATCTCGAGAGAATCTCGCGGACAAAAGACGGAAAGAACGAACCGCTCGACTACGGCTTCTTCTCGAAGTTTGTCGAACGTGCCCAAAAACAGATCGAAGGCAACAACTACGACCGACGGAAAACCGTCTTGCAATATGATGAGGTATTACGCAAGCAAAGGGAAATCATCTACCAGCAACGCCGCGATGTCCTGACGAACGAAACCATCATCGACATGGTCAAGCCGATAACCTTGAGACATCTCGACCGCTTGGTCG
>SL_3KL_010_SEDDRAFT_10001983_pt1 | contig 18754 bp, 16 predicted proteins | sample SodLakKL_010_SED_2_FD_10381 | JGI IMG/M metagenome (IMG submission 10381) | reverse complement strand
GATTCATATGGTTACCCCCTCATGGTTGCCAATTAGATTCAATGTACTTGATTCTCCGGTACATCGTCCAGCCCAATCTAGATATTCAGCTCTCCTGAGATCCGCTCCAGTTCATTTTTCCGCCGCCTCCAGTCAGGCATCACCGAATCAAAAAGGGAATAAAAAGTCTGCTGATGGTGAAAGTGATGCAGATGGACCAGTTCATGGATTATCACGTAATCTATCAGTCCCGGTTCAGCTCCGAACAGCCGCAGGCTGAGGGTGATGACCCCTCCATGAGAACAGCTTCCCCAGCGCCGTTTCATGCTTCGGAATTTGACATCACTGGGAACAGTCTCCGGATGATGTGCGGAAACTGCATCCATCAATACACTAAGACGTCTGTCAATATATCGCTTCCCGATATATTTATACAGATCCCGCATGTTCTGCTTTCGAGATTTTAGGTCTGTTTCTGCATGCATCATGATGAGCCGGTTCTGCTCATCAACAACCGCTCGCTTTCCGGTATATTGGTCAAACATCAGGGTATGAGGAACCCCTAGCAGATAGAACTGCTCGCCCTCATGATATTCATGATGTATCGGCTTACGGTATAATTGACTCATACGGTACTGCTGTGAGGCAATCCACTGCTGTTTTTCCGTGATTATCTCCCGTATTCGCCTCATTTCAAGCCAATCCGGCGCATACACCGCAACACGTCCGTCCTTTTTCACCTGTATGGATACGGTCTTTCTTCTGCTGCTGAGTTTCAGCTGATACTGTACATTCTTTTCCGCTTTCATTATGATACCTCTATGCGAGTTATGAGACTGAACCTGTATGAATCAATCGACTACCTCTGTACCGCCGGAGACGAACTCTCCCGGAACGATCACCTCACAAACCTTTCTTTGCTCCGTTCCCAATGCAGAACAGCTTCGATAACTCTGCCGGAAGATGAAATCCTCCTGTGCAGCACCTTTGATGCCGGAACACACTCCATTTCCCCTGTCAGTTTCGGGGCAGGTCCGGTATGGGAAAAGATTCAGCTGCAGCCCCCCTTCTGCTATGTGACCCTTCCCGCCGGGGCGTATCTGTTCTACCAGTTCCCCGATCCCTCTCCTGAAGGAGTTGAATCGGCCTATCGCACCGCCTTATCGGGCATGGATGCCCGCGGCTGGAGGCCGAAGGAGCACAGCCTGATGCTCCGGGGCGTAAAGGAGGGACCGTGGTATGCCCTGCAGGTGCTCATCCCCCTTGTGGATGATCCGGCCTAAGCAAGTCCGTAGAGCAGCGGCACGAGAAACGGGACCGCAAGAGTCAGCACAATCCCGTGGGCAAGGGCCAAGGGAACATAGGATGCTCCGCAGCTGTGCTCAATGATCGGCAGGGTAACATCCATACTGGTGGCTCCTCCGACGGAAATTGCCCCGTAGGGCTGCTTCATCCCGGCAAGCAGGGGAATCGTAACGCACGCCGCCAGCTCACGGATCAGATTACTGAGAAACGCCACCGAACCCAGCATGGGATCTCCCATATCCGCAATAAGGACTCCTGAAAGGGAATACCAGCCGAAACCGGCAGACAGAGCCAGAGATTCTCCCGGATGCAGGGAACTTGCCGCTCCGAAAAGCAGTCCCCCCAGCAGCGAACCGACGATCGTCAGCAGCGGCAGAAGCAGAGCAACAGGACTGCGCAGCACCGAAAGCACATCCGTATTTCCCAGGCGGATCTGGATGCCTACCAGCGCCAGCAGGAGAAACAGCAGCCAGCTGATGAATCCGTCTTCAAACCAGGAAAACCAGGGCAGCAGCAGCGCGCTGAAAAAGCCGAGGGACGCAGCCCCCACCAGCTTCAGCGGCTCAAGAAACCATGCCTGGGAACACCGAGTCTGCTGAGTCTCCGGTGACGCAGGGGTATCCCTGGAGGGCTTGCCAAGCACTATTGACCCGGCCGCCACCACAGCTGCAGAGCCGGCTGCAGCCGCTGTCCCGTATCCCACCGCAAGCATCCCCATGGAAGCGGCTTCCTCCAGGATCCCTTCCATCAGACCGGTTCTCAGGCCCATAAAAAAGAGCAGCACATACAGACACCAGCTGAGCAGCCTGTCCACAGTCTGCTGAGATGAGGGAGGAATGATGCGGGGGTGGGCCAGCAGCATCCCTCCGGCAAGGAAGGCGAACAGCTGCAGCAGGTACCATATCACTGACGTCATGGCGCTACTGTACAGAAAAACCTCTTCTTGGGCAATCAGCAGGAGACTTTCGCTTGTGCAAAGTAATATCTACGGGTATAGTGGACTCCACGGAGGTTTGCGCTGTGCAGGTGAACACCATTTCAGATACGATTACCGATATAACCCTCGCTTCCGGCAGAACGATAACCCTCATAGGAACCGCCCATGTATCAGCGGACAGTGTCGCGGAAGTGGAGCAGCAGATCAGAGCCCGGCAGCCCGATCATGTCTGCCTTGAGATAGATGCCGGACGATATCAGACAATGATCGAAGGACAGAAATGGGAAAAGCTGAACATCGGCGAAGTACTCAGACAGAAAAAGGGATTTCTGCTGCTGGCCAACCTGGTGCTTTCCTCCTTTCAGCGCCGGATCGGAAATACCACCGGCATCACCCCGGGTGATGAAATGCGCAGGGCTGCAGAGACTGCTCAGCAGGAGGGTATTGCCTTTTCGCTCTGTGACCGGGAAATACAGCTGACCCTGAAACGTGCCTGGTACTGCTCGGGTTTCTGGAACAAGATGAAGCTTGCCGCCACCATGCTGGCAAGCATTTTTACCAATGAGGATGTCACCGAAGCGGATCTTGAGCAGCTGAAGCAGAAAAATGCCCTGCAGAGCATGATGGAGGAACTGTCATCCTATCTTCCGACCATCAAGGAAGTGCTCATTGATGAACGGGACCAGTATCTTGCAACAAAGATATACACCGCACCCGGGGACCGAAAAATTGCCGTGGTGGGTGCCGGTCACGGTCCGGGAATTATTGCCCACCTGGAAGCTCTGGATGCAGGCACCCAGTCAACTGATCTCTCCGGCATTGAAACCATACCAAACAAACGGAGTTTTACACGTTATTTGCCCTATATTGTACCGGTCTTAGTGATTTCTCTCATGGTATACGGGTTCATCCAGTCAGGCTGGGACCGCGGAGTGAGCATGTTTGTGTACTGGTTCATGGTCAACGGCATTCTTTCCGGTATCGCGGCCATTGCCGCCCTAGCCCATCCGGTGACGGTGGTGCTGACCTTCCTGCTGGCTCCTTTTACATCCCTGAATCCGACCATCGGTGTCGGGATTGTTTCCGGACTGGTAGAGGCGTATATACGCAAGCCGAGGGTAATTGATTTTGAGCGGCTCCAGGACGACATTCTTTCACTGCGGGGGTTCTACCGCAACCGTTTCACCCATGCCCTGGTGGTGTTCTTTCTAACGAGCCTGGGAAGTTCCGCCGGCACGTTTATTGCCTTTCCCGTACTGATCAACCTCGTCGGCGGAGGAGCTTAAGCCCCCGAAGCATCAGGTCCGTAGGCAGCCTGAAGCGCTTCCTGTATGCTTGTGCAGCCGGTATATCCCCGGAAGTTATGTGCTTGAACCGGACCGATCATCCGGTCAAACCCCATAGCGATGGAGGTTTTCATCCGCTGGTCCAGAAAAGCCGTCGGTCTGATCTCTCCGGCAAGAGTGATCTCCCCGGCTGCCGAAATGTTCCGCGAAAGGGGTCTGCCGCTGCGGGCAGAATAGAGGGCAAGGGCAAGGGGCAGCTCAATACCCACTTCATTCAGCCGGATGCCGCCGGCAACATTTACATACACATCCTGACCGGCAAAACTAATTCCCAGATGCTTCTCCATAACTGCCATCACCCGGGAAACTCTGGAAACTTCGATCTTGTCAGAATACACCCGGGGATAACTCCCCTTTGCATCCACCGTCAGCGCCTGAATCTCAACAAGATATGCCCTGGTGCCTTCATAGATCACCGCTGAGGTAATACCGGCAGGAAGTTTTCCTTCCCGATGTTCCAGAAAGAAGGATCCGGGATCCGTAACCGGTTTGAGCCCGTCGGATTCCATGGTGAAAAACCCAACCTCATCTACGGAGCCGAAACGGTTTTTTACCGCGCGGATCAGCCGGACTCCGGCCTGACCCTGCTCGAAATAAAGCACCGTATCAACCATATGCTCAATCACCTTGGGGCCGGCAAGCGAGCCTTCCTTAGTCACATGACCGACAAGGAATACCGCAGAACCGGTCTGTTTCGCCCAGTCTGCAAAGATCATGCAGCCGTGCTTTACCTGGTTTACCGTACCGGGCACCAGACCGATTTCCTCGCTGACCAGTGTCTGTACCGAGTCAATCACCACCGCATCCGGTTTAAGTTTCCTCAGCACTGAATGTATGTGCTCAATCCGGGTTTCGCAGAGAATCGTCACATGACGCTCATGCACCGACAGCCGCTTAGCCCTGTTTTTTATCTGCGCCGCTGACTCTTCTCCAGCAACATAGAGCACCTTCTCATGGCGCATGGCGGCCAGCAGCTGAAGCATCAGGGTGGACTTACCGATTCCCGGTTCGCCGCCGACAAGGATCGAACTTCCCCGGACCATTCCGCCGCCGAGGACATTGTCCAGTTCAGTTATGCTGCTGGCAATACGGAAGGACGGCTCCTCCGGGATATCTGCAAGCTGCTGCGGCTGTGCCGCTTTTCTGCTGCTGCCCGAGGCGGATGGGGCTGCTTTTATTTCCTCAGTGAACGTGTTCCAGCTGCCGCATTCAGGACATCTGCCGAGCCACTTCGGATGTTCATAGGAGCAGTTTGTACATTGATAATAGGTCTTTTTCCCAGCCATGGAGCATTACCCTGAAGTATTACAGTTCATCGGAAAGCCTAATGTCCGGAGCGATAATCTCGAATATCCGCTCCAGATCCTCCTGGGAATAATAGGAGATCTCCAGCTTTCCCTTTTTTAAGTTTCCCTTGATGCTCACCTTGGTTCCCAGCACTTCAAGGAAGCGCTCTTCGAGATGCTCAATCTCAGGGGGTCTGGTTTCAGCTTTTTTCTGCTTTTTTCTGGAAGCTCCCGCCCTGGATCCCTGATTCAGTTCCCCGGCGCGACATTCCGCTTCACGCACGGAAAGTCCCTTTTCAACAATTTCCTTGAACAGATGTTCCTGATCTGCAGGATTCACTACCGAGAGCACAGCCCGGGCATGGCCTGGAGTTAACGTGTGGTCCTTCAGTGCATCCTGCATCAGTTCGGGAAGGTTCAGCAGTCGAAGGCTGTTGGCAATGGTGGACCTCCGTTTTCCCAGCCGCTTTGAAAGCTCGTCCTGACTGATCCCTGCGGCATCGATAAGAAAGCGGAAAGCCTTAGCCTCCTCTATCGGATTCAGGTTTTCCCTCTGGAGGTTTTCAATCAGGGCGATTTCAAGCCGTTTGTTTTCATCGTAGCTTTTTACGATGACCGGCAGGGTTTCCAGCCCGGCTCGTTTCGCCGCCCGAAGCCGCCGTTCCCCGGCAATAACAATATATCGGTCACCCTGCTGGATTGCGAGGACCGGCTGAAGCACGCCCTGCTCACGAATTGAATTGGCCAATTCATCGAGGGATTCTTCATCAAACTGCTTTCTCGGCTGATCCGGATTGGCGTCAACCTTGGTAATGTCGGCATCAATTACATTTCCCTCAGGCGCATGCTCCTGCACCACATCATCGAAGGAATAATCGCGGATCAGCGATCCGATTCCTTTCCCAAGTCCTCGTTTAGACACGGTCAAGCACCTCCTGTGCTAAATGTTTATATGCGGCGGCCCCGGTGCATTTCGGGTCATAAAGATTAATAGGAATTCCGAAGGACGGAGCTTCCGACAGTCTGATATTTCGAGGGATGATGCTCTTAAACACCCGACCGGAAAAGTACTGGCTTACATCCCGCACCACCTCATTTGCCAGCCGTGTTCGGGAGTCATACATGGTAAACAGAATTCCGAGGATATCCAGCTTCGGGTTCAGCTGCCGCTGCACACTCTTTATGGTTTTAACCAGCATACTGAGCCCCTCAAGGGCAAAATATTCGCACTGCAGGGGAATCACCACCTGATCTGCCGCAACCAGCCCGTTCAAAGTGAGCAGGCCCAAAGACGGCGGGCAGTCAATACAGACGTAATCCCAGGTTCCGTCGCACTCCTGGAGCGCCTGCTGCAGATAATATTCACGACGCTCCGCATCGATCAGCTCGATGCCGGCCCCGGTAAGATCAATATTTGACGGGATAACAGACAAGTTCTCAACGGGAGATTTCTGCACAACCTCCTCCAAGGATGACTTTCCTGTCAGAAGATCATAGACCCCCGGTTTCTTTATTTCCGCACTGACGCTGCTTGAAAGGTTGCTCTGGGGATCAAAGTCAATGAGCAGCACCTGCTTCCCCGCTTCTGCCAGATATGCTCCGAGATTTACCGCGGTTGTGGTTTTTCCCACTCCGCCTTTCTGATTTGCAAAGACGATCCGTTTTGCCTTCATGAAGTGAGTATAGCTGATTCATGATTATCTGTCAGCAAAGGGACCAGTATATTGACCAAGATTATGCTTTTTCGTATCTTTCAGATAAGGAGTATATGATATGGATACACAGAAAGAGCAAACAGATATGACTGCACAGGTGAAGCAGGCGCTTCAGGATATACGGCCGGCGCTGCAGAACGACGGCGGCGATGTGGAATTTGTCAGCATGGAGTCCGACGGAAAAGTGATGGTGCGTCTTGTAGGATCCTGCGCCGGTTGCCCGATGTCTCAGATGACTCTGAAGCACGGAATCGAACGGTACCTGAAAGAAAAAATCGGGCCTCATATTGTCGTTGAATCGGAGACTTGATCCGTATTGTTTCACGTGAAACAATAACGCTGTCATGGCCTGCATGACAGCGTTTTCTTTTGCTCCACTGTTTCACGTGAAACATTCTTCCGGGTTCTTATCCCTTCGTTTTGTGATCTGAATCTTCCAGCTCTTCTTCGTCCCGCTCTCCCTTCACTTTTGTAATGGCCTTAATTGAATCGGGAGGATTGAGATTTGCAATAATTACGCCGCTGGAAGATCTTCCCTGCACCGGGATCGACTCTATGGTGAGCCGAAGGGTGTTGCCCATGGAGCTGATCGACATCAGCTGCTCTTCTTCCCGTACCGCAAGCGCACCAACTACCTCGCCGGTTTTTTCCAGCACCCGGTAGCAGATCTGTCCTTTGGTGGCCCTGGAATGGGGATTAAAATGCTCAAAGGAGAGACGCTTTCCGTATCCCCGCTCGGTAACCAGAAGAATATGCTTGTTGGGCTGCACAAACAGAATATCGGCAATCTCGTCGGTTTCGCTGAGCTTCATGCCGATGACGCCGCGGGTAGCCCTCCCCATGGCCCGGACGCTTTCCTGGGGAAACCGCAGGGCCTGTCCCTTCTTTGATATCAGGAGGGCTTCATCCGTTCCTGCAGTCAGCTGCGCGCCGACTAAGGAATCACCGGAATCCAGCCGGATTGCTACGATTCCCCGCTTCTTCGCATTTGCAAACTGGGATACTTCCACCTTTTTTACGATGCCCCGGGATGTCGCCATGAAGAGGTACTGTCCCTCTTGAGCAAGATCCCGGATTGATACGATGGCATTAATATCTTCATCAGCCGACAGATTCAGGATTGCCTTGATATGGCTTCCCTTGGAAACCCGGGAACCTTCAGGAATTTCATGGACCTTGATCCAGTATGCCTTTCCCACGGAGGATACAAAAAGAATATGATCATGGGTGGATGCGACAAAAATATGATCGATAAAGTCCTCTTCCCGCAGCTTTGCAGATGCACTTCCTCGTCCGCCCCGTCCCTGGCTCCGGTATGCAGATACGGGAACCCGCTTGATGAATCCGCGGTTCGATATCAGGACCACCATATCTTCTTCGTTGATCAGATCCTCGATTTCAAGCTCTTCAACTTCATCCGGCTGGATTTCCGTTCTGCGGGGATCGCCGAAGGATTTGTTGGTCTCCTGAAGCTCATCCTTCACCACCTGCTGGATCAGATGCTCATGAGCAAGCAGATTTTTATAATGGGCGATTTTCTGCCGCAGCTCTTCAAGCTCCTCAACCAACTTTCGGGTCTCAAGACTGGTGAGCTTCTGCAGCCGCATATCGAGGATGGCCTGAGCCTGCAGCTCAGTCAGGGAGAACCGGGTCATCAGCCGCGTCTTTGCCTGCTGCGCATCGGATGAGGATTTTATCAGCTCCACCACTTCATCAATATTCTCCAGGGCAATTTTCAGCCCCTCGAGCAGATGGGCCCGTTCCTCTGCCTTCCGCAGTTCAAACTGGGTCCTGCGGGTAATCACATCCTGGCGATGCTCTACGTAATTGCGGATCATCTCCTGCATGGTCAGCAGCTGCGGTTTCCCGTCGACAAGAGCAAGATTATTCACGTTGAAGTTCTGCTGCAGGGGTGTGTGGGTGAACAGCTGATTCAGCACAACCCGGGGCATTGATCCCCTGCGCAGTTCAATAACGATCCGCATCCCGTCGCGGTCCGACTCATCCCGAAGATCAGATATTCCCTCAATCCGCTTATTCCGTACCAGATCAGCGATCTTCGATATCAGCAGAGCCTTATTCACCTGATAGGGAAGCTCACTTACCAGGATGATGTCCCGTCCCTTGGTGTTTGTCTCCAGGGTGCACCGTGCGCGGACCGTGATTTTCCCCTTTCCCGTCTTATGGGCTTTCCTGATTCCCCGGGTGCCGTAGATGATTCCTCCGGTGGGAAAATCCGGCCCTGAAATTATACTGCACAGCTCATCCGGGGTAATATCGGGATTATCGATATATGCCGTGATTGCCTCGGTCACCTCCCGGAGGTTGTGAGGGGGAATACTGGTGGCCATACCAACGGCAATACCGCTTCCGCCGTTGGTGAGCAGACAGGGGAATGCTGCAGGCAGTACAAGGGGCTCCTTCATTGATTCGTCATAATTTGCCCCGTAGTTGATCGTCTCTTTGTTTATATCTCTGAGCATTTCCTCTGCTACAGGATGCAGCTTTGCTTCGGTATACCGCATTGCTGCAGGAGGGTCCCCGTCTATGGATCCGAAGTTCCCCTGGGAACGAACCAGCGGATAGCGCATGGAAAACGTCTGGGCCAGCCGCACCAGAGAGTCATAGATTGCCTGGTCGCCGTGGGGATGGTATTTTCCCAGTACATCTCCGACAATTCTTCCGCATTTCTTGAACGAACGGTCCGAACGCAGTCCCATCTGGTGCATGGAAAAGAGAATTCTCCGGTGGACCGGCTTGAGTCCGTCCCGAACATCAGGCAGAGCCCTGCTGACTATGACTGACATAGCATAGTTCAGGTAGGACTCCTTCATTTCATCTTCAATGGAAATCGGTATAATCTTTTTTTGGAGTTCATCCACGGGAATCACCTCAATATGAAATCATTAAACGTCAAGATTCGATACGAGCAGGGCGTTTTCTTCAATAAAATTCCGCCTCGGTTCCACCTCTTCGCCCATAAGCATGGAAAAGATGGCATCTGCTTCTACGGCATCCTCAAGCCGGACCTGTATATTCTGCCGGGTGTCCGGGTTCATGGTCGTCTTCCACAGCTGATCAGGGTTCATCTCACCGAGCCCCTTATATCGCTGCACAGAAACTGACTGATCCTTTTCACTGACACCCAGTTCCTTGAGAATTTTTATTCGCTCCCGGTCGTCAAAGGCGTAGTAGGACTTTCCGCTTTTCAGAACCCGATATAACGGGGGACGAGCGATATACACATATCCCCGCTCAATCAGCTCCGGCATATACCGGAAAAAGAAGGTCAGCAGCAGAGTGCGGATATGGGATCCGTCAACATCAGCGTCCGCCATGATAATTACTTTATGATACCGGACCTTGGTGACGTCGAAATCCTTCCCTGCATTTGCCCCAAGGGCTGCAATGATCGGAAGCAGCTTATCGTTTGACAGCACCTTCTCAGCCCGGGATTTCTCAACGTTCAGCATTTTCCCCCAAAGCGGAAGGATAGCCTGAAACTCCCGGTTTCTGCCCTGCTTGGCGCTGCCGCCGGCACTGTCTCCCTCAACTATGTAGATTTCACACTTAGCAGGATCCTTTTCGCTGCAGTCTGCCAGTTTCCCCGGCAGCCCCGCCGTATCAAGAAAGCTCTTTCTCCTGGTAAGGTCACGGGCATTACGGGCTGCAATACGGGCCTTGGCAGCAAGGATAGCCTTCTGGAGTATTGCTTCGACAACATCAGGGTGTTCATCAAGATAATCGGTGATCTTCAGATTTACCAGCGATTCAACGATTCCCTTCACCTCGTAGTTTCCCAGCTTTGTCTTCGTCTGACCTTCAAACTGGGGATTGGGCACCTTCACGGAAAGCACCGCTGTAAGGCCCTCCCGTACATCGTCTCCGGAGAATCCGCTGTCATTGAATTTCTTGGCATACTTTGACCGCTTAAGCAGATCATTGAACACCCTGGTCAAAGCGCCTTTGAAGCCGATGAGATGGAATCCCCCTTCCCTGGTATTAATGTTGTTTACATAGGTAAATATATTTTCGTTGTAGCTGTCGTTGTACTGCATGGCAACTTCCAGCTCAACCATATCCTTGACTGCTTCAAAATAGATCGGCTCCTTATGGAGGGCCTTTTTTGATTTGTTGAGAAATTCAACAAATGATCTCACCCCCCCCTCGAAGCAGAACTTTCTCACCTTCGGCTGCAGCAGCCGCTCATCAGTTATGGAAATGGTCACCCCTTTATTCAGGAAGGCAAGCTCCCGAAGCCGGTTGGACAGCACATCATAACTGAATTCAACAGAATCAAATATCTGGGAATCCGCCCTGAAGCGGATAATCGTACCGGTTGCTTCATGCTCCCCGATAATCTTCACGTCCTCATCGGGAACACCGCGCTGATGCGTCTGATAATACACCTTGCCGTTCCGGTACACGGTCACTTCCAACCACTGGGAAAGCGCATTAACTACTGAAACACCGACTCCATGCAGTCCCCCGGAAACTTTATAACTGTTTTTATCAAACTTACCTCCGGCATGAAGTTTTGTCAGCACAATTTCGAGTGCACTTATATTTTCAGCAGGATGGATATCTACAGGAATTCCCCGTCCGTCATCAACCACTTTGATGATGTTCCCCTGCTCAATGGTAATATCTATGGAGCTGCAGTATCCTACCAGTGCTTCGTCGATACTGTTGTCAACAACCTCATATACTAAATGGTGAAGACCGTCAGCTCCGGTAGAACCAATATACATCCCCGGCCGTTTGCGCACCGCCTCAAGCCCTTTGAGTATCTGAATATCCTGGGCAGAATAGCTTTTTTGCATGTTCTATATACCTGCTTTATGAGAAATAATACCTTGTGTAAGACATTGTATTATACATTTTTCAGATAAAAAAGTAAAGGAATCATACACCCCGCCAATATTGCTATATTCAGTTCAGTGTATTAGAATGCCGGGTATGGAACACAACGAATGGAACTATGAACCCTTTTGGGCAGCAGCTCTGACACAGCTGAAGAATCAGCTTTCCGACCAGGAATATGCGATGTGGTTTAGTAATTTACTCTATGATTCATCGCAGCAGGAGCAGATTACCCTCGCTGCACCCTCATCATTTTACCGGGATCAAGTTAAAAAACGGTATGTTCCTCTGATCAAGGAGATCCTTGATGATCTCACCGGCTGCAGCATGACTATTGATTTCGTCATAAAAAAAAACCAGCATCGTGAAGCGAAGCAGGACCAGCCGAAAGAACAGCCTCAGGTTCAAACGCAGCCGCAAAAGCAGAAGGAGCAGAAGCCCAACGAATTTAACGGGGACTATACGTTCAACAACTTTGTAATCGGAGACAACAGCTCCTTTGCCTACAATGCATGCCTGGCTATTGCAAAAAACCCGGGAAAAAGCTATAACCCCTGCCTTATCTACGGGGGGGTCGGGTTGGGAAAGACTCATCTGGTCCAGTCAATCGGAAATTATATTCACGAAGCAGGGAGGGACCTGAAGATATCCTATGTCACTGCCGAAACATTTACCAATGAATTTATCCAGTCAATCGGAGAGGGAAAGAATCAGCAGTTTAAGAACAAATACCGGAAAACCGATGTGCTTCTGGTTGATGATATCCATTTTCTCCAGAATAAGAGTCAGACCCAGGAGGAACTGTTTCATACCTTCAATGCGCTGTATGATTCCAATAAGCAGATGGTCTTTACCTGCGACAGACCGGTATCTGAACTGAAGGAGCTGACCGCCAGATTACGCAGCAGATTTGAGCGCGGCCTGAATGTTGATCTTCAGCCGCCGGATCTGGAGACCAGGATTGCTATTCTCCGCAGAAAATGTGAGCTTCAGCATTTTGTCATGCCAGATGAGGTGATTGAATATATCAGCCGGACGGTCAATACCAACGTCCGGGATTTGGAAGCATCCCTGACAAAACTGATCGCCTATTCCAGGCTTCTGGGAAAGGAGATTTCCCTTTCCATCGCTATGGAGCAGCTGAAGGACTCCTATTCCATGCAGCAGGAGCAGAGCTTCACTATTGAATCAATTCAGCGCACCGTTGCCGATTATTTCAACCTCTCCCATATTGACCTCAAGGGAAAAAAACGAACAAAGGCTATCGTTTTTCCACGACAGATCGCCATGTATATTGCCCGCCAGATCACCGATCTTTCGACTACGGAAATTGGTTATGACTTCGGAGGAAAAGACCATACCACGGTCATGCACTCCTGCCAGCGGATTGAATCACGTCTGCAGAGCGATCCGGTGCTCGACGGTATTATTCAGCGCCTGGTCCGGGAAATTAAGGAATCTCGGCAGAAGGTTCGGTAACGCTTGTGGACCGATGAGGGATAACTTGTTAATGAAATGAATACTTATTGTTGATAATTCAGTTTTTATGGTACACTGTGGATAATCTGTGGATTGAGACACTGAGTTATCCACAGGAATTTTTGCAGACAGCGGTCGCTAAGGTAAGGAATTAGCTGAATAGTTAACATGTTCCACAGCCCTTACTACTACTACTGCTTCTTATATATATAATAGGTTATAACAGCAGAAGCGAGGTGATGCATGAAATTTACGGCTGACAAAAATTTGATTCTCAAAGAAATTTTAATTTCAAATGATATCATCGGAGGAAAAAACACCATATCAATCCTCTCAAATGTTCTGCTGGAAACAGTAGACAATACCCTTACCATTCGAGCGACTGATCTGAAGGTAAGTTTTCAGACGCAGATTCCCGTAGATACCGATATTCCCGGATGCACCACGGTAATGTGTGAAAAGTTTCTCAGTATTCTCCGCTCCATGCCTGAAGGAGACATACAGTTTGAAGCCGGGGACGGCCGCCTCCATGTATTCCGTGAGAAAGAGAAGATTAACTTTAAACTCCGCTGCATCGGTCCTGAGGAATTTCCTGCTTTTTCCGTACCTGCAGAACAAACTCTAGAACTGGCAAGCAGGGATTTTGTGAAGATGATTGAACATACGATTTTTTCCGTATCCGATGATGAAACCCGCTACTACATGAACGGTGTGTATATTGAATCGGGAGATGAAAGTGTAGTCATGGTTTCTACTGACGGCAGGAAACTTTCCCTGATTAACCGATCTCTGGGATATGGAATTCCCTTCTTTGAGGCGGTCATTATTCCCCCGAAGTTTCTCCAGATTATTCGGAAAACCTCTTCTAAAGAGGGTAATATACAGCTTACCCTGACCGACACTCATATTATTGCACAATTTGACAGTCATTACCTTTCTTCAACGCTGATTGAAGGAAAATTTCCGAACTACAAACGGGTAATACCGCAGCAGCAGAATACCGTGTGCGTAGTGAAAACGACGGAGCTGTATGAGGCTCTCAGAAGAGTTTCACTGCTGGTGGATCAGAAATCCAGACGGATCTATGTTGATATGGAGGATTCCATGATCGTTCTATCCTCCGAGGAAAGCGATATGGGCATAGCCCGGGAGGAACTGCACTGCACCTACAATGGGGAAAAAGCCAGAATTATCATGAACTGCAGCTACCTCATTGATCCGCTTCGTGTAATGGACTGTGAATATACTGCCTTTGCCTTCTCAGATCCCGATAAAGCGGTTAAAATGCGTCCTGAACCGGAAGAAGATTATTTTCACATCATTATGCCGATGAGTTAATATTCAAAAGGGCTGATCAGTAGCGATATGAAATTTACTTCTCTTTCACTTGTTCAGTACAGAAATATTGCATCCTGCAGTATTAACCTCAATAATCGCCATGTGGTGTTCACCGGGGAGAACGGTCAGGGAAAAACAAATTTACTCGAATCCCTNTATCTGTCATGCTGCGGAGCATCATTCCGAACAAAAAAAACCAACCATCTGATACAGCAGACTACCGGTGAAGCCTCTGTTTCTGCAGAGATGTGTGAGCAAAATGAGATTCAGCAGGTAAAAACCCGAATCAAGCCGGGATCGGTTTCTATCTCTGTTGATCAGAAGGTAGTCAAGGACAGAAAGGAGCTGATTGAATCCTTTCCCTGTATAGTCTTTACCCATGGCGATATTGAATTTGTTCAGGGACCTCCGGCCCAGCGGAGAAAATTTTTTGATCAGACCATGTGCCTCTATGACACTATGTTCTTTGATGATATCCGCAGATACAACCGAACTGTGCGGCAGAGAAATCAGGCTTTGAAGGAGCAGCGCAGCGATATTATCCCGATGTATGACTCCCAGCTGGCTCAGACCGGACTGTGGATACAGCAGAAACGAAGCCAGGTTGTTGAGGAGTTTAATCAGTTGTTTCCTCAGCTGTTTGCCCGTGTATCCGGGAATGAACAGCCTCCAAATATCGTTTACAGGCCTTCATGGAAATCCTTGGACAGCGAATCAGCGATACGGGAGCACCTTGCCGCAGGATATTCCCGGGACTTGAAGCTGCAGACCACCGCATCGGGTCCTCATCGGGACCGGTTTCTGTGGATGAGCGGTTCCTCGGATTACGCAGAGACTGCTTCAACCGGGCAGCTGAGACTGATTTCGCTGGTGCTCCGGACTGCTCAGGCACAGTACTACCGGAAAAAGACCGGCCGTCAGCCGGTGCTGCTGCTGGATGATGTGATGCTGGAGCTGGATCAGAAGAAACGGTCGGCATTTCTGGAGGAGCTTGAAGGATACGAGCAGGCCGTTTTCACCTTTCTTCCCGAGGAAATCTACAGCACTTCAGGACTCTTTGAAGCAGGAATTACCTATCGGGTGAATCAGGGAGAGATCGAAGAATGAAAAAAGCAAGTGACTTTCTCGAGCAGCTGCTTTCAGGATTACGGATCGATGATAACCGGGAAGTGCTGGATCTGTTTTCCAACTGGGAAGATATCGTCGGCCCTGATATAGCCTCCCACAGCAGAATCAAGGAAATTGAAGGAAATACGCTGATCATATCGGTTGACCATCCCGGCTGGTCCCAGATAATATCGATGCAGAAAAAACAGATCCTCAGAAAAATTCATCATGCATATCCTGAGCTCAGCCTTTCGTACATCCGTATTGTGCTGGGCGGGTTGACATAAAAGGACATCGTTTTGTATACTAGCCCACCGACATTCTGTAATGATAGCAGAAACAATCCGCTTATAGCGTTTATATAAGGAGTTTTCTTCCATGAAGCGAAAAAGAACATACCAACCGAGCAGAGTAAAACGGAATAGAAGACTTGGGTTCCGAGCCAGAATGAAAACCAAGGCAGGGCGACAGGTTCTTGCTAGAAGAAGAAGAAAGGGCAGAAAAAAACTCTCTGTCGCTGATGAAAAAAAACCTTACTAGAAAAGAGCGCTTAAAAAAATCGTCTGACATAGACTGTGTTTTTTCAAGGAAACAGTCCGTTTCCTGCTATGGGGCAAAACTGTTTTTTGCAGAAAGTTCTTTCCAATGGAACCGAATGGTGTGTATTCCGGCCCGCGGATTTAAACGGGCTGTGGACCGGAATCGGGCTAGACGTCATATAAAAGAGATATATCGACAGGAGAAGTCTGATCTTCAAATGGGATACGATTTAATCTTTCTGGTGTATCCGGGAGTATCTTTTACCTATACAGAACGAAAGCAACAGATTGTTTCTCTGCTGCAGCGGGCAGAACTGTACCGAACTCAGCGTTAGCACACCGGTAATTATGTCAGCCGAATTTTTTAGTTCTCCTTGTTTCTGTTTTTAAGGAGATACCTATATGGAACGTAATACAGTTTTGGCTGTGATCCTCTCTGCAATTGTCATTACCGTAGGATTTACGATACAGGCAACGTTTTTTCCTCCCGAACAGCCGGAAGTCTCTCAGGAAGTTCAGCCCGAAGAAACAGTCCGGACCGATGACCCGACCGACGAAGAAACGCAGCCGCGGGAGCCTGTATATCGNCCGGAAAACATCGAAGATTTTGACCTTGTTGCCCTGGGCGAAGATCCTGCTGAAGAACAGGTCCGTATTGACAACGGTGTCGTTGACGCCGTATTCAGCAGCCGCGGGGCAGTTCTCCAAAGCTATCGGCTCACCGAGCACCTGGATGACGGAGAGCCGGTGGAGGCGATATTTTCCAGTGCTGAAGATCAGGGTGCTTTTTATCTCTATCTGGGAGAACAGTTCCAGGAACCGATGGATGATCTCTTTCACGTCCGCAAGGTTGATGATTTGACTGTCGAGTTCTACCGGGATTTCAGCTACCGGAGAGAAAACGGCGAAGTAGAAGATGAATATTTTACGGTGACCAAACGGTTTGAGTTCAAGCCGAACGAATATCTGTTTGAGACGTCAGTACGGATCGAAAACAGTGTGCGGGGAGCGCCTCCTTTAGATTTCGACGGGTTTGCCTATACCATAGGATTTGAGCCTCAGCTGGGACCTCCCTTTCAGGAACTTGATGCGCGGTACGAGTACAGAAATTTCTATACCTATGCAGGGGGAAGCAAGGATTCTGTACGGATCCGTGACGGCAGATATATGACCGATGAGTTTCTTGCCTGGACCTCCCTTTCGGGGAAGTACTTTTCGGTGATAGGAATCCCCGATTCAACCAGATACCGGACAACGCTGATCGAAGATGATCTGCCCGGTCTTCCCCAGGCTTCAAAAATCATGTACACCCGGCCGGCGCTCCGGAACACCTCAACCCATGATGTGTTCCGCTTTTATATCGGACCACAGCAGACCAACGCCATGTCGATATATAACCGGACTTCAGAGAACGCATGGGGACTGCGGGACATGTACCTTGAAGAGGCGATTGAAACAAGTTCCTGGTTCGGCTGGCTGGAGACCATCCTCAAGTTTTTTCTCAACCTGTTCTATCAGATTGTTCCGAACTACGGAATTGCAATTATCCTGCTTACCATTCTGATCAAGGTGGTGCTGTATCCGCTGACGAAAAAAAGCCATGAATCAACAGCAAAGATGCAGGCGCTGAACCCGAAGATCCAGGAGCTGAAGGAGCAGTACAAGGGCGATCAGCAGAAAATGAACCAGGCAATGGCGGAGCTCTACAAGCAGGAGAAGATCAATCCGCTGAGTATGGGCTGTCTGCCGATGCTGCTGCAGTTCCCGATATTCATTGCTCTCTACGGACTGCTGAATTCGCATTTTGAACTTCGGGGAGCAACGTTTATTTCCGGATGGATTACCGACCTTTCGGCCCCGGACAGCATAATCAATTTTGCTCCGTTACAGATTCCGATGCTCGGCTGGTCGGATATCAGGCTGCTGCCGATTATCTATCTTGCCACCATGGTGCTTTCATTCAAAATATCCACCCAGGCGACCGCAGCCAGCAGCGGACAGATGAATATGAAGTTCATGACCGTCGGAATGCCGATCGTACTGTTCTTCGTACTGTATAACGCTCCGTCGGGACTGCTTCTCTACTGGACCGTTATGAACATCATTACCATGCTGCAGCAGCGCTACATTACCAAGAAACGCCACTACGGTACTCCGGATCAGAAGCAGGAGGGTCCGAAACTTGCTCCGACAAAGGGCAAGGGAGGCGGCAGGAAAACCCAGCCCGGGGGACAGAAGCGGCTGAAGGGGGCGAGAAAATCATGACCCAACTCAAGGAGATTATCATATGGAACAGGAATTTGAAGGCCGGAATGAACAGGAAGCAGTCAGTAAGGCCGTTGAAGCGCTTCAGCTTGACCGAGATGAATTCGATGTGGAGATAGTAGAGTCAAATCGATGGAGCCTGTTTAAAAAGAACAGCGTGAAAATTCGGATCCATCTCAATGAGCATGGAAAGCATAAAACTGAACCGGCGCCGGCGGAAGCGCCTTCACAGCAGACTGAACCAGGCGATTTTGAACAGAAGGTAACGGAATTTCTGCAGAACGTGGTAGAAAAGATGGGGTATCCCTGCGAGGTGAAAATTGCCTACCGCAGGGGTGAAAAAGTCGGACTGAATATTGTATCAAAGCATTCGGCAATTATTATCGGGAAAAAGGGAAAGAACCTGGATGCGCTTCAGCTGCTGGTGAATGTATATGCCGGGATGATGGACGACAGCAAACGGGTGGTGATCGATGCAGAGAACTACCGTATCCGGCATGAGGAACATCTGATAAAGCTTGCCTACAAGGTTGCCGAAGAAGTGAAGAGCACCAAACGTTCAAAGCTGCTTGAACCCATGAACCCCTTTGAAAGA
>SL_3KL_010_SEDDRAFT_10001982_pt1 | contig 18756 bp, 16 predicted proteins | sample SodLakKL_010_SED_2_FD_10381 | JGI IMG/M metagenome (IMG submission 10381) | reverse complement strand
GGAAGGGGTAAAGCACAGGTATATCAGCGGAAATGTTCTTACCGGATCGAGAATGGCGGCTGACGGGTATATCGGCTTTTATGATTCCCATGTAACCGTTATCCCCGAAGGCGACCATTACCAGTTTATGGGCTGGGCAATGCCCAATCTCCACAAGTTCAGTTCCAGTCGCGCATTCTTTTCATGGCTCATGCCGGGGAAAGAATACAGGCTTGACACAAATTACAACGGAGGGGAGAGGGCTTTTGTAATGTCCGGAGAGCTGGAAAAGGTGTTGCCGATGAATCTTCTTCCGGAGCATCTTATCAAGGCGATAATGATTGAAGATATAGACAGCATGGAAAACCTGGGCATTTACGAGGTTGTTGAAGAAGACCTTGCACTGTGCGAGTTCGTTTGCACATCCAAGATTGAGCTGCAGCACATTCTGAGGCATGGCATAGAGACGATGATAAAGGAAACCAGTTAAACAATATATTTCATTAAACTTACTATTCGGATGCAATCATTAAGACAATTTCTTGACAGGATTAAACCGAATTTTCAGAAAGGGGGCAAACTGCACATGTTCGAATCCACTTTTGAAGGGTTTGAAACGTTTTTGTTTGTACCCAATAAGGTGACTGACAGGGGGGCTCATATTCGTGATGCCACGGATATGAAAAGGACTATGATCCTGGTGGTGATCGCGGCAATACCCACCCTGCTTTTCGGCATGTGGAACGTCGGCTATCAGCACTTTCTGGCAACCGGTTATGAAGGAACTTTTTGGGAAGCCTTTCTATTCGGTTTGTCAAAGGTGCTTCCCATAATAATTGTAACGTATGCTTCCGGACTTATTGTTGAGTTTGCTTTCGCCCAGATAAGGGGAGAAGAGATAAATGAAGGGTTCCTTGTTACCGGCATCCTGATCCCCCTGATAACCCCTGTCACTATTCCACTCTGGATGGTTTCGGTCGGAACTGTCTTTGCAGTAATAATAGGCAAGGAGATTTTCGGGGGGACGGGAATGAACATTCTCAATCCGGCTATAACCGCCAGGGCTTTTATGTTCTTTGCTTACCCGGCAAGATTTTCAGGCGATTTTGTCTGGATTTCGGGTTTGCCGGAAGGAGAAGGAATAATTGACGGGTTTTCCGGCGCAACACCGCTTGCAAACGCAGCAATAGGGAATATTGAGGCGATTCCCCCGGTTATGGACATGATTATCGGGACTATACCCGGTTCCATAGGAGAAACCTCATTTCTGGCCATACTTTTAGGTGCACTTATACTTGTCATTACAGGAGTCGGAAGCCTTAAGATCATATTGTCGGTTTTTGCCGGCGGAATGGCAATGGGATTGCTTTTAAATGCCTTTGCAGTGTCGCCCTTAATGGAGATACCGGCATGGCACCACCTTGTGATGGGGGGGTTTGCTTTTGGCGCCGTTTATATGGCAACCGACCCGGTTAGTGCATCCCGTACCGAAACGGGGAAATACATATACGGGTTTCTCATCGGTTTCCTGGCTATACTTATAAGGGTGCTGAATCCCGCTTTCCCGGAGGGAATGCTGCTTGCCATACTCTTCATGAATGTTTTTGCACCGCTGATCGACTACAATGTTGTAAAAGCCAACGTGAAAAGAAGGATAAAACGTGCGGAAATGGTGGGTCAGCATGCAAAAACAATGAAATGAGAAATATTTGTTTATATCAAAAACCGATAATAACTAATGTTGCACCAATAATCCCATAATCCCAACAAGAAAGATGAAGAAAGGAAATACATATATTTTTCTCTATGCTTCCGGAATGGTTGTTATAGTGGCGGCTGTCCTTTCAACTGCTTCCATACTGCTGAGGCCATTCCAGGAAAGGAATATTGAAACGGCAAAAAGGACCGATATACTCATGTCGGTTGATAAAGCTCAGGAAATCAGGCAGGCCGAGAACAGGTTTGAATATATTGAAGAGGAGTATGAAAGGTACATCACCGAGTCATATGTCATAAATCACAGGGGTAATATTCAGGAGGGTGTGGATGCGTTTGAGGTCAATATGCGTGAGGAAATGCGCAAACCGGCTGAAGAAAGGAATCTTCCCATATTCGTATGCACGCACGATGACGGATCCAACAGCTATATAATCCCGATGCACGGGCGTGGGCTTTGGGGGCCTGTTTTCGGCTATATCGCACTTGAAGAGGACTTCAACACTATTTACGGGATCATACTCGACCATGAGAGTGAGACACCCGGACTTGGCGCAGAGATTGCCGGCGAGTCATTCCAGGAACAGTTCAGGGGAAAGAGGATATTCGATGAGGATATGGAATTTGTTTCAATTAAGGTTATACGGCCGGCTGACCCGCCAATAGAAGGACACAGTGTTGACGGAATTTCCGGCGGCACTATTACAAGCCAGGGCGTTGAAGAGATGCTGTATGACGTCCTTATAAATTATGTAGATTACTTCAAAGAAAGGAAAAAGGATTAAAAACCAGATATTATGAGCCAAAAAGAACAAAATGAAAAAGAACCGTTGTTCTCGCCTAAGCATATAAAACTGCTGACCAATCCGCTGGATGATGATAATCCCATAACGGTTCTTGTACTTGGTATCTGTTCAGCCCTCGCGGTAACAGTTATGCTTCAGCCTGCTGTGGTTATGACACTGTCGGTTGTATGCGTCATGGGACTGGCAAACCTTATAGTATCTCTGCTGAGGAACACCATTCCCCCCAGGATAAGGATAATAGTTCAGCTGGTGGTGATAGCATCACTGGTGATTCTGGTTGACCAGGTTCTTAAAGCATTTCTGTACGATGTCAGCCGGCAGTTATCGGTTTTTGTGGGACTGATCATTACCAACTGTATTATTATGGGGAGGCTTGAGGCATTTGCCCTGGCCAACAAGCCGTGGCCGTCATTCCTCGATGGAGTGGGTAATGCTGCAGGATATGGCATAATTCTCATTATAGTTGCCTTTTTACGCGAATTGCTTGGTTCGGGAACTGTCTACGGCTACCCGGTCATAGAGTATCTTGGCCTGTATGAATTCGGATATGAGGATAACGGATTTATGATTCTGCCTCCCATGGCGCTTATAACTGTGGGAGTTATTATATGGGTTCAGCGATCCCGCAACAGGAAGCTTATTGAAACAAATTAGTCTGTGTCAGAAATGTCAGAAATAGTAAAAACCCGAAAAAGCTGCATATAATGGAAGAACTGGTAAATATTTTCGTCAGGTCGGTCTTTATTGACAATATGGTTTTTGCATACTTTCTTGGTATGTGCTCTTACCTGGCCGTTTCAAAGACTGTAACCACTGCTAACGGACTGGGTATTGCAGTGATCTTTGTGCTTGGGATCACTGTGCCTATCAATTTTTTGATAGAGAACTACTTTCTAATGCCCGGAGCTTTAAGCTGGCTTGGGCCCCGTTTTGCAGAGATGGACCTGAGCTTTCTCAGTTTTATAATGTTCATTGCAGTTATAGCCTCAATGGTACAACTGGTTGAGATGGTAGTTGAAAAATTTGTGCCTGCACTCTATTCCTCACTCGGTATATTCCTCCCCCTGATAGCGGTAAACTGTGCTATTCTGGGCGGATCTCTTTTTATGCAGGAGAGGGAATATGCTACAATTGCCGAGGCAACCTCATTCGGCCTTGGTTCGGGTGTGGGGTTTTACCTTGCTATTGTCGGACTGGCTGCCATAAGGGAAAAGATAAAGTACTCAAATGTTCCGCCACCCCTGAGAGGCCTTGGTATCACCTTTATCATAACAGGTCTTATGGGAATTGCGTTTATGAGTTTTTTGGGGATAAATCTTTAGCATATTTAAATAATAACAGCAACGTATAAATATTTTGTAATGGTATTATTAGCATCCCAGGGAATTATAGTTGTCATAAGTATTGCCGTTTTCTTTGTAGTTATAATGACCCTTGTTGTCGTTCTGCTTTATGCCAAGTCGAAACTTACACCTCAGGGTAGTGTTAAACTCACTATAAATAAAGATAAGGAAATGGATGTTGACCCGGGGTCAACACTTCTTTCATCTCTTAATGAGAAAAAAGTCTATCTCCCCTCAGCATGTGCAGGCGGGGGCACCTGCGGTATGTGCAAGTGCCGTATTGTTGAAGGAGGCGGTGAGATACTGCCTACTGAGAAACCTTTTTTCTCGAGAAAAGAGCAGCAGAACGACTGGCGGCTGTCCTGCCAGGTGAAGGTAAGGAATGATATGAAGTTAATTGTCCCGCCTGAGGTGCTTGAAGTTAAGAAATGGGAGTGTGAAGTTGTTTCCAACCACAACGTGTCAACATTTATAAAAGAGTTTGTTGTGAAGCTGCCTGAAGGTGAAAATCTGGATTTCAAACCGGGAGGTTACATCCAGGTTGATGTACCCGCCACAACTGTTGAATTCAAAGATATGGATGTTGAAGAGGAATTCCGTGACGAATGGGACGATTTCGGTATGTGGGATCTGAAAATGGTAAATCCGGAACCGACTTACCGTGCCTACTCAATGGCAAACCATCCTGCTGAAGGAAATATAATAAAGCTTAATATAAGAATAGCAACGCCTCCATGGAACAGTTCGAAAAAAAACTTCAAGAAGGTTAATCCGGGTATCTGCTCTTCATACACCTTTTCCAGGAAACCCGGTGACAAGGTCACCATATCCGGTCCGTACGGTGAATTTTTCATAAAGGATACCGACAAGGAGATGGTTTATATCGGCGGAGGTGCCGGCATGGCGCCACTTCGTTCCCATATTTTCCATCTCTTCCATACCCTGAAGACAAAGAGGAAAGTCTCATACTGGTACGGGGCACGCTCCAAAAGGGAGATTTTCTATGAGAAGGATTTCAGGAAAATTGAAAAGGAGTTTCCCAATTTCTCATTCAAGATTGCCCTTTCCGAACCAAAGCTGGAGGATAACTGGAACGGACCGGTGGGCTTCATACATAATGTTGTATATGAAGAGTACCTCAAAAACCTGGAGGAGCCCGACGAGATAGAATATTACTTCTGCGGCCCGCCCATGATGAACGATGCCGTCTCAAAGATGCTTTACGATCTGGGTATACCTGAAGAGATGATCTCGTTCGATGATTTCGGAAACTGAATAAACATGTTATTGAAGGTGTTGTGAAAAAGAGTCTAATATATCCGGTTTTGGTGATGATCCTGCTTGGTAATTCATGCAGCACAGGTCACCATGAAGAATACATTTATCTGAAAGGGGAAGCCCTTGGGACGTTTTACTCCATTACCTACTACTGTCCGGAAAACAAAAATTTCCATGATAATATAAGAGATCTCTTCAGGCAGATGGAGGCGTCAATGTCAATCTATGATCCCGGGTCGATCATAACTGCCATAAACAAGAGTGAAGCCGGCGGGGAAACCGATTCACTCTTCAGGACAGTTTTCAGAAAGTCGGTTGAAATATCTGTACTTACGGGGAACGCCTTCGATATAACGGTTGCACCGCTTGTTAACGCATGGGGTTTCGGGACAACCGGGAGAAGGAATCCGGGGCAGGAGGGGATAGACAGTATTATGCAATATGTTGGCATTGACAAGGTGAGGCTTGAAGGGGAGATGCTCGTCAAGGATGATCCGGGGGTAAAACTGGATATGAATGCTGTTGCAAAGGGGTATATGAGCGACCTTGTGGCGGATTTCCTGGAAAGCGCCGGGGTGAAAGATTATATGGTTGAAGTGGGAGGAGAGCTAAGGCTGAAAGGGGATAATCCGGAAGGGAACCCCTGGAGAATAGGGATTGACAAACCGGCAGACGATCCGGCACCGGCTCAACGCGAGCTTCAGGAGATACTGCATATAACCGGCAGGGCTTTGGCAACATCCGGCAGTTACAGGCGCTTCTTCATTGAGAAAGGGAAAAAGTATTCCCATACTATCAATCCCTTTACAGGTTATCCTGTTGATCATAACCTGCTGAGTGTTACGGTAGTCACCTCAACTGCAATTGAGGCAGATGCATGGGCTACCGCCTTTATGGTACTCGGACACGAAAAGAGTCTCCATTTTGCAGAAGAGATGGAAGATATTGAAGCATACTTCATATATGAAAGCAGTCCGGGCAAACTTGAAGTTGAGTATACCAAAGGCTTTGCAGCTTGGCTGAGAGAAGAGTCATCCGTTGAGTAGCCGGGGTGCACTATTTTTAACAAGCAGAGCCTAAAGGGTCATCCTGAGAGGCAGCACCCAGAAACACCTTCATTGCCGGCAGCTTTGCACCTTCTTATTTCATCGTGTTTAACACAAGTGATGCCTTTTTTGCGCATTTCGCTGTTGCGACCGACCGATGTTTCCGGAAACCTGCCGTTCTTTCTGAAAAAGATATTGATCCCAAACCCTATAAAGGCAAGTCCAAGCAGACCGGCAACGGGCAATATGGTAAAAAGTATATCGTTCATGGCTTATTTTGCATTTTTGTCATTTCATAAATCTGTCAATCTCATATATTCAGCTTATGAAATTAATTATAGTTAAAACAAAATTACCCCCAATAATGTTAAATAGAAAGCAAGCAAAGATAATTTTAATCTATATTTAATAATTAATTTCCCGCTGGCAGTTATTGGTTAACCCCCCGGGAAGCAGGTTTTGATAAAACATGCGTGTTCAGATACATCAAAAAAATATCTCCTATGGAAAAGAAAAAAGCTGAAAAAAATAAAGAGTTATCATTCAAAGAATTCAAGTCGGAAGTTCTTAAGGATTACAAACTTGCAGTATTGAGTCGCCGCCTCAGTGAAATTGGAAGAAAGGAGGTTCTGACAGGAAAGGCAAAGTTCGGTATTTTCGGTGACGGAAAAGAGGTGGCACAGATAGCCATGGCCAAGAGTTTCAGGGAAGGCGACTGGCGTTCGGGTTATTACCGTGACCAGACCTTCATGATGGCTGCAGGGATATTCACTCCGAAGGAGTTTTTTGCTCAACTTTACGGGGAAACAGACGGAGAACTTAATCCCGGCAATGGAGGGCGCTCATTTAACAACCATTTTTCCACCCGGAGCCTGAACAATGACGGCACCTGGAAAGATCTGATGAAACAAAAAAACTCTTCCGCAGATATTTCTCCTACAGCCGGACAGATGCCCCGTTTTCTGGGACTTGCTTATGCGTCCCAACTCTTCAGGGAGGTGAAAGAGCTGAGCGATTTTCCAAAGCTAAGTTCGGGAGGCAATGAGGTTGCATTCGGAACGATTGGAGATGCAAGCACTTCAGAAGGACACTTCTGGGAGACAATCAATGCGGCGGCTGTTCTCCAGGTCCCCGCAGCACTGGCTGTGTGGGATGACGGTTACGGTATATCAGTCCCAAAGGAATACCAGACTGCAAAAGGAAGTATCTCGGAAGTACTCAAAGGTTTTGAGCGAACCAAAGAGAAACCGGGTATCGTAATTATGAACGGAAAGGGATGGGATTATCCCGGACTGTGCAAAATGTTTGCCGAAGGGATTGAACTATCTAGAAAAGAGCATGTGCCGGCGGTTTTTCATGTAGATGAGGTTACGCAGCCGCTCGGCCACTCCACTTCAGGATCCCATGAACGCTACAAATCGAAGGAGAGGCTTAAATGGGAAGAGGAGCATGACTGCATTTCAGTAATGCGCTCCTGGATTACCGAATCTGAAATAGCTGATGAAGAGACCCTCGATAAACTTGAAAAGGAGGCTTATGAAGAGGCAAAGAAAGCACGCAAGGAAGCCTGGTCAGATTTTACAAAGCCTGTGATAGTTGAACGGGATGCACTTGTAAAGATCATTGACAACAGGACATGTGTATGCAAAAGGGAGGGATACGACAAGGTTGGACAGCTTACCGGTGAACTGAAGAAAATACTGACCCCTATTCGCAGAGACAACTTCAGTACTGCTAAACGGATCCTCCGCCATGTTTGCACCGACTGCTCAATAAGGGAGAAGTTGCAGGAAGACTTGTCGCAATGGCTAAAGCGCAATTATGAAGACAATGCTGATCGTTACAACACTTTTCTCTATAACGAATCAGAAACCTCTTCCCTCAATGTTAAAGGTGTAAGTCCCCTTTACAGCGATCACTCCCCCGAGGTTCCGGCAAGGGAGATACTCAGGGATAACTGGGATATAATACTTGAAAGGAATCCTCTTGTTTCAATTTTCGGTGAAGATGTCGGAAATATTGGCGGTGTGAACCAAACCTATGAAGGGTTGCAGAAGAAATTCGGCCGGTTCAGAGTGAGCGATACCGGTATAAGGGAGACTACAATACTCGGACAGGGGATTGGTATGGCTTTGAGAGGGCTTCGGCCGGTAGTGGAGATACAATACCTCGATTATCTTCTTTACGCACTGCAGACATTCAGTGATGATCTGGCAACCACTCATTACAGGACAAGAGGTGGGCAGATTACTCCGGTAATTGTTACCACAAGGGGACACAGGCTTGAAGGTATGTGGCATGCCGGCTCTCCTGTCAGTATGGTTATCAATTCGATCAGGGGGGTATATGTTTGTGTTCCGCGAAATATGACACAGGCGGCAGGATTCTACAACACACTGCTGGAAGGGGAAGATCCGGCCCTGGTGATAGAACCCCTTAACGGTTACCGGCTAAGGGAACGCAAACCCGACAACCTTGGCGATTTCAAAGTCCAGCTTGGTGTGCCGGAGATACTAAGGGAGGGTGAAGAGATAACTATTGTTACATACGGCTCATGTGTCCGCATTGCAGAGGAGGCAGTCAAACAACTTGAAGAGTTCGGCATTTCATGCGAGCTGATAGATGTTCAAACCCTGGTTCCTTTTGATACGGGTGATGTAATCAAAAAATCGATACAGAAAACCAACAAGGTGCTCTTCTTCGATGAAGATGTGCCGGGAGGAGGAACATCATACATGATGCAGCAGGTTGTGGAAGGACGTGATGCATATCATTACCTGGATGCAATGCCCCGGACACTTTCCGCAAGGGAACACCGTACCGCTTATACAACTGACGGCGACTACTTTTCAAATCCCAATGCTGAAAATGTTTTTGAAACGGTTTACGAGATGATGCATGAGACAGATCCGGCAAAATATCCGCTGTTATACTGATATTTACTCTTCTTTGCCCTCAGATATATCCAGGTTACCGTTGGCTGTTTTTTTGTCTTCGGATATTTTCCTTATTTTAATATTGAAAGCGGCCATGAACATGGTCATGAACGGACTTATCATGTTGAAATATGCGTAGGGGAGGAATGTGAGGGTCGGAACTCCAAGTACAGCCGCCTGTGTAGCACCGCAGGTGTTCCATGGTACAAGTACTGATGTGACGGTTCCCGAATCCTCGAGAGTCCTGCTAAGAACTTCCGGTTTAAGATCTCTTTCCCTGTAGGTCTTGGCGAACATTCTGCCGGGCACCACTATTGAGATATACTGGTCTGATGCTGTGACATTGAAAAAAAGGCAGGTGGCGGCTGTTGTAGCTACAAGTGAACCGGTGCTTTTGGCAAATCTTATAATGCTTTTGGTAATCTTAACAAGCATTCCTCCGGCTTCCATTACACCGCCAAAAACCATCGCTGTTATGATCAGCCAGATGGTGTTCATCATACCGGCCATTCCGCCTGTTGAAAAGAGGTCGGCTATCTGAGCATGATCGGTGTGTACCTCTATACTTCCGAACATACTCCTCATAACCGCAATGTACGAGGCCATTGCAAAATTATCGTCTATTCCGGATATCTGCTCAATAACCTGAGGCTGAAATACCAGCGCAAAAATAACTCCAAGCATCGTTCCTGCAAACAGGGAAGGCAGAGGCGGGCTTTTCCTTACAATAATGACTATAAGGGTCACGGGAACAACAAAAAGCACAGGATGGATGAAGAAATTCTCTTTTATGGCTGCAAGCGTTCCTTCAATATCGGGTTGCACCGTACCGGCATCGAAAGTGAAACCCATTACAAGGAATATCACAATTGTTATAAGTATAGACGGGCCGGTTGTATATATCATGTAACGGATATGAGTAAAAATATCCGTTCCTGCCATGGCAGGTGCAAGATTGGTGGTATCTGAAAGGGGAGACATTTTATCGCCGAAATAGGCTCCTGATATAATTGCACCTGCAATTGCACCTGTATTGAACCCAAGCGCAGTCCCAATGCCCAGCAAAGCTATACCTATTGTTGCTACGGTTGACCAGGAGCTTCCGGTGGCAACCGATACCAAAGCGCAGATTATTACAGATGCAACAAGGAAGATGCTGGGATGCAGTATCTGCAATCCGTAGTAAACCATTGCAGGGATTACACCGCTCAGCAGCCATGTGCCGGCCAGCGATCCTATGATCATAAGGATCAGCATTGAGGGCATTGCAGAGCTGATGCTCTTAATTATCTGTTTGCGTATATCAAGCCATTTATGTCCCAGCTTTACGGAAATAATACTGCCTATTGCAGCCGCTATTATAAGTGCAATCTGGTTGGCTCCCCCGAGAGTGTCATCGCCAAAGAAATATACGTTAAGAGAAAGGAAAAGTATCAGAAAAAAAAGGGGAATCAGTGCCTGAAAGATTGAAGGTGACTTGATTTCGCGGTCCATATAGTCGGTTTTTCAGTTGAAGTTTTTCTTCCGGCTGCCAATATACATAATTTTGTTTATAATTTTTTTATCATTAAAACCCGCTTCTCCTGGCCGTGATAATGTGCAGGCCGGGCTTTGCCCGGAAGTCATGTGCGCTGAAAAAATTGCGGTGTAATCAGTAACCGGTCTTAAAGCCATTTCCTCCGGGGATGGCTAGTCAGATTTTAGAGATTTTTTTTACTAACCGCATTGATGTGAAAAAATATAAGCAATTATCTTGCGTTTTTTTTGTAACAGGTGGAATTCAAATTATTACCGTTCTTCATTTTTTTTGTACCTTTACTTTTAAAGGTATTGACGGGTATTGCTAACAGGTTTTTCCCGCTATTAAACCAATAAATAAAAAATGTATATCCCATTCGATATTTTTACGACTGATCACAATATAATGCCTGCACAGGGGAAAGTTCTGGTATCTGAACCGTTTCTTGGCGACCAGTATTTCAGGCGTTCAGTGGTTTTGCTTACCGAACACGGTGAAAAGGGAACTGTCGGCTTTCTCCTGAACAAACCGCTTAAAATTGATATAAAAGAGCTGCTGTCCGATTTTCCCGTTGAAGAAGCATCTGTTTGCATGGGAGGGCCCGTTGGCAATAACACTGTACACTATATTCACATGCTTGGGGATATAGTACCGAACAGTGTGAAGGTTAAAGGCAATATATACTGGGGAGGAGACTATGAGGTGCTGAAGAACATGATCCTTTCAGGCAAGATCGATCCTCTGCAGGTCAGGTTCTTTGTCGGTTATTCAGGATGGGATCCTGGACAGCTTGACAGGGAGATTTCCGAAAACTCATGGGTAGTGGGTGAGTTTGACGAAAGACTGATCATGGAAAGCAAAGAACCTGCTGCCTGGAAAATTTTCCTTGAGAAGCTGGGGGGGAAATTCAGGTTATGGACAAATTTCCCCGAAAACCCCGCTCTCAATTAGTTTCCCCGAACTGTTCAAGGTTTAGTTCTTCAGACAGGAATGCAGCTGTTTTGCTGTAAAACCTTCTTTTTTCCCATGCCACAACCCACCTTATACCTGCAATTGCATTGGTGAAAAAAAATTCATCGGCATTTTTCAGATCTTCCGGTAAAAGGCTTGTTTCGTGGCAGGAATAGCCCAATTTCCGGGCAATACGGAGGATCTGACTTCGCATTATACCCGCCACACAACCGTCGGAAAGTGGAGGTGTGAAAAGCTCACCGTTTTTAACAATGAAAAGGTTGGAGCTTATACCCTCACAAAGCCTGCCTTTATCGTTCAGAATTATCATATCGTCCATTCCGGTTTCACTCTTTTTTACACCTGCCATTATATAGAGAAGGCTGTTGGAGGTTTTCATATTTGAAAAAGAGTTGACCGGTTTCATAATATCCCGGTAAATTGCCGTACAAAGACCTTTTCTGTTCAGTTTGTAAAGGTCATTTTCCAGAGGTGTTGCTGCAATAAGAAAAGAGCTTTCGTTGGTTGCGGGAGTGTAATAACCCCCGCTGTTACGGAAAACCGCAAGGCGAACCCTGGCTCCCTTCAGCAGCCGGTTTTTGTTTAAGAGTCTAACAATCTGTTCTTCAACTTTTTTTTCGCTGAAGCCGGGTGGCGGCTTCATTTTAAGCAGTGACATGTGGCCGGTTACCCTTTTATAGTGTGACGGGAAAAACTGAAGTCTGGTCCCGTTTGCGTGAATTGTTTCAAACAGCCCATCCCCGTAGCAAAACGCCCTGTTGGTATGCATTACTGCAGGATTGTCAGCCGGCATCATCTGACCGTTCAGGCAAATAAACTGTTTTGTATTGTTCATAACAGCAGTTTTTTATATTGAATAAACTGAAACTATATCCCGGGCGTGTTAGTGCTCAATGTTTATTAAACCATCACTGACGTGATATATACCATTTACAATCCATTGTTAAAAGTTCAGCAGCCTTCCCACAAAATGGGAAACAAGTCCGATATCAATAAAGAGCGGAAAGAGGAGCCCAAATACGGCGCCCGTGAAGTGGGCATCATGATTTATGTTGTCAGCCCCTTTCCTGCTCATATAGTGCGAATAAACAAGGTAGCCGGCCCCAAACAGAATACCCGGGATTGGCACGACTCCGAAAAAATAGAGATTACGCCACGGGTCAAAGAAAATGCTGGTGAAAATAACAGCAGAAACCCCTCCCGAAGCTCCTACTGCGTTGTACCATGAATTGTTTCTGTGTTTAACCAGTGTTGTCAGGGTGGAGATAACTACTGCAGCAAAATAAAGAATAACAAAGCTCAATCCGGGGTGCCCCATTATTCCCCCTGATTCGAGTTCATCAAAATATCTTTCAACGGCAGTGCCGAAAGAGAGTAAAACGATCATGTTGATAATGAGATGAGTCCAGTCAGCGTGCAGAAAAGCATGGGTTACAACACGGTGCCAGCCTCTCCGGTGATAAACCTGAAAAGGATTGAACTGAAACTTCCTTGCCAGGTGTGGTGTTGAAAAACCTGCTATTGAAATAAGGGCGGTTATGATTACTATAACTAATGTAATACTCATAGCGGACTAATTTATTTGTAAAAACAGTCTTGAGTCAGTTTTGTCATTTAAACGGGTGTTAAACTTTACTTTGCCTTTGCAGAGTATTAATAATTTTGTCAGTGAAGTATTTTATAAACCAGCTCTTTCAGAAGATCCCCGGCACCGGCCTGCACATTCCCGAAACCCTTTGATTTAAGATCGTACTCCCTGAGAAGGGAGATTATATCTACAACTTTTCTCTTACTGTAGTTTCTGGCCGCCATCTCGTAATCAGATACAAAATAGGGGTTTACTTTAAGCACTGACGCTGCGTTTTTTCTGGATTTGTTTTCAATCAAATGGAATACGAGTGTTTTGCTGAAAAGAAAGTATAGCATGCTTAATGTGACCGTTATATGATGGTCTTTCTGGTTTTTGCCAAAATAATTGATAATGCGGTTTGCCTTCAATACATCTTTTGACCCAAGTGCCTTGTTCAGTTCAAAATTGTTGTAGTCCTTGCTTATACCGATATTTCTTTCCACATCTGCTCCGGTTATTACCTTTTCCCTTTCGGGCAATGTTATAATAAGCTTCTCCAGTTCGTTGGAAATTTTACCCAGATCGCTGCCCAGAAATTCAACCAGCATCATACAGGCATTCATATCAATTGAAAACCCCTTTCCCTTAAGATAACCTGTTATCCATCCTGGCAACTTGGCTTCGTAAAGTTTCTTTGATTCGAATACTATTCCGTTATTTCGCTGAATAGTATTGTATAGCTTTCTTCTCTTGTCGAGTGTCTTGTTTTTGTAGTTAATTACAAGTATGGTCGATTTTAGAGGGTGTTCGGCGTAGATTGCAAGGTTTTCCAAATCGCTGATATATTGTGCTTCTTTAACAATAACCACCTGGAACTCTGCCATCATTGGAAATTTCCTCGCTGTGGTCATTATTGCTTCGGCATTGGTATCACGGCCATATAATTGTGTGAGATTGAAGGATTTCTCGGCATCGGAGAGCACATTTTCCTGCAGGTATGCAGTTATCCTGTCAATGAAATAGGGCTCATCACCGCAAAGAAAATAGATGGGACGGAATTTTCTTTTTTTCAGTTCATCTGCTATTTCACGGAATTGCAAATTTGACATGATCTTGTTTTTAAAAAAGATTCAATATTGTTTAAATTGGCCGGTAATTTACGAACGATATGGAAAGGTTAAATTTACCAGTTTATTCCTTTAAAATAAAATCTGAGAAGGGCAGAAAACTGATTTATGACGAATCGAGAAGGAAGTATGTTCCCCTTACCCCCGAAGAGTGGGTGCGGCAGAATTTTATCAGGTACCTTGTCAAAGAAAAAGGGATGCCTCTTTCATTGATTGCAGTTGAACCGTCAATGAAAATTCACGGTATCAAAAAGCGTTGTGATATACTTGTTTTCGGCAGGGGCGGCAGGCCCGCCCTGATAGTTGAGTGCAAGTCCCCTTCAGTTAAAGTTTCCAGGGAAACGTTCGAACAGATTGCCCGCTACAATATACATATAAAGGTTTCTTACCTTGTTGTGACCAACGGGATCAGTCATTACTGTTGCAGGCTCGACCATGACAAGGGCACCTGTACTTTCCTTGAGAGCATACCGTCCTACCCTTTGGTTGAAGAGGGCTGATCCTTGTTGATAAGCTGGAGCATATACTCGCTTTTCCATCCTTCAGGTGTTTTTATCCACTCCTTTTTCTCACCTATAACCTCAAAGTTGAACTTTTTGAAAAGCTTCATGCTTATCTTATTTTCACTGTCAATATTACAGTAAAGCTGGTGAAGCTGCAATATTTTGAAAGCATAGCTGATAAGCACTGAAAGGGCTTCTGAAGCATACCCCCTGTTCCTGTTCTCTTCATTGCTTATGAGGATGCCTATACCGGCGCGGCTGTGCATCGGTTCGAAATCAAACAGGTCTATCGCACCGATTGTTTTGTCCTTTTCCGAATCCATTAAATCGATCATAAGTCTCAACTGCTTTGTCTGGAAAAGGTCAAGGTGGGAATCAGCAATATACTTTTCCAGTATAAAGCGTGAGAAAGGCACTATAGTGTTGCTGATTGACCATATGCCGGATTTGTTCTCCCAGTCGTACAGCAGGTCAACATCACCGGGTTCAAGTGCCCGCAGCCTTATGGATTTTCCCTTGAGAATGTTCATATATGATTTTTTTTATTTAACTGTCAGTTATATTTAATCTGCTGTATTAAAATCGCCTTTAAAATATATAGTTACTAGTCAATGTGATTTTTCATCATCCTCTTCTTTATATTTCAGTCCTTCCGGTATAAACACATCCTCAGTAACAATGAAGGGTTGATCGGTTTTAACTACCCTTATATCTGCCCTTCTGTTGTAAATTCTTCCAATATGGTTGTCGGTTCCGTCCGGATTGATGTTCCTTGCAATAGGGCTAAGTTCGCTTTCACCCCGCCAGGTGATCCGACCGGCTGTAATACCTCTCGACACAATGTAGTCTGCTACCGACTTTGCCCTGTTCTCCGATAGTGTCTGGTTGAAATCAACCGTTCCGTAGTCGCATGCATGACCTACAACTTCAATTTCTAGACCGGGGTATTCATTCATTATGCTGACCACCCTTTCAAGCTCCAGGAGTGTGTAAGGCGTCAGTTCATAACAGTCAAACTCGAAGAATACCGGTCTGAGGTTTATACAGAAAACTTCTTCCTCTTCGCAGGGGAAAAGGTGCTCCAGTCTGATCATCCCGTCTCCGAACCATTTCTCAAAATTTTCCGGGGTTGTCCTCAATTCAGGTTTCTCCTCTTCAGGGTGTTCAGCTATGTATCCTATCACACCTGTTTCAAGGGAGTCGATTATCCTGATACGGAAATCCTCATAGATTTCATCCATTTCTTCGGGGCTCATTAACGGCTCTTTTTTCGGCTCCTCTTCAATATCGGCAGGAAGGAATTCAATTCTGAATATATCGCTTCCTCCAATATTGGTATCGTAAAACCTGGCGATATAACCGGCCTCTCCGTTCCTCACTGGCACAAAAAAGAGATTGTCGTCGGTAGTGTTCAGTGGGTAACCCATCGGTTCCGCCTCTCCCCAGACACCTTCCTCCGAAATCTTTGAGGTGAAAACACTGAATTCTCCGGGATTGTCGTGGCCAAACGAATTGAAAAAAAGTGTCTCCCCGTCTTCCGTAATGAAAGGAGACTTTTCATCATATTTTGTATTTATCCTTGGCCCGAGATTTACTGCCGGCCCCCAGTCGCCTCCCTTTATGCGGGTTGACTTGTAAATGTCCAGGCCGCCAAAACCTCCCGGCCTGTTACTGGTGAAGTAAAGGGTGTTTCCATCCTTTGAAATGCCTGCATGAGATTCCCGGCCATCTGTGTTGATGTTACGGTTCAGTTTTTCAAGCTTGCCCCATAAGCCCTTTTCCGGGTCATAGTGGCTTACATATATGTCGCTCTTGTATTTGTCGCCTTTAACAAAATACATTTCAGTACCGTCATAGTTGAGTGAGGTGACATAGTGGTCGCCATCCGATCCTATCTGGTCTACAATATTTACTCCCTGTGTCCACTCCCCGTCGACATTCCTTGAAAAGAAGACCCCGTCATAAAACGGGAGGCTTGTCATGTAGACCATCGCCGATTCATCCCCTGAAACGGCAGGATTAAAATTGTTATTGCGGGTATTGATTGCTTCCCCGAGGTGTATCTCCCTGAAACAAGCAGGCTCTTTCTGCAGTTCCCTTGCCGTGCTGCAAATGTCAAACTCCCTTTCCGCCCTGCCTATCCTGTCATGCTGGTTATCCCTTAGGAGACTCCTGTAGTGGCTGAACATATCTTCAGCTTTGTCAAGTTCGTTGTTGATGCGGTATGCCCTGCCAAGCTTGAGGAATGCTTCGTAAGGAGCACTGCGCTGGACATATGCATTGCTCCAGTACCACCTGGTGGTGTTGTTGACAGCATTTTCAAGATAAGGAATCGCTTTGGTTTTGCTGCCGATTATGTTGAGGTAACACTTCCCGATCTTGTAGTTTACACTTGCATCAAAGGGCTCAAAATTGTGAAGTTTTAGAAAGTGATAAAGAGCTTCAGGGTAATCTTCATAAGAGAGAAAATACTGGGCATCAAAAAAAGTTTCCCGGCGATCAATAATTTCCTGGCTGAACATATTGTTCAATAGAAAAAAAGTAATTAATACAAAAAAAACACTTTTTTGCATCAGCCTGCTTTTTTATTGTAGTAAAACCGGCTAAACTGCCTGTAAGTTGATATAAAATTATACAATAATAACTATAAATTAAATATTTTATGAGGAAATCATACACAGGTAAATGGAAAATTATTCTTCTACCTCCGCGAACGTCGGTAAAAGCGGTTTTTCAGAATATAAGCAAGAACAAGGACCAGAATCAGAAGCAAAAAGATAATGTAGTTTTTCCCTTTGCCTGTGGAGTCTGAATCTACTCCCGTTTCCCTTTTTTCATCTTCCGGAGATGGAGTCTTTTCCTCTTTAGCAGTTGTGTCTTCCGGAATAACGGGTGTTCTTTCCGGCCTTTCAGGTTGAGTTGTATCTGTTGAAACGGGTTCATCAGCTGCAAAAGGAATGCGGGGCCTTTCAGTTTCAGGTTTTTCCGGGATATTTATTTCATATTCAATTTCAGGTGTATCCGTGTGGCTTAGGAGATAATCCGGAAGCTCGTACTCCCTTACAAGGAATGACCCGATTATAATCTCCGATTCCTCCTGATCTTCCCGCAGTATGAGCCTCCTGGCCTGCGCCCTGTAATCGCGGTCTTCAAAAACAATTTTATATTCTCCCGGCTCAACCTCCATTTCCCATTTGCCAGTGGCCAGGGGAGTGGTTGTCATAACAGTGTCGCCCGTTTTTGCATCAATAACATGAACCCGTGCCATGCTTGTAACAGACAAATCTCCTGTAAGGCTCATTACTCCGCTGAGACTGAATTTGCGGGGGTGTGTCTCGGAAAAGATTTCATAATGGAATATGTCAGGAGGTGTTCCGTCAAGTTCATAATTAACCCTCGACATGTAGGCGTATTTTCCGTTTTGAACAGGCTGGAAAAAAATATCGTCCTCCGGGGTATTAATACCGTAACCTGCGCTGAGGGGAACAGACCATTCATTGTCATCCAGCCTGACGGAATAGAATATATTGTAGCCGCCGATGTTGAAATGTCCGTGTGAGCTGAAATAAAGAGTATTGCCGTCTTCTGTGATAAAGGGGGTCTCTTCGTTGTATGGGGTGTTAACAGGCCTGCCCAGGTTCACTGCCCTTCCCCACTCCCCGTTCTCATCCCTATGGGATTTGTATATGTCAAGACCTCCGTGACCGCCCGGCCGGTTGCTGGTAAAATAGAGGGTTTTCCCGTCCCTTGAGATGCTTGCATGCGACTCCCAGTGCTCAGTGTTTATGTTTTCATTGAGCTTGCCTGCAGTTGTCCACCCCTCTTCTGTGTAGCGGCTGACGTAAATATTGCCGATATAGTCGTCTGTCTTGTATATATATAGCTCCCGTCCATAGTATGATAAAGCCGTGGGGTAACAATCACCTTCACAGCCAAGCTCAGGGGTAATTTCAACCGGCTG
>SL_3KL_010_SEDDRAFT_10001979_pt1 | contig 18759 bp, 15 predicted proteins | sample SodLakKL_010_SED_2_FD_10381 | JGI IMG/M metagenome (IMG submission 10381) | reverse complement strand
CCGGGCCGTATCGAGGAAATCCATCATACCCGCCACCATACGCTGTTCGCGCCCCGCGATTTCGACGTTTCTCCCTATTTCGAGATCGTCAAGCCGAGGCTCGTCCAGGCGTTCGATCACCGGCATTTGAACTGGGCGCACACGAACTCCGCGGGCTGACGCAGGCACCGGCCTCTGTATAATGTCGCGCCCTGACGCACGGGGCCAGGGTCGAGCATGATTGTCAAAGCGCATCGAGATTTCCGTGAGCGGGTCGGTGAATGGGTCGACAGCCCGCGCATACAGAACGTCATCATCGCCGTCATCGTATTCAATGCGATCACCCTCGGACTGGAGACGTCGCGGGTGGTGGAGGCGCACGTCGGGGATTGGCTGATCCGGGTCGAGGCGGTCGTACTGACCATCTTCGTCATCGAGATCGCGCTGAAACTCTATGCCTTCGGGTTCCGCTTCTTCCGCAGTGGCTGGAACGTCTTCGATTTCATCATCGTCGGTTTTTCCCTGGTGCCCGATACCGGGCCGCTGGCCATCCTGCGCGCCCTGCGGATTCTTCGCCTGTTGCGCCTGGTGACGAAGATCGAACGGCTGCGGCACATCGTGGAATCGCTGTTGCGGGCGATTCCGAGCATCGGCTGGATCGCGGTTCTGCTGCTGATGATCTTCTACATCTTCGCCGTGATCGGAACCAANCTGTTCCGGGATTCCTTCCCGGAGAATTTCGGCCATCTCGGCCTCACATTCTATTCCCTGTTCCAGGTCATGACGCTNGAGAGCTGGTCNGAGGAGATATCACGCCCGGTGATGCAGACCTACCCGATGGCGTGGCTCTACTTCGTCGGTTTCATCCTGATCACCGCGTTCACGGTTCTCAACCTGTTCATCGGCATCATCGTCAGCACGATGCAGGAAAAGCATTATGAGGAAGAGGAAATCCGCCGCGAACGCAGCGAGGCCAAGGCCCATGCCGAACGCGAGGAAATCCTCAAGCTGATGCGCCGCATCGACGAACGGCTCGAACGCATGGAGAAACGCTAGCGGGCCATGGCGTCATGGCCCGCTAGTACACTGATGTTACGGTGTATCCGCGTGCTTCCAGCAACCGGACGATGCCGTTTTCCCCGGGGAGATGGAGTGCGCCGACGGCGACAAAGGCGCCACCCTCCTGCAGGGCCGACTCCATGCGCGTGACCAGAATGCGATTGCGCTCGTCGACCAGGCGCCGCATGAGGGCCTCCTGATCGTCGGGGCCCGGTAGCGCCGGGTTCTCCTCGGCCATGTTTGCCAGACCCGCCAGGTCGCGGTCGAGATAGAGTTCGATCATGCGTTCGAAGACGAGATCGACGCGGCCGTCCTCGAAGTACTCCAGGGCACGCTCCAGCATTTCGATCTGCGTCTCCAGTGCCAGGTCGTCGAAGATGCCGATCTGTTCATCGACCGTCTCCAGGCCCGCAACCGGGCGCCCCTTGGCGCTTGCACGTTCGTACAGCTGGTAGTCCAGGACTTGCGTGGGATCTTCCTGCGGTACGCTGACCATGATGGCCACCGCCCAGGGTTTCATCAGCGTGAGATTCTGTTCCGGCACACCCGCCGCCCGTGCGGCCTCGCGTGTTCTCTCCCAGAGCCCTTCGTCGAGCTTGTTCGGGAGGCGACGACCATCGAGGTAGAACATGCGCATCAAGCCGCCGTCTTCCAGCATTTGGCTGAAATCGAGCTCGAAATGGTAGCTGCGTGCGTCGGCGAAGGCGGCCTCGACTTCCGCGGGCAGGTCATGCACACGTTCATCCGTGCTGTGAATCGTTCCGAACACGTGGCTCGGCTGGTCGGCTCCGTCATGTTCGACCTGCCAGAGCAGTCCCCGGTCGACGCCATCGGTGGCAACAGCCGCGTTCCACGGGAGCAGGAACAGCGCGGGCAGCAGGATCAGCAGCGGGCGCAGGCGGTCGGAGGTTGCGGGCATGTCGGGGCTCCTTGGCCGGGATGTTCCCGGAGCTTACCCCGAACCCGGCGGTGGCGGCGAGTGGGCGTGCAGCCAGCGGTACAATCGCGGCAGGTAGCGGCCGAGGGTGAGCGCGCGCACGGCGAGAAAGAGCATGAGTGCGAGCCAGAGGCCATGGTTGCCCAGCGGGGGCACCAGCCACCAGACCGCCAGCAGGAACAGGCCGGTCGAGATCAGCATCGCATTGCGCATCTCGACGGTCCGGGTGGTGCCGATGAAGATGCCGTCGAGCTGGAAGCTCCACACCGCGACCAGTGGTGCCGCGATCATCCAGGGCAGGTAGGTCGTGGCGGCGGCACGCACGTCGTCGAGGTCGGTCATGGCAGTGATGAAGACGCCGCCGAGAGTGGCATAGGCGGCCGTGAACGCCACCGCGACGCCAAAGGCCGACACGGTCGTGGTACGCACCGCCGCGGCGAAATGCGTGCGGCTGCGGCGCCCCCAGGCCGATCCGGCGAGTCCCTCGGCGGCATGGGCAAAGCCGTCGAGTCCGTAGGAGAGAAAGAACAGGAGTTGAATCAGCACCGCATTGGCCGCGAGTTCGAGTTCGCCGATGCGTGCCCCGGACGCCGCGAACCAGAAGAAGCAGCCGACCAGGCAGAGGGTGCGGATCATGATGTTGCCGTTGACGGCCAGCAGGGCGAGCAGGGCATCGCGCTCGAATACGCGCGGAACCCTGGTGGCGGGTGGCAGCAGGCGGAGCTGGCGCAGAATCAGCCACAGGCCCAGTGCAACGGCCGTGAACTCGGCGATGACCGAGGCGAGCGCGACGCCCTCCACGCCCCAGCCGAGCACGGGCACGAACAGCAGGTCGAGGCCGATATTGGTGCCGTTGAGCACGAGTTGGTGGACGAGCACGGCGCGTGTGTTCTGCAGGCCGATGAGGGTGCCCAGCAGCGCGTAATTGGCCAGCACGGCCGGGGCGCTCCAGATGCGGATGTCGAAATAGGCGCGGGCGAATGTCTCGACCGATTCGCTGCCGTCGATGACGGCGAATGCGATGGTGGCGATCGGCCATTGCAGCAGCCACAGCAGGCCGCCGAGGCCCAGGGCAAGAATCAGGGCGCGCTGAAGGGCGACACGGATCTCGCCCCCATCACCGACTCCGAAGGCCTGGGAGACGAACCCGGTCGTGCCCATGCGCAGAAAGCCGAAGCCCCAGTAGAGCACGCTGAACAGGCTGGCCCCGATCGCCACGGCGCCGATGTAGGCGGGGTCGGGCATGTGGCCCATGACGGCGGTATCGACCGCACCAACCAGCGGAACGGAGAGATTCGACAGGATGATGGGCCACGCGAGGCCCCACACCCGGGCGTAGCCGGGAGGCGGGTCATGCGCGCGGGTGCCGGTCACGATGGGATTCGGTGTTGGGTGATTCGTTGCGGGCGGCGTTGCAAGCGGGCCGCTGTGCCGGGAGCCGGCGCTTCCCTGCGCCGGTGGCACGCGGCGGTGCTGCCGCGGTAGGGGCTATTGCAGTTCGGGGTCGATGCCACCCATGCACATGTACTTGATCTCGAGGTAGTCCTCGACACCGTACTTCGAGCCTTCGCGGCCGACGCCGGATTCCTTCATGCCGCCGAATGGCGCCACGGCGGTCGAAATGATGCCGGTGTTGATGCCGACGATGCCGTACTCCAGGTGGCGGCCAATGCGCCAGGCGCGGCCGAAATCACGGGTGTAGAAGTAGGCGGCGAGGCCGAATTCGGTGTCGTTCGCCATCTGGATGGCCTCGGCTTCGCTACGGAACCGGAACAGCGGTGAAACCGGACCGAATGTCTCCTCGCTGGCGATGCGCATTTTCGGCGTGGCGTCGGCGAGAATCGTCGGCTGGAAGAATGTGCCGCCGCGCTCGTGGCGCTCGCCGCCGAGCAGCAGGCGGGCACCGTGGTCCAGGGCGTCGCGGATGTGCTCCTCGACCTTGGTCACGGCGTTGTCGTCGATCAGCGGGCCCTGCTGGATGCCGTCGTCGAAGCCGTCACCGACCTTGAGCTCGCGTACGCGCTCGGTGAGGCGTTCGGCAAAGGCGTCGTAGATGCCGTCCTGCACCAGCATGCGGTTGGCGCAGACGCAGGTCTGGCCCATGTTGCGGTACTTCGAGCCGATGGCCCCCTCGACGGCGGCGTCGAGGTCGGCATCGTCGAAGACGAGGAAGGGAGCATTGCCGCCGAGCTCCAGCGAGACCTTCTTCATGGTGCCGGCACACTGCTCCATCAGCAGTTTGCCGATCGCGGTGGAACCGGTGAACGAGAGTTTGCGCACGGTCGGGTTGCTGGTGAACTCGCCACCGATGGCTCGCGCATTGCCGACGACGACGTTGAACACGCCCGCGGGCAGGCCGGCGCGCACACCGAGCTCGGCCAGGGCGAGTGCGGACAGGGGAGTTTCGCCGGCCGGCTTGATGACGAAGGTGCAGCCGGCGGCAAGGGCAGCGCCGGCCTTGCGCGTGATCATCGCAGCGGGAAAGTTCCAGGGAGTGATGGCGGCGCAGACGCCGACCGGCTCCTTCGTCACCACGATGCGCTTGTCGGCCTGGTGGGCGGGGATGACGTCCCCGTAGATCCGCTTGCCCTCCTCGGCAAACCATTCAAGGAAGGAGGCGGCATAGCCGACCTCGCCCTTGGCTTCGGCGAGCGGCTTGCCCTGTTCGGCGGTCATCAGGGCGGCCAGGTCGTCGGCGTTTTCGTGCATCAGGTCGTGCCAGCGGCGCAGGATGGCACCCCGCTCGGCGGCGGTGCGGTCGCGCCAGGCGGGCAGGGCAGCATTGGCGGCTTCGATGGCCGCGCGTGTGCCGTCGGCGTCCACGGTGGCCACGCGCGTGATTTCCTCGCCGGTGGAGGGGTTGCGCACGCTGAGGTCGCCCTTGTCGGCGGGGCCGACCCAGTCGCCGTTGATGTGGCACTGGGTGCGGAGCAAGCTGGAATCCTGAAGTTTCACGAAGGTCTCCGGTTGTGATCGCAAAGCGGCAGGATAGCGCATTCCGGGGGTTGGCCGGGAGTCCTTGTCCTGGGCATGGGTATCGTTGCGGGGGGCGGCCCGGCGGGGGCGGCAGGCCAGAGACACGCCGTGAATGCGTCCCTGCAGGCTCGATTGCAGCATCCCTGCTGCAAACGGTCTCTGCCGGACCGTCCCCGCCGGGCCTCGCGGTGGGATTGTGGCGTGAGTTGTGGGTGTGGGGTCAGTCTGGCTCGAGGGGTGGGATGGGGGTGTCGAGGACGGCGGCGATGGCGCGCAGGAGTTCGGCTTCGGTCGCGGTGATGTGGCCGTTGGTGGTCACGCAGGCCACGCAGGCGGCGAGGAAGTCGCGGCGGGCGGAGGGCTGCAGCCCGGAGAGGCGCTCGAGGGCTGCGGAGAATTCGCGCAGGCTGGCCGCATCCGGTGGATTGGCGCTGTCCTCGGCGTCGGGCTCGTCCATGGAATCGGGTTCCGCTCCATTGGCATCCGTTGTCTCGCCGAGGGCCTGCAGGGCGGCCTGCCAGGCGTGTTGCCGGGTATCGGCATCGCCCTGGACCGCGCGGCAGAGGACGGAAAGTACGCAGTGGGCGGCGTCGTGGTGTCGGTCGAGCCCGGCTGCGCCGATGGCGGGGCGGTCGCGTTCGAACAGGTGGTGGATCAGCACGGTGCGCAGGGCGTACTCGTGGATGGCCAGGCGGCCGTCGGCGCGGATGAGGTCGTCGAGGCGTTCCAGCAGGTTTCGACGGCCCTCGGCATCGAGGTGGCGCAGCGCCGGCAGCGCCAGTTCGAGCAGGGGCAGGCGCATCTGCGGCTGGAGGTTGCCGCTGCCGTCGCCCCAGGCGGACTCGAGTTGGCTGCGCAGGTCGAGGGTCGGGTTGCCTTCGGTGGCCGGCAGCTTGTCGATGTATTCGGGTTCCCTCAGGAGCAGGGCCCAGATCAGGCGGCGGGCGGTGTCGGGCTGGTGCAGGGCGTCGTAGACGGTGGGTGGCATCTTCGCCAGCAGCGCGCGGGCGACGTCGAGGCGCGTGGCCCCGGGGTTGCCGGCGAGGGCGCCAATGGCCGCAATGGACAGCAGGCTGCCGACGTGGCCGGGCGTTGCCGCATCGAGTGCGTCGGGCACGAGGTCGCCGAGTGGGCCGAGCGGACCGCCGGACGAGCCGTGACTGCCTGTCCTTTCCTGGTTCTGCTGGCTCTTGGCCTGCTCGCGTTCGCGCCGCCGCCGTTCGCGTTTGCTCTCGCGGTTCTGCGCACGCAGGGCCTGGCGATACTGGTGGACGTACTGCGGACCGATGGCGCGCAGGCGCTCTTCCAGAGGAGGGTGCGTGGCGGTCAGGCCGGTCAGGCCGCCGACGGTGCGCGTGAAGCCCATGTGCGAGATTTCCTCGGCACGGCCCGCCAGCAGCATGCCGCCATTGCGTTCGCTGCCGATCTTGATCAGGGCACCGGCGATGCCGGCCGGGTTGCGGGTGAACTGGACGGCGGCGGCATCGGCGAGGAATTCGCGCTGGCGCGAGATGGCGGCCTTGATGATGCGGCCGATGAAGACGCCGATCCAGCCGATGATCATCAGTGCGAGGCCGACGACCAGAATGACGAGTACGCCGCGGACGTCGCCGCCACCGCGACCGCCGCCACCGCGTGACACACCGATGGCAGGGCTGCGCCTGCGACCCATGCCGTGGCCCATCGCGCGGCGCATGAACAGCCCGCGCCAGGTGGAGGCGCCGAGTTCACCGATCAGGGTGACCCCGGCGAGAAGCGCAAGCAGGCGCACGTTGATGCGCATGTCACCATTGGCGACATGGCTGAATTCGTGCGCGACGACGCCCTGCAACTCGTCCCGGTCGAGCTTCTCCAGGGCGCCCGCGGTGAAAGCCAGCGCGGCGTTGGCCGGCACCATGCCGGCGGCAAAGGCATTGATGCCGCTCTCGTGGTCGAGGACGTAGACGTCGGGCGGGGGGATGCCCGAGGCGATGCTCATCTCCTCGACGACGTTGATCAGGCGTCTTTCGCCCGCATCCTTCGTGGCCGGGTCGATGATGCGCCCGCCCATCAGGGTGGCCACGCGGCCACCTCCGCCGTGGGCAAGCTGCACGGAGCGCACCAGCGTGCCGACGCCTATTACGCCAGCGGTGATGCCCGCAGTCCAGGCCGCCATGGGTGAGCGCAGCCACTCGCCGAGCGTGGGTGGCGCCGACTCGGTTTCGAGGAAGGGGGAGGCGACCAGCGCCCAGATGACGAGGTTTACCGCCACGACCACGCCGATCACTGCGGCGAGGAAGCCGATGACCAGGAGTGCCGTGTGGCGTCTCGCCTCGTCCTGGCGCTGAAAGAAGTCCCTGCGGGCCATGCGCGTGTACTACCGCGCTATTCGAACGACACCCGGACCGGCTGCCGCGCGGCCTCCGGTTCCTCGAGCTGCAACTGTTCGGCCGGCTGGAAGCCGGTGGGGCCGGCGACCAGGATGTTCGGGAACTGCTCGCGGTAGGTGTTGTAGTGCATCACCGCGTCGTTGAAGTGCTGCCGTGCAAAGGCGACCTTGTTCTCGGTCGACGAGAGCTCTTCCATGAGATCGCGCATGGTGCCGTCGGCCTTGAGATCCGGGTAGTTCTCGGACAGCGCGAACAGCCGCCCGAGCGCCTGGGCAAGCCCGCCCTCGGCCTGGGCGAGGTCGCGCATGCGGCCGGCGTTTTCCGGCTGCTGGGCGGCTGCCTCCTCGGCCGACTTGGCCTGATTGCGCGCCTCGATTACGCGGGTCAGCGTCTCGCGCTCGTGCTGCATGTACTTCTTGGCCGTATCGACCAGATTGGGGATGAGGTCGTAGCGGCGCTGGAGCTGTACGTCGATCTGGGCGAAACCGTTGCGGACCCGGTTGCGGAAGGTCACCAGGCGGTTGTAGATCATCACGCCGAGCGTGATGACGCTCAGCAGCAGGACCAGGAATACGATCGTGGCGATCATCATGGCTGCGTTCCCTGTTGTAATTGGTGGTTTATGCGGGTTGTGGTTGTCGCCGGGGCGCTGCAGGTCCGGCGCGTGTTCTCGACGCTGCCGGCTACTCCGCCTCCTGGACTTCGGCTTCGGCTTCCTCGACTTCCTGCTCGGCCTCGCGGCGCAGATCCTCGGCCTCGGCTTCCAGTTCTTCCGCCTCGCGCTCGGCGACCCGTAATTCCTCTTCCGCCTGCGTGCGCTCGCGTTCGGCCTGTTCGTCCAGGCTGCGCGCCTCGTCCAGTGCGGCATCGAACTCGGCTTCGGCCGCGCGCAATCGCCGCTCCGGTTCGTCGACGTCGCGCTCCGTGTCGCGTTCGGCTTCCTCGACCTCATGTTCGGCCGCAGCCAGTTCGGCCTCCGCCTCCCGGCGCAGTTGTGCGGCTTCGCGTTCGTGGCGTGTCGCCTTGCGTTCCGCCCGTTCGTGTTCGCGCTCGGCCTCGCGTCGCTTGTCTGCGGCACGCCGCTCCAGCTGGCGGGCCTCGTGTTCGGCGACCTCGAGTTCTCGTTCGGCCTCGGTGAGGCGGTCTTCGGCGTCGTCGATCGGGCTTTCGGCGGCGTCCTGGGCGTCCTCGACCTCGTCCTCGACCGCGTCCTGCAGGTCGTCGAGGAAGGCGAAGGCCGCGGGCGGGCACATGAGGAACGCGCTGAATGTGATGGCCTGCAGGCTGTTGCGGGCTGTGCTCGACATGAACCGTACGTCCGTCTGCGTGTTGTGGTGACGAGTTTAGCAGCCTCTCGGGCTTGGGCTCATCCGACGATGCCCCAAGCCCGACAGGCTGCCGGAGCCCGCCTCCCATGGCCGCAAATGCGAACTATTGCGCCGCACAGAGTGGGAGGCAGGTGTCCCGCAGCCGCCTGCTACAGGACTTCCGAGGCGTGATCGGCCAGGCGCGAGCGCTCCCCCCGGGTGAGGATGATGTGCCCGGAGTGCGGCCAGCCACGGAAACGGTCGACCACGTAGGTGAGACCCGAGGTGGTTTCACTGAGGTAGGGGGTGTCGATCTGGGCAATATTGCCCAGGCAGACAATCTTGGTGCCGGGGCCGGCCCGGGTGATCAGGGTCTTCATCTGCTTCGGCGTGAGGTTCTGCGCCTCGTCAATGATGAGGTAGCGGTTGAGGAAGGTGCGTCCGCGCATGAAGTTGACCGAACGCACCTTGATCCGGTTCTGCAGCAGATCACTGGTGGCCTGGCGCTCCCAGGTGCCCTCGTGGCCGCTCGCGGTCAGTACCTCGAGGTTGTCCATCAGGGCGCCCATCCACGGCGTCATCTTCTCCTCCTCGGTGCCCGGGAGGAAGCCGATGTCCTCGCCCACCGGCACGGTCACCCGGGTCATGATGATCTCGCTGTAGATGCGTTCCTCGAGCGTCTGTTCGAGGCCGGCGGCCAGGGTGAGCAGGGTCTTGCCGGTGCCGGCCATGCCGACCAGCGTGACGAAGTCGATGTCGGGGTCGAGCAGGAGGTTGAGGGCGAAGTTCTGTTCCCGGTTGAGGGCACGGATGCCCCAGACCGCCTGGTTCTCGGAGTAGAACGAGCGTGCCTGCTCGATGATTGCGCCGTCACCGTCAACGGTGCGTACGAAGGCGTCGAAGGGCCGTTCGTCTTCGACGTAGAGGCACTCGTTGGGAGTCCATTCGCGGGTATCCGGCCCGCTCAGGCGGTAGAAGGTGCGACCGTCGACCTGCCACGAGGCCATCGCCTCGCCGTTGCGTTCCCAGAAGTCCGTCGGCAGCGGCCGCAGGCCCCGGTAGAGCATGTTGGCATCTTCGAGGACCTGGTCGTTGTAGTAGTCCTCGGCGTGCACGCCGACCACGCTCGCCTTGATGCGCAGATTGATGTCCTTCGACACCAGAGTGACGCTGTACTCGGGATGCTCGGCCATGAGGGCGAGCGCGGTGCCCAGGATCGAGTTGTCCGGCCGGTTGCCGGGCAGGGTGGCCGGCAGGGCGCCGCTGTGATTCTGCATCTCGAACAGCAGGCGGCCCGAGGGCACGATCTGGCTGGCCGCGCCGGTATCCGTGCCGTTGCCGTTGCCGTTGCCGTTGCCGGTTGGGCGGAAGGGCAGGCTCGACAGTGGCAGGCCGCGTTCGATCGGGTCCGCGGGATGCGCCTTCATCAGGTCATCGAGGAAGCGGCTGGTCTGGCGGGCGTTGCGGGCGGTTTCGCTGAGGCCCTTCTTGCCTGCGTCCAGTTCCTCGAGCACGACCATCGGCAGGTAGACGTCGTGTTCCTTGAACCGGAACAGGGCCGTGGGATCGTGCATCAGCACATTGGTGTCGAGGACGAAGAGTTTTCTGCGGGTTTCGCTCATCGCACGTTATTCCGAGTGGGCCGGCACGAGCCGGCGCGGAATGGGCACTCGGCGCCGCTCACAGGTCGCGAACGGCGGCGAGGACTTCGTCGGCGTGGCCGTCAACGCGCACCCGGCGCCACTCCCGACGGAGGATGCCGTTCCGGTCGATCAGGAAGGTGCTGCGCTCGATGCCGTGCACACGCCGCCCGAACAGGGTCTTTTCACGCATGACCTGGTACTGCTCGCAGACACTGCCGTCGGCGTCGCTCAGCAGGGCAAACGGCAACTCCTGGCGTTCGCGGAAACGTTCATGGCTTTGCGGGCTGTCCCGGGAGATGCCGACGACCACGGCATCGGCCTCGCTGAAGGCGGTCGACAGGTCGCGAAAGGCGCGCGCTTCGGTGGTGCATCCGGGCGTATTGTCGCGCGGGTAGAAGTAGACCACGACCGGTTGGTTCCGGCAGGCCGCCAGTGAAAACTCCTCGCCGCCCGTTGCGGGCAGGGTGAAGTCGGGGGCTGCTTCGCCGATCCGGGGCAGGTTCATGGGCTGTTGACGCGCCTTGTCGGTCAGTGGGTGCGGGAGATGTGTTTCGAGTCTACCGAACCGCGCCAAGTCAGGGAACGCCTGTCCGCCCGGCTTGTCAGTGCAGTGGGCCACAAGTAATATTGCGTGTTCACTTCCGGGCAGGAATTCCCCATGTTTCAGGGCAGTATGGTAGCCCTCGTCACGCCGATGCACGCCGATGGCGCGGTCGATGACGAAGCGCTGGCGCGGCTGGTCGAGTTTCACGTCGAGAACGGCACAGACGCAATCATTTCCGTGGGCACGACCGGCGAGTCTCCGACACTCGATCCGGAGGAACATATTCGTGTCGTCAGTCGCACCGTGGATTTCGTCGCCGGCCGGGTACCGGTGCTCGCCGGGGCGGGCGCGAATTCCACGACCGAAGCGGTCTTTCTCGCCCGCGCGTCGATGGATGCGGGCGCCGACGCCACCCTGCAGGTCACGCCCTACTACAACAAGCCCACGCAGGAGGGCATGTACCAGCACTTCCTGCGTGTTGCCGAGGAAGTTCCCTGCCCACACATTCTCTACAACGTGCCCGGCCGCACCGCGGTCGACCTGTTGCCCGAGACCGTGGAGCGCCTCGCCGCTGTCGACAACATCATCGGCATCAAGGAGGCGACGGGGCAGGTCGATCGGGCACGCGACATCCTGCAGCGTTGCGGGCCGGACTTTCGCGTGTACAGCGGCGAGGATCCCACTGCGATGGAACTCATGCTGGCCGGGGGGCACGGTGACATTTCCGTGACGGCCAACGTGGCACCGCGGCAGATGCAGGAGATGTGCGCGCGGGCGATGGCCGGTGACCGCGCCGGCGCCGAGGCCGTCAACGCCCGTCTCGAGGCATTGCACGCGGCCCTGTTCTGTGAACCGAGCCCGACACCCGTGAAGTGGGCGCTCGCGCGCATGGGCCTGATCGAGGAAGGGATTCGTCTGCCGCTTCTGCCGTTGTCCGAATCCTGCCATGCGCGCGTGGCCGATGCCCTGCGAGTTGCCGATGTGCTTTGATCGCCGAGTGCTCGCGGTTGTTGCCGTGGCAATGACCGGGCTGTTGGCAGCGGCTTGCAGCCCCTCCGCCAGCAGTCCCCAGGTTGTCTATCGGGATGCCCAGAGCGAGCGCCCGCTGGAGGTGCCGCCGGATCTCGTCCGGCCCGAATCGCCCGCGGCGGCCAATGTTCCTGCTCTCCAGGACGCCGACCAACTGTTGCCGGAGTTCGATGATGTCGACGTGGTGCGCGTCGGGGCCAACAGCTGGATTGAATTGCGGGGCAAGGCGCCAGAGGACGTCTGGGACGACGTGCAGGCATTCCTGCGGTCGGAAGGCCTGTCGATTCGCGCCGAGCGCCCGGCCATGGGTGTAATCGACACCAACTGGGCCCGGCGTTACGACACCCCTCGTCGGGGGGGCATTGCCGGCATGCTCGATGGCATTCTGGGGCGCGGCGACACGGGAATCGAGGACCGCTATCAGTTCCGCCTCGAACGCATGCGCAATGGCACGGGTACGCGCGTGTTCATCACTCACTGGATGGCCGAGGATCGCCCGCAGGGTGACGCTCCCGCACGCGTGGGTCACACCGGGTTCGCCTGGCACTTCGCGTCGTCGGATCCCGCCGTGGCCCAGGAAATGCAGCGCAGGTTGCTGGTGTATGCCGGTGTGCGTGAGCGTCAAGCGGCACGCCTCGTGAGCACTGCGGGCACGCTGACCGTGAGCCGGTTCGATGCGGAGTACGAGCAAGTGGGCGGCGTCGGCACCGTGGGCTTTCGCTTCGATGACATCGATGAAGCACGTGCCCGGCTGAATGATTCCCTCGGCCAACTGGGCGCGGATATTGTCGAAACCGATCCGGAGCGGGACGTGTATCGCGTGAGCTGGATACCGCCCGGAGAGATGGGTGACTCGTCCGGCGGGATTCTCGGCTTCTTCCGCGGAGGAGGTGGGGCGCCACAGGCCCGGGAGTTCCTCGTCCAGATGCGCACGACCGATCAAAGGGCGCGCGTGGTGGCAGCACCGGTGGACGGTGGCCTCGATCCCTCGCGGAGTGGCCTTTCCGGGGTCCCCGAAAGCGGGGTCCTGGAGCGGGCCCTGCTGCAGCGCCTCAACGACGCACTGAACGGCGCTCTCGTCCACGGCCCCGTCATTGCCGAACGGCGTCCCGGCGTTGAGGAGGCCGGCGAGCCGGAATCCGCTCAGCCGCGCCGCAGCCGTCGTTGAGCACGGGCGGCGGGTTGCAACATGACGAGGGTCGCCGAAATGCTGGCGACCCTCGTCATTCCGTCGGCTGATTCGATTGGCGGAATGCCCTGAGCGAAGGATCCGCATGGCGCAGAGCGCAGAACCCCCGGCCAGTCCCTCTGTCCGGGGGCCTCTATCCGGGATTCCCGGTAGCCGCGCACTTGGGCGGAATCAGTCCTCCGCGTCCTTGTCCTTGCGGATGAGGGCGTATGCCTGGTGGTTATGGATCGCCTCGAAGTTCTCGGCTTCCAGTGAGTACGCGCGAATGCGCGGGTCGGCGTTCAGTCGGCCGGCCACGTCGCGGATCATGTCCTCGACGAACTTCGGATTGTCATACGCCTGCTCGGTGACGTACTTCTCGTCGGGCCGCTTGAGAACCGCATAGAGTTCGGCCGACGACGACTGCTCCACCATGTCGACGATGTCCTGAATCCAGATCGGCCCGTCCACGCGTGCGTCCACCGTGACGTGGGCCCGCTGGTTGTGTGCGCCGTAGTCCGAGATCTCCTTCGAGCAGGGGCACAGGCTGGTGACGGGGATGACTACGCCGATGTAGAAGCGGCGTACACCCTGTGTATCGACGTCACCGGTGAGCGTAACCTCGTAGTCCATCAGGCTCTCGACGCCGCTCACCGGCGCCCGCTTGCGCGCGAAATAGGGGAAAGACAGTGCGATCTGCCCCGCGGACGCGTTCAGGCGCTCGAGCATGATCTCCATCAGCGCCCCGAAGGTGTCGGCCGACAGGGGTTCGCTGTGCTCATGCAGGATCTGGATGAAGCGCGACATGTGCGTGCCCTTGTACTGCTCGGGCAGGTGCACGGTCATGGTGGCCCGGGCTACCGTCGGCAACGCCTCGCCGTGCCGGTCGCGGACCCGCACGGGATAGCGGATATCCTTGATGCCGACCTGATCGATGGCGATCCGCCGGGTGTCCGGTGTGCCCTGGATGTCCGGTATGTCGTTGATGTTGGCGACCATTCCGAGTTCAAGCCTCCTGATGAGTGTAGCGCACACTGGCGCGGTCGTTCTCCCAGACCGTGACCGCGACAACGCGGATGACCGGGCCGTTGAGGCGAGCACTCAGCTCGCCGTGTATGTGACGGGCAATATTCTCGGCTGTCGGATTGAGTTCGGTGAACGGATCCAGTTCGTTCAGGTACCGATGGTCGAGCCGCTCCGTGATCGCTCGCAGGTTGCGCCGGATCTCGCGAAAATCGATGCCCATGCCCGCGCTGTCGAGTTCGCGCGCCTCGACCTCGGCCTCCACGCGCCAGTTGTGCCCGTGCAGCCGATTGCAATCGCCTTCATAGTGGCGCAGATGGTGTGCCGCAGCGAACTCGCTGGCCACACGAAGAGAGTACAGGGCAGACATTTCGACATTTTCTCGAATCAAAACCCACGAATGCTACCCGAGCGATTGCTATCCGGCAACGCTCACTGGCCTGACGCAGCCGGGCATTCGGGACGGCCGGTCAGGGTATCGTCGCACCGTCCGCTCTTTCGTGTGCGGCGAGATCGCGGATGCGCCTGTGCAGGGATTCGGGGTCAAGGCCGGCGGCGGCGAGCTGGTCGCCCCGGGAGCCCTGGCCGATGAAATCGTCGGGCAGGCCGATCATGTGGACGCCGACCCGGCTGCCGTGGCGCGCGAGACAGGCAGTGACCGCCTCGCCTGCGCCGCCTGCGAGCGCATTCTCCTCGAGCGTCACGATCANCTCATGGTGCTCGGCTGCCGCGAGAATGGTCGCCTCATCGAGTGGTTTGATGAAGCGCATGTTGACGACCGTGGCGTCGAGCGCCTGGCCGACCTCCGCGGCCGGGGCCACCATGCTGCCGAAGGCCAGCAGGGCAATGCGCCGGCCCTCGCGGCGGATCTCGGCGCGCCCGACGGGTACGCCCGTCAGGGCCTCCTCCGTCGGCGTGCCGGGTCCCTGACCCTTGGGGTAGCGCACGGCGGACGGACCATCGAGTTGCAGCCCGGTGTGCAGCATCTGTCGGCATTCATTCTCGTCGGCCGGTGCCATGATGGTCATGCCCGGCAGGCAGCGCAGCATGCTGTAGTCGAAGCTGCCCGCGTGGGTCGGGCCGTCCTCGCCGACGAGGCCGGCGCGGTCGATGGCGAACAGGACCGGCAGGCCCTGGACGGCCACGTCGTGGACTACCTGGTCGTAGGCGCGCTGGAGGAAGGTGGAGTAGATCGCCACCACCGGCCGCTGTCCCTCGCAGGCGAGTCCCGCGGCAAAGGTCACGGCGTGCTGTTCGGCGATGCCGACATCGAAGTACCGCTCGGGGAAGCGCTTCTCGAACTCGACCAGGCCCGAACCTTCGCGCATCGCCGGGGTGATGCCGACCACGCGCTCGTCGCGCTCTGCCGCGTCGCAGAGCCACTGGCCGAAAGCCTCGGTATAGGTCGGGCCCGAGGGCGGCGTGCTGGCGCCGAGCTTCTCCCCGGTCGCTGGATCAAACGGCTTGACTCCGTGATAGGAGACCGGGTTGTCTTCGGCCAGGGCGTAGCCCTTGCCCTTCTGGGTGACGATGTGCAGCAGGCGCGGGCCGCGCAGTTCCCGCAGGTTGCGCAGTGTCTTCACCAGGTTGGGCAGATCGTGGCCGTCGACGGGGCCATAGTAGTTGAAGCCGAACTCCTCGAACATCGTCCCCGGCACGACCATGCCCTTGAAGTGCTCCTCGGTGCGCCGGGCGAGCTCCCACATCGGCGGCATGGCGCGCAGGACCTTCTTGCCGCCCTCGCGGGCTTGCGAGTAGAGGCGACCCGAGAGCAGCCGGGTCAGGTACTTGTTCAGGGCGCCGACGTTCGGCGAAATGGACATGTCATTGTCGTTGAGGATCACCAGCAGGTCGGCGTCCAGGTCGCCCGCATTGTTGAGCGCTTCGTAGGCCATGCCGGCGGTCATCGCGCCATCGCCGATGACTGCCACCACCTGGCGATTCTCGCCCTTCTGGCGCGCCGCGACCGCCATGCCCAGCGCCGCGCTGATCGACGTGCTGGAGTGCCCGACACCGAAGGTGTCGTACTCGCTCTCGCCGCGCTTGGTGAAGCCGGCGAGGCCCTGCCACTTGCGCATGGTGTTCATGCGCTCGCGCCGGCCGGTAAGGATCTTGTGCGGGTAGGTCTGGTGGCCCACGTCCCAGACGAGGCGGTCACGCGGCGTCTCGAAGACCGCGTGCAGCGCGACGGTGAGTTCGACCGCGCCGAGGCCGGCGGCGAGGTGCCCCCCCGTGGCGGCGACCGACTCGATGTGGAACGCGCGCAGCTCGTCATTCAGGCGCTGCAGCGCGTCGATGTCCATCACGCGCAGGGCGGCGGGCGCATCGGTCTGTTCGAGCAGGGGGTAGCGGGACGGGCGTTGGGGCATGATGGGCCCGGTTGAGTACGGCGGAGGCAGATTATCGCCAGCACTCGGCGGCGAGGCAAGCGTGGCGGNCGTCGGCACGGCCGAGGCCACGTTCGCGAGGTACGGAGGTGTCCCGCAAACGGCCGGCAGCACCGACAGAAGCTGCACGATCGGGTATAATCTGGCCTTTTGCCGGACCGTGTTGATGACGACGAAGAAGGAACAGCGCCCCTCCCTTGTAATCCGCAACGCCAGACCCGCGGATGCCCGTCGGATCGCGGAACTCTCCGGCAAGGTGTACGGCACGGCACAGGCCTATCCGGCCGAGATGATTCGCGGCCAGATCAACAATTTCGCCGATGGCCAGTTCGTCGCCGAGTACGAGGGGCAGGTGGTCGGCTACTGCGCGACCTTCATCGTCGATGAGGCCCTGGCGCTCGGTGCGCACACCTGGAGCGAGATCACCGGCCACGGCTTCGCCTCGCGGCACAATCCGCAGGGCGACTGGCTCTACGGCATGGAAGTCTTCATCGATCCCGACTTCCGCAAGATGCGCATCGGCCAGCGGCTGTACAACGAGCGCAAGAAGCTGTGCCGCTATCTGCGCCTCAAGGGCATCGTGTTCGGGGGGCGCCTGCCGGGTCTGGCCCGGCGCCGCAAGATCACGGACCCGGCGGACTACGTCGAGCAGGTGCAGAACAAGAAGGTTCGCGACCCGGTCCTGTCGTTCCAGCTGCGCAACGGTTTCGAGTTCATCGGCATCCTGCACGACTACGCGCCGGAGGATCGTGAATCGAAGGGGCACGCCGCGCACCTCGTGTGGCGCAACCCGCAGCGCAGTCAGGCGGAAACGCCGATGCGGGCCGAGGATTCCAATCGCTTGCCCGATTCGGTGCGCGTCGCCACCGTGCAGTACGAGCTGCGCAAGGTGAACTCCTTCGAGGAGTTCGAGCGCTATGTCGAGTACTTTGTCGACGTGGTGGCCGATTACGGCGCCGATTTCGTCACCTTCCCGGAGCTGTTCACGCTGCAGCTGCTGTCGCTGGAAGAGCATCCATTGTCGCCGGCCCAGTCGATCGATTACCTGACGGACTTCACCGAGCGCTTCAAGGAGTTCATGACCCAGCTCGCGGTGCGCTACAACATCAACATCATCGGCGGCTCACACCCGACCAAGGTGGCGGGCGGCGAAGTGCAGAACATCTGCTACGTCTTCCTGCGTGACGGCTCCATCCACGAGCAGGCCAAGATCCATCCGACGCCGAACGAGCGCTACTGGTGGAATATCACCGGCGGCTCGAAGGTGGAGAGCATCATGACCGATTGCGGCCCCATCGGCGTGATGATCTGCTACGACTGCGAATTTCCGGAGATGGCGCGACACCTGACGAATCAGGGCGTGCAGCTCATGTTCGTGCCCTTCTGTACCGACGAGCGCCAGAGCTTCCTGCGTGTGCGCTACTGCGCGCAGGCACGGGCCGTGGAGAACCAGTGCTACGTGGTGCTGTCCGGCAACTGCGGCAACCTCCCGGGTGTGGAGAACCTCGACATCCAGTATGCCCAGAGCTGCATCCTGACCCCGTGCGACTTCGGTTTCGCGCGTGACGGCATCGCCGCCGACACGACCCCGAACACGGAAATGGTGGGCATCGCCGACCTGCGCCTGGAGACACTTACATCGGCCCGCAATACGGGCACGGTCCAGAACCTGAAGGATCGCCGGTTCGACCTCTATTCGGTCCGCTGGAAGAGCGCCTGAGCGGGTTTCGAGCGGTACAAGCGGGAGATACATCGATGGAAAGTACGCCGGAAGAGTTGAGCGAACAGGTCGCATCGATGGCGCTAGACCTGGGAGCGAGCGTGCTCAGTGCCCTGTTCCTGGTGATCATCGGCTGGATTGTGGCCGGATGGGTACATCGGGGTGTGCGTCGCGGGCTCGGGCGCATTGACCGCATGGATCCGACCCTGTCTGCGGTGGTAGCCAGCATCGCGCGCTATTTCATCCTGATCACCCTGCTGATCATGGTGCTGGCCCAGTTCGGGGTGCAGACCGCGAGCATTCTCGCCGCGATCGGTGCTCTCGGCCTGGCTGTCGGTCTGGCCCTGCAGGGCACGCTTGCCAACATCGCCTCGGGCGTGATGCTGCTGTTCCTGCGGCCGTTCGGGGTGGGGGACTACGTCAATGCCAACGGCCACGAGGGCACGATCGAGGAGATCGGGCTGTTCACGACCGAGATGACGACCTTCGACGGCATCTACCAGACCGTGCCGAATGCCGGCCTCTGGGGCGGGCGCATCATCAATTTCACACGCAATCCGACACGGCGCCACGACATCGTGATCGGCATCCACTACGCGGATGACATCGGCCAGGCGC
>SL_3KL_010_SEDDRAFT_10001978_pt1 | contig 18763 bp, 22 predicted proteins | sample SodLakKL_010_SED_2_FD_10381 | JGI IMG/M metagenome (IMG submission 10381) | reverse complement strand
GTAGCGCAGGCTGTAACCAGAGTGCGGTTTGCGCAGCAAGAAGCGCTCTGGTGGAAGCCGTAGCGCGTGAGACGGCTCCAGGTGCCGTAGATGCGTGGTTTGGCGACCGAGCAAGCCGGAAGCGTAGCTCACGCTACGGTGAGGACTTGTGACCGAGCGAAACCGCGCAGATGCGGGGCTTGGAGTCGTCGCAGTAGATTGGGTCATGAATAATCCGGGCTAGTGGGCAGCGAATGCCTGGCGGGTGAAGTTGACCGGATCACCCTCGCTGACCAGCACATTATCCTCTATGCGGATCCCGCCGTATGGCCGCAGCGCATCGACCTGCGCCCAGTCAACCCGGTCGGCGTACTCGCTGGCGCGCAGTTCCTCGAGCAGTGACGGAATGAAATACAGCCCCGGCTCGATGGTCACCACATTGCCGGGTTCCAGTTCGCGAGTCAGGCGCAGTGCCGGATGCTGCCCGGGCGCGGGAACCGGCTGGCCTTCGGCATCGACCAGCCCGGCGACATCGTGCACCTGGGCGCCGATGAAATGCCCCAGGCCATGTGGAAAAAAGCGGCTGGACACGCCGGCTTCGAGCTGCTCCTCGGGCGACATCCTGACGATGCCGGCTTGCTCNAGGATACCGGCAATGGCCAGGTGGCTGCGCAGGTGCAGGTCGACAAACGACGTCCCCGCGCGCACTTCGTCGCACAGCCGGCGCTGGGCGCGGTCCACCGCCTCGATCAGTGCGGCAAATTCGGCATTCTCCTCGCCTGTCCAGGTGCGGGTGATATCGGCGGCATAACCGAGGGAATCGGCGCCGGCGTCGAGTAGAAAGCTCAACGACTGCCGGGGACGATCGGGGTTGCGGTGCTGGTAGTGCAATACGGCGGCATGCTCATTGACTGCACAAATGGCGTTGTAGGGGAGTTGATCCTGATCCTGGCCCACAGCGGCGATATAAGCCAGGTGAATCTCCAGTTCGCTGCCGCCGTCACGGAACGCCCGGGCCGCAGCCAGATGCCCGGCGACCGCGCGCTGATTGGCACGGGCCAGGCACTCGCGCTCCCATGCGGTCTTGCGGGTGCGTGCCTCATCGAGCCGCCACATCAATTCCGGTGCATTGAGGTCGGCGCCGTCGAGCAAATGTCCCACGGCGTGTTCGTCGCCGATCACCGCCAGCGCACGCTGCTCGGAAAAGCGTTCGTGCCAGCCTTCGGCACTGGTCACGATCTCGACATCAAGGCTGTCGGCCCACCAGGCGGCCGGGCCTTCCGGCGGCAGGTGCCAGAAATCGTCCGGCTGGCAATACCACAACCGCGGCTTGCGGCCAGGCCTGAGCTCCAGCAGGCAATCGGGTGTGAACGGCTCGGGCACCCAGGACACGAAAGGAGCATGGGCACGGAATGGCGGATGCTGATCGTCGAACAGCCGGTTCTCCGGGCGACCGGAGTGAATCAGCAGGCCGTCATAGCCCAGCTCGGTAAGCACTTCGTCGATCTCTTCGCGTCGATGCTCGATGTGACGGGCGTAAAGCAGGCCATCGGGATTCGGCATGGGAATTTCCTGATCGGTTAAACTCGTGGGTTATCCCTTGATTGTAGCGCGCTGGCGCAAATCTTTTGCCTGATGACGATTCGTATCCACAACACACTGACCCGCCGCAAGGAAGACTTCGTGCCGCTCGACCCTCAGCGAGTGACGGTCTATGCCTGCGGCCCCACGGTCTACAACTACGCCCATATCGGCAATGCCAGGCCGGCGGTGATTTTTGACCTGCTCCATCGAATCCTTTCGCGCCGCTATCGGAAAGTGATTTACGCACGCAACATCACCGACGTGGACGACAAGATCAACGCCGCGGCAGCCGAACAAGGCGTGGATATCGACGTGATCACGCAACGCTTCGCCGCCATCTACCACGAGGACATGGCGGCACTCGGCGTGGCCCGGCCGACGGTGGAACCGCGCGCGACCGATCACATCAACGACATCATCGCCATGATCGAAAAGTTGATCACTCGCGGCTGCGCCTACGCCGCCGAGGGGCACGTGCTGTTCAACGTTGAAAGCTTCGACGATTATGGCAAGCTGTCGAAACGCGACATGCGCGAACTCATCGCTGGCGCGCGTGTCGATGTCGCGCCCTACAAGAAACATCCCGGCGACTTCGTCTTGTGGAAACCGTCAAGCGACGAGCAACCGGGCTGGGACAGCCCGTGGGGACGAGGCCGACCCGGCTGGCATATCGAGTGCTCGGCGATGAGCGCGAAGCACCTCGGCGAGGTCATCGACATCCACGCCGGCGGCCAGGACCTGGTCTTTCCCCACCACGAAAACGAAATTGCCCAGAGCCGCTGCGCCCACGGCACCGACACCTTCGCCCGTTACTGGATGCACAACGGCTTCGTCACGGTCGAAAAGCGCAAGATGTCGAAATCGCTGGGCAATACGCTCATCGTCCATGAATTGCTCAAGCACTGGCCCGGCGAGGTCTTGCGTTACGTTTTGCTGTCGGCGCATTACCGCCAGCCCCTGGACTGGTCGGAAAAGGCGCTGGAACAGGCCCAGGCCACACTCGACCGGCTCTACGGCCTGCTGCGCGACCACTCGCCGGCCACGGCGGACGAGGCCTGTACCGACACCGCGGTGATCGCCGCGCTGGAGGACGACCTCAACACGCCGACCGCCCTGGCCGAAGTCAACCGCCTGGCGCGCGAACTGACCTCGGCCGATGACGGCGACGCATCCAGATTGGCGGCCAGCCTGAAGGCCTCGGCCGGACTGCTCGGACTGCTGCAGGAGGCGCCCGAAGACTGGTTCGCCCGCCGCCAGGCCGAGGTCGACATCGACGAAAACGAGATCGAGGCGTTGATCCGTCAACGCAACCAGGCTCGGGCGGATCGGGACTTCGCCACCGCCGATCGCATTCGCGACGAGCTGAGCGAGCGCGGTATCGTGCTCAGAGACGGACCGGAAGGCACCAACTGGGAGGTGGCCACGCAATGAGCATCGAGCAGGCCCAGCGCGAGATCGTCGACGAGTTCAGCCTGTTCGACGACTGGATGGATCGCTACCAGTACCTGATCGACCTGGGTCGCAAGCTGCCCGAACTCCCGGAAGAAGAAAAGACCGACGACCGGCTGCTCGACGGATGCCAGTCGCAGGTCTGGCTGATAACCGAGGGGGATGCCGGGCACCTGGAATTCAGGGCCAATTCCGATGCGGCCATCGTCTCGGGCCTGATCGCGCTGATCCTGCGCGTCTACTCGGGTCGCAGCGCCCGGGAGATCCTGGACTCCGAACCCGTGTTCGTGCGCGAAATCGGCTTGAGCCAGCACCTGTCGCCAACCCGGGCCAACGGACTCAATGCCATGCTCGGCGAGATCCGCCGCCAGGCCGAACTGGCACAGGCGACGAACAACCGCTGAACGTCAGGGCGCCCGCTCCCCCTTGCCTCAGGCCGATGCGATGAACCGATACGCCGTCAGCGATTGTCGCGCATCTGCTTCTGCTTGAGTTCCCAGCGCTCCTGGGCATCCAGGCACAACGTCGCAATGGGACGTGCCTCGAGCCGGGCCAGGCCGATTTCCTCGCCCGTCTCCTCGCAGTAGCCATACGAACCGTCGTCGACCCGCGCCAGCGCCTGATCGATCTTGCCCAGCAGCTTGCGGTAACGATCCCGCGTCCTCAGCTCCAGGCTGTTTTCGGTTTCACGGCTGGCGCGCTCGGCTTCGTCGCCGACATCGCGCACCTCGCCGCGGAGATTGTTGATCGTCTCCTGCGACTCCTCGATCAGGTCTTCCCGCCACTTGAGCAGCATCTGGCGAAAATACTCCAGGTGCTCCTGGCACATGTATTCCTCGTCTTCCGAGGGCTTGTAGCCTTCCGGCAATTCCACGGTCTTGCTGGGCATTGACTCGCAGCCTCTACGCAGGTTGTTGCAAAACCGCCGATTATATATCCTAGTGGCGACTAAAGGGCAACCCCCCATGCAGACCATACTCATTTTCTTCATCCGGGCCTATCGTTATCTTCTTTCGCCCTGGATCGGCGGCCAGTGCCGTTTCGACCCGACCTGCTCGGTCTACGCCATGCAGGCCATCGAAATGTACGGCGCGGCGCGCGGCAGCTGGATGGCGTTCAAGCGCCTGATGCGCTGCCATCCCCTCTGCCACGGCGGCAAGGATCCGGTGCCCGGCAACGAGGACCAGCACGCTTCATGAACCGCTGGCTGATTGCCAATGCGCGCCTGGTCAATGAAGGTGAGGTCATCGAGACCGACATTCGTATCCGGCACGGGCGCATCGAGCGCATCGAATCCGGACTGACCACCCGGGCCGGCGAGACCATGATCAACGCCGGTGGCCGCTACATCTTGCCAGGCATGATCGACGGCCAGGTGCATTTCCGTGAGCCGGGCCTGACCCGCAAGGGCAACATCGCCTCCGAATCGCGGGCGGCGGTAGCCGGCGGGATCACCAGCTACATGGACATGCCAAACACCTCCCCGCCGACCACGACCCGCCAGGCACTGGCCGACAAGTTCAGTCGGGCTGCCGGACGCTCCACCGCCAACTACAGCTTCTACCTGGGCGCGAGTAACGACAATCTTGACGAGATTCGTGCCACTGGACCGCACGAGGCCTGTGCCCTCAAGGTCTTCATGGGCGCATCGACTGGCCACATGCTGGTCGACCAGCCAGATACCCTCGCCAGCATTTTCAAGCATTCCCCGCTGATGGTGGTCACCCATTGCGAGGACACCCCGACCATCGAGCGCAACCAGGCGGCCGCGATCGCCAGGTACGGCAAGAACATTCCGGCACGTGCGCATGCCGACATCCGCTCGCGCGAAGCCTGCCTGAAGTCGAGCACGCTTGCCGTCGAGCTGGCGAAGGAGCACGGCACCCGGCTGCATGTCCTGCACCTGAGCACTGGAGAAGAAACGGCCCTGTTCGAGCCCGAACCGGTCGCTGACAAGCAGATCACCGGAGAGGCCTGCATCCATCACCTCTATTTCATCGACGAGGACTACGAGACACTTGGCAACCTGATCAAGTGCAACCCCTCGATCAAGACCACCACCGATCGAAGTGCGCTGCGGCAGGCCTTGCGGGAGGATCGTATCGACCTGATCGCCACCGACCATGCACCGCACCTGCTGAGCGAGAAAACCGGCGGCTACCACACCGCGGCTGCCGGCCTGCCGCTGGTGCAGCACGCCCTGCCCGCGGCCTGGTCGCTGGTCGCCTCGCGCACCCTCAGCCCCGAACGCCTGGTCGAAAAAACGGCCCACAACCCGGCCATTCGGTTTCAACTGGCCGATCGCGGTTTCGTTCGCGAAGGTTACTGGGCGGACCTGGTCATGCTCGACGATCGCAAGCGCACCATCGTCGACAAGCAGCCCATGCTGTCACAATGCGGATGGACACCGTTTGCCGGCCGCAAGCTGCCGGCCACCGTCGCTGCCACCTGGGTCAACGGCCATCTGGTGTGGCGTGACGGCCTGCTGACCGGGGTGGTGCCGGGACAGAAGCTGGAGTTTTTGCGGGATTGAGTAGCGAACGATTGCTCGAAGGACCAAAGTCGGAAAATTCCAAGTACCAAGCACCAAATCACAAACAAATTCGAATGACCGAAGCTCCAATGTTCGAAACGGGCGTGGGAGACGGCGCAAGAGGCCCTGCGCATCGTCCCGCAGGAAACCCCGTCTCATGCCAGCAATAGGTGTGCCGGCCTGCAGGGTGCGGCTAGTGGCCCACTAGGCCGCTATCGCCGTTTGGAACATTGAAATTTTGGTCATTGGGATTTGTTTGAAAATTGGTGCCTGGAATTTGGAATTTCCCGTAACTACCTGGTCAACCGCCGTATATCGGCTCCAAGCTGACGAAGCTTTTCCTCGATGTTCTCGTAGCCGCGATCGATATGGTAGACACGATCGACGATGGTGTCTCCCTCGGCAACCAGGCCGGCCAGCACCAGGCAGGCCGAGGCGCGCAGGTCGGTGGCCATCAACGGGGCACCGGTCAGTTTTTCCACGCCGCGGATGATCACGGCATTGCCTTCCAGACGCATGTCCGCCCCCAGGCGCTGCAATTCCTGCACGTGCATGAAACGGTTCTCGAACACCGTCTCGCGCACTACGCCGGTCCCTTCGGCAATGGCATTCAGGGCGGTGAACTGTGCTTGCATGTCGGTAGGGAAACCGGGGTAAGGGGCAGTGGTCACATCGACCGCTTTCGGTCGCCGCCTGCCCATGTCCAATTCGATCCAGTCCGTGCCGACGGTGATTTCGGCCCCGGCCGCCTCGAGCTTGCCCAGCACGGCATCAAGGGTGTCGGGACGTGCATTGGTGACACGAACCCGTCCACCGGTCATGGCCGCGGCCACCAGGAAAGTACCCGCCTCAATGCGGTCGGGCAGCACCTTGTAGTCGTAACCGTCGAGCCGCTCGCGCCCGATGATGGTGATGGTGTTCGTGCCGTGACCCGAAACTTCCGCCCCCATGGTGATCAGGCATTCGGCCAGGTCGACCACTTCGGGTTCCTGGGCAGCGTTCTCGATCACCGTGGTGCCATCGGCCAGGGTGGCGGCCATCATGATGTTTTCGGTGCCTGTGACCGTGGCGGTATCCAGGACCACGCGCGCGCCCTTGAGTCGCTCGGCCCGGGCAATGATGTAGCCGGCATCAACGTGGATGTCGGCGCCCATCGCCCTGAGCCCCTTGAGATGCAGGTCGACCGGACGCGCGCCGATCGCGCAACCGCCCGGCAGGGATACCTTGGCCACACCCTGCCGCGCCAGCAACGGCCCGAGCACGAGAATGGATGCACGCATGGTCTTGACCAGATCGTAGGGAGCCGTGTCGCCGGCCAGCTCGCGAGCATGCATCTCGACGCGGAAGCGATCGCCCAGGGAAATATCGACTCCCATCTGGCCGAGTAACTCCATGGTCGTGGTCACGTCCTTGAGGTGCGGCACGCCACTCAGTCCACAGGGCTGGTCGGTCAGCAGCGAAGCCATCAGTATGGGCAGGACGGCGTTCTTGGCGCCGGAAATTTCGACCGTACCATCGAGGGGCCGGCCACCGGCAATCTGGATTCGGGCCATCAGAGATTCATCCGGAAGTTAAGGGTACGGTCAGTCCGTGACCTCGTCGGGCGCCTTGAGCTCCAGGCTCAGGGCGTGAATTTCACGCCCCAGCGATGATCCAAGCGCCTCGTGGACACGGCGATGGCGCTGAATCCGGCTGCACCCGGAAAACTCATCGCTCACGATCCGGGCCACGTAATGCACGTTGTCGTCGGAATCGACGCGCACATCAGAACCCGGCATTGCCTGTAAAATAATCTGTTCGATTGCAGATGGATCCATTTTCGACGGCTGTCCGGAATCGGGTGAGGACAGTGTATTGGGTTTGTGCGGGTCCTTTTCCAGTCTACTGCACTCTTGACCGACATTTCACCAGCGAGCCTGTAGAAAACTGACAGATGACCCTGACCATTGCACTGCTCGAGCTGGCAGCCGGCTTCGTCCTGCTGATCTGGGCCGCCGACCGACTGGTCAGCGGTGCGTCGGCGCTGGCGCGCAATTTCGGCGTGCCCACGCTCATCGTCGGGCTGACCATCGTCGGTTTCGGCACTTCCGCGCCGGAGATGCTGGTCTCGGCCATTGCCTCGTTGCGCGGCAACCCGTCGTTGGCCATCGGCAATGCCGTAGGCTCGAACATTGCCAATGTCGGGCTGATCCTCGGCCTGACCGCGCTGATTTACCCACTGAAGGTCGAGCGTGTCACGCTCAAGCGCGAGTTCCCCATCCTCGGCGTGATCATGCTGGTCACATTGGCGCTGATGTGGAACCTCAACTTCAGCCGCATTGACGGCCTGATACTGATCATCGGGCTGGCAATGCTCATCGCCGGCATGGTCGTGCTGGGGCTGACCCAGGGCAAGAGCGACCCGGTCGCGGCAACCCTGGTCGACGAAGTGCCACAGGACATGCCCACCCGGACCGCGTTGATGTGGACCGGCATCGGTCTGATCCTGCTGCCATTGAGCGCGCATATCCTGGTCAACGGCGCGGTCGGTCTGGCCATGATCGTCGGCGTTTCGGAGGCCGTGGTCGGCCTGACCATCGTGGCGCTGGGCACCAGCCTGCCGGAACTGGCGGCGGCCGCGGCTTGCGCGTTTCGCAAGGAAGACGACCTGGCCATCGGCAACATCCTGGGCTCGAACATGTTCAACCTGCTCGGTGTACTGGGTATTGCCGCCCTCATCCACCCGATGCAGATCGAGGCCATCCTGCTCCATCGCGACGTGGCGGTCATGTTCGCCATCACCATCGTGCTGTTCGTCCTGGTCTGGCGTCGCAAAGGGCCGGGCCTGATCGGCCGACCGACCGCCTTCCTGCTGTTCGCCGGCTATATCGGCTACCAGTCGACGGTCATCGGCCAGGCGCTGGCAGGGTAAGGAGTAAACTATTACGCCATGGTTGATCCGCAACGCATTCACCGAGCCGCCACAGAGGTTCTCGAAACCGAAGCCCGCGCGATATTGGCATTGGCAGACCGGATCGATGATCACTTCGTCGCAGCCTGCAGGCACATCCTGGGTTGTACCGGCCATCTGATCGTCACTGGCATGGGCAAGTCGGGGCATATCGGCCACAAGCTGGCCGCCACCCTGGCATCGACCGGCACGCCGGCATTCTTCGTGCACCCGGCTGAAGCCAGCCATGGCGACCTGGGGATGATCCGCAACGACGACCTGGTGCTGGCGCTGTCGAACTCTGGCGAAACCGAGGAACTGCTGCGCCTGCTCCCCGGACTCAAGCGCCTGGGCGTCAAACTGGTGGCGATGACGGGCAACCCCGCCTCGACCCTGGCACGCTATGCCAATGTCCACCTGGACACCAGCGTCGACCGCGAAGCCTGCCCCCTGGGGCTGGCGCCGACGGCATCGACCTCGGCCCAGCTCGCACTGGGCGACGCGCTTGCCATCGCCCTGCTGGATGCACGCGGTTTCACCGCCGAGGACTTCGCCCGATCACATCCGGCCGGGGCGCTGGGCCGACGGCTGTTGCTGAAAATCAGCGACATCATGCACAGCGGCAATGATCTGCCCACCATCAACAGCGCCGCGACCATCGCCGATGCCATCGTGCAGATGACCCGCAGTCGCCTGGGCATGTGCGCCGTGGTCGATCACGATCAACTGGTCGGTATCGTCACCGACGGCGATCTCAGACGCCATCTCGACGACATGGGCGACATTCGCAGCAGCACGGTCGCCTCCATCATGACATCCAACCCGCGCACCATCGTTGATGACGAACTGGCTGCCGCCGCCGTCGAGCTGATGCAAAGTCACCGTATTCAGGGCGTGCTGGTTACCAACCGCGAAGGCCGGCTGGTCGGTGCACTCAACTTCCAGGACCTGCTCCAGGCCGGCGTCGTATGAGCGCTTATCCCCCAATCGAGCTGGCCCGGAGCATCGAACTGGCGGTGTTCGATATCGACGGCGTGATGACCGATGGCCGACTCCTGTTCACCGACTCCGGTGAGCAGATCAAGGCATTTCACGTCCGCGACGGCCTGGGTCTCAAGGCCCTGATGAAGCACGGCATTCGCGTGGCGGTGATCACGGCAAGGGTTTCCGGTGCACTCGATCGGCGCATGACCGAACTCGGTATCGATCGTGTGATGCAGGGGCACCAGGACAAGGCCACCGCCCTGGACCAGCTACTGGAGACCGAGTCGGTCGCGCCTGCATCGGTCTGCTACACCGGCGACGACCTGGTCGACTGGCCGGCCATGCGACGCTGCGGCCTCAAGTGCGCACCCGCTGATGCCGACGAATGGATCCGCCAACAGGCAGATTTCATTACCCGCAACCCCGGCGGTCGCGGTGCGGTACGCGAGATATGCGAACTCATTCTTGACGCGCAAGACAGGCTTCACGCCTGGCGCGACGGCTTCCGGTGACCTGGCGCATCATCGTTGGCGCGTGCCTGGCCCTGATTGCGGCCATCCTGCTACGCACCTGGATCCCGGTCGACAGTGTTTCAGCACCGGACTTCACCGCACCGGACACCCGGTTCAACTATTCCCTGACTGATTTTGCCGCCAGCTTCCGCGACGAGAACGATCAGCTGGAACTGGAGATCTCGGGTCCGCGCCTGGAACACGAGGCCGATGGACGCGTAGGCCGGCTGAGCGAACCTCGCTTTCATATCGAGCCCAATGGCGCCGACTGGCGCGGCCGTGCCCGCACCGGGCTGATCCTGCGCGAGAACGAAGAATTGATTCTCGAAAACGAAGTGGAGCTCCGTCATGCCCACCCCGGTGGCGAGATTCGGGTACTGGCCGAGACCCTGCACCATCATCGCGCCGAGCGTACAATCACATCCGACGCGCCGGTAGAGATTCACCAGGCGGGCTCCTGGCTGAGAGCCGGTGGCCTCATCATCCGGCTGGACGACAACACCATCGAGCTGACCAACCATGTACAGGGCACTCTCAAGCCTGCTGTTCGCCGCGGCGCTGACAACGACGCTGCCGATCGCGGCTGACTCTCCGGGCGATGAACCGATCGATATCCGCGCCGACAGCGGTCGATTCGATGGCGGACAGGGTGCCACTCGACTCAGTGGCAACGTCCTCATCGCACGGGGCGAAACTCAAGTCAGCGCCGATGAAGGCTATGCCTTTCAGGGAGATGATCGCAGCTACGAGCGTTTCGAACTCGAAGGCGACCCGGCCACGTGGCGCGCCATCGACGAGGAAGGCGTGGAAATCCACGGCCGGGCGGGGCGCATCGTTTACGAGGTGGCGAACAACCGCGCCACCCTGTCCGGAGGCGTGCGCATTGAGCGCGGTGAACTCGTCGTTGAGGCCGACTCCGGCCAGGCACTGCAAGTCGAAGGGCGATACGAGCGCATTGAACTCGACGGCACCCCGGCCCGCTGGTCCACGGTGACCGAAGAAGGTCGACGCGTGGAAGGCGAATCCGATCGCATCATCCACGACCTGCTCGCCGAACAGGTCGTCATGGTGGGCAATGCGCGCGTACGCGAACCGCGGGGATCGTTTTCCGGACAACGCCTGCTCTATGACCTGAACACCCAGGCCACCGAGGGCGAGGGCGGCATTCACATGATCATCGATCCGGAAGCCATCGATGAGCGCGGCGACAACGGGCAACTGGACCAATAGCCGTGCTGTTTGCCGAACAACTTTCCAAGTCCTATCGCGGCCGCGCGGTGGTCGATGGCGTGACCCTCAGCGTTGACACCGGCGAGGTGGTCGGTCTGCTCGGCCCCAACGGCGCCGGGAAAACCACCTGTTTCTACATGGTCGTGGGCCTGATCGCGCCCGATGCGGGCACGATTCGCATCGGCCAGCGCGACCTGACCCGCGCCAGCATGCACCAGCGAGCGCAGCGCGGGCTCGGCTACCTGCCCCAGGAAGCCTCGATATTCCGGCGCCTGAGCGTGGCCGACAACATCATGGCAATACTCGAATTGCGACCGGATCTCGATCGCGAAGGACGTCGCGCCGAGCTGGCGCAACTGATGGAGGAATTCCACGTCTCGCACCTGGCCGACCAGTCCGGCATCAGCCTGTCGGGCGGTGAACGCCGGCGGGTGGAAATCGCCAGGGCCCTGGCTGCCAACCCGTCGTTCATCCTGCTCGACGAACCCTTTGCCGGCGTCGACCCGATCTCGGTCGGCGAAATCCAGCGCATCGTCCAGCAACTGGCCGCCCGCGACATCGGCATCCTGATCACCGACCACAACGTGCGCGAAACACTCGGTATCTGCGACCGCGCCTACATCATCAGCCAGGGCAAGGTCCTGACCTCCGGCGCCCCGGCTGACGTGATGGCCGACGAAAACGTACGCAAGGTCTACCTCGGCCAGGAATTCCGCCTCTGACGACCCTGACCTTCTTCCCCTTGCCCCACCCTGTCTGGTGTCGGGGACTCAGCCGGAAGCTAAAAAACTCTGGGCCGCAGCACTGTGCCGGCCTCAATCGGGAGGATCCGCTGAAGGCCTCGCCACCGCGTCGAACTGAAGCGGATCCTCCCGATTGAGGCCGGTCTCGGAGCCGCGCCCGCTGAATACTCGAGACACGACGCCAATCAGATACCCTTCCCCTGCCTCTGGTCCGAATCTTGCACCTGCCGTAGAATCGAACCCATGAAACAAGGCACCCGCCTCCAGCTCAAGCTCGGCCAGAAACTCAAGCTGGCACCGCAATTGCGCCAGGCCATCGCGTTGCTGCAGCTCAACCGCATCGAACTCCGCCAGCACATTCGGGAGATGCTCGACACCAACCCCCTGCTTGAACGCGCCGACGAGCCGGGCGCCGACGGCGACCAAACCGATAGCGAGGCGGATGTCGATCTCGACTACGAGGATGACTACGGTTTCGACGACCTGCCGGAAGGTTTTTCGGTCGCACGCGACACCCCCAATTACGACGAATTCATCAGCGACCGCGCCGACGAATCACTGCAGCAGCACCTGCTCTGGCAGGTCAACCTGTCGGGTTTCAACGAAACCGACGAGGCGATTGCCCGCGCCATCATCTACGCGCTCGACGAGGATGGCTACCTCGGTGATGACATATCCACGCTGCGTGGTTCACTGGCACCCGAGTACCTGGTCGGCGAAGACGAGGTCCTGGCTGTTCTCGAACGCATCCAGCACTTCGAGCCGGTCGGCGTGGCCAGCCGCTCGATCAACGAGTGCCTGCTGGTCCAGCTCAGGGCCATGCCTGCCGCCACGCCTTCGCTGGGGTTGGCCTGCCATATCGTCGAGCATCACTTTACCGCGCTCGGCCGCCAGGACATCGACGCGCTGTGCCGGCACACTGGCGTGGATGCCGACGGGATTCGCGCCGCCATCGAGGTCATCCGGCGTACCAATCCCCATCCCTGCTCGCGTTTTTCCAGCGACAACGAAAACTACATCGTGCCCGATGTCTACGTTCATCCGGCCGAGGACGGCTGGCGGGTCACACTGAATCCGGACAGCGATCCCGGGCTGCGGCTCAACGACATCTACGTAAAGCTGGCCCGTCAGAGTCGCGGGGAAGACAAGAAATACCTCAACGACAGGTTGCAAGAAGCGCGCTGGCTGATCAGCGGACTGGAGATGCGCAACCAGACCCTGCTGGCGGTCACCCGCGCCATTGTCGAACGTCAGCACCCGTTCTTCAGGGAAGGCGAGTCCGGCATGCGACCATTGCTGCAGCGAGAAGTGGCCGAGAAGATCGGCGTGCACGAATCGACAGTCTCCCGCGCCACCACCCAGAAATTTGCCCACACCCCCAGGGGAACGTTCGAGCTCAAGCATTTCTTCTCGGTCGGCATCGACACACGAGACGGCCACCAGGTCGCCGCCACTGCCGTCAAGGCCAGTTTGCGCCGCCTGATCAGCGAGGAACCAGCCGGCAAACCGTTGTCAGACCAGGCGCTGGCCGACAGGATGGCCGAGCAAGGCATACTGCTGGCCCGCCGGACCGTCGCCAAGTATCGCGAGCAACTGGGCATCCCGGGATCGGCCCAGCGACGGCGCGCTGCACGCCTGCAAACAGCCTGACGACCCGGTCGTCACTGGTATAAGATTGGCTCATCACCGTCAAGGAGTGTTTTCATGCAACTCGAAGTTACCGGTCATAACATCGAAGTGACCCAGGCCCTGCGCGCCTACATTTCAGAGAAGACCGAGCGGCTCGTACGCCATTTCGACAACCTGATTTCGGCCCATTTCGTGCTGCGACTCGATAAGCTCGAACACACCGCCGAGGCCACGATCAGCGTCGGCGGACGGACGAACCCCATTCATGCCGACGCCGTGTCCGAAGACATGTATGCGGCCATTGATGGACTGATCGACAAGCTCGACCGACAGGTCCGACGGCACAAGGACAAGGTCACCGATCACCGTGCCACACGCCCCACCCAGGCCGACTGAACGGACCGCCTCACTCTCCGGCAAGCTGTCATGCACCTCACCGATGTTCTCGACGTCGACCGGATCGCGGTCGACATCAGCGTTTCCAGCAAGAAATCCCTGCTGGAAAAAGCTGCCGCCCTGCTGGCGTCGACCTCCGACAGCGCCGATTCGCGCGACATTTTCGAAAGTCTGTGCCAACGTGAACGACTGGGTTCGACCGGGCTCGGCCACGGTGTTGCCATCCCGCACGGGCGCGTAACCGGCCAGCAGACCGTCGCCGGCGCCGTGATCCGTCTCCAGAACGCCATCGATTTCGACGCCCCCGACTCCGATCCCGTCGACCTGTTTTTCGCCCTGGCCGTTCCCGACAAGTGCACCGATGTCCACCTGCGCCTGCTCGCCGACATCGCCGAACGGCTCGGTCGGGAGCAGCAACGAAAAGCCATTCGCGAAGCCACGGATTCCGATCAGTTGTTGAGGCTGCTGTCCACGGATCTGGCCGAGCCGCCACGGCAATGACCACACGGATTACCCCGGCCGAACTTCACGACCAGTTTGCCGACCGCCTCGGGCTGGCCTGGATCTGCGGCAAGCGGGAGGCGCGACTGCGCGAAATCAAGCCAACCGGCTTTCACACCCGCCCATCGCTGGTCGGTTTTCTCAATCTCATTCATTCCACACGCATCCAGGTCATCGGGCGCGAGGAGTTCGACTGGCTGGAGGGGCTGGATTCACGCATTCGCTGGGAATCGCTGGCGCGCATCATGGATTCGAGGCCCGCCGCCATTATCGTCGCCAACGGTCTCGAGGTCGCCGACGATCTCGAGCAACTGGCACGCGAAAGCAATACGCCGCTGCTGACCTCCACGCAGCGTGACTGGGAACTGGTTGAATTCCTGGAGTACCAGATCGGGCGACGACTCGCGCCCCGAACCACGCTCCACGGCGTCTTCATGGAGATCTTCACCATCGGCGTGCTGATTACCGGCGAATCCGGCACCGGCAAGAGCGAGCTGGCACTGGAACTGATCTCCCGCGGGCACCGGCTGATCGCCGACGACGCGCCCGACTTCACCCAGCTCACGCCCGACATCGTCGAGGGCTCCTGCCCGCCGGTGTTGCGGGAATGTCTGGAAGTGCGCGGACTGGGCATTCTCAACATCCGGCGCATGTTCGGCGATGCCGCTATCAAGGCCAAGAAGTACCTGCGCCTGATCATTCACCTGCACATGCCCGAGCCCGGCGACGAGGACGGCGACCGGCTGCACGGTGACGACAGCATGCGCGACGTGCTCGACTTGAAGATCCCGCAGATCAACCTGCCGGTACTGGCCGGTCGTAACATGGCGGTGATCGCCGAGGCTGCAGTTCGTGACTTCATGCTGCGCATGAAGGGGTTCGATGCTGCTGCCGAATTCGTTGAACGTCACGGCCGTATGCTGTCTGATCAGAAATGAACGACTCCCTGTCCCTGATCATCATCAGCGGCCTGTCGGGCAGCGGCAAGACCGTGGCCCTGCACGCCCTCGAGGACCTGGGCTATTACTGCGTCGACAACCTGCCCGGCAACCTGCTGCCGGAACTGGCCAATGAGGTGCGCAGCCAGCCCGAACGCTATCCGCGCGTGGCGATCGGCATCGACGCCCGCAGCGGACCGGAGGGCCTGGGCCGCCTACCCTCCCTGCTCGAGGCATTGCCGGGCGATCCCGGCTTCCGGCTGCTGTTTCTCAGCACTGACGAGAAGGTGCTGATCCGCCGCTTCAGTGAAACACGCCGGCGTCACCCCTTGAGTGACCTGGGCGGACTGGAAACGGCCATCTCGGCCGAGCGCGAGCTGCTTGCGCCGATTCGCGAGAAAGCCGACTGGGTCATCGATACTTCAGAGAGCAACCTGCACCAGCTCCGGCGTCAGATCTGGCGCACCATCGGCATTACCGAAAACGAAAGCGTGCAGTCGGTTGTACTGGAATCGTTTGCCTTCAAGCGCGGTGTGCCGCGCGATGTCGACATGGTGTTCGATGCCCGCTGCCTGCCCAACCCGCACTGGCAGCCCGGCTTGCGCGCCCACACCGGGCTGGAGGCATCGGTGCAGGAATACCTGGAACGGCACGAGATCGTCGAAGACTTCTGCGACGATGTGCTCGGTTTCGTCGAGCGCTGGCTCCCGGCGCTGGCAGAGGACCAGCGCAGCCTGGTGACGATCGCCGTCGGCTGCACCGGCGGCCAGCACCGATCCGTTTATGTCGTCGACCGCATCGGTCAGGCTTTGCGCGCCCAGGGCCTGCGGGTTCTGGTCAGCCACCGGGAGCTGGAGCAATGACCGGTATCGTGCTGGTCACTCACGACGGCCTGGGTGAGGCGATTCGCCTCGAAGCCGAGCATATCCTGGGACGCACGATCAATCTCACCACCGTGGCCGTCAGCTACCGTACCGACCCGGAGTCCAGCCTGCACGAATTGCGTGCAGTGATGGCAGCCAGTGCCGATGCTGGCGGTACGCTGGTACTGACTGACCTGCCCGGCGCCACACCGCACAACCTGGCTTCCCGGGCAGCGGTAGAGAACGGCATTCCGGTGGTATCCGGACTTAACCTTCCCATGCTGCTGAAGGTCATCAACCATGTCGACGAACCGGCCGAAGAACTGGCCGGGCGGGCTTGCGAAGGGGGTCAACAGGGCGTCCTTCGCAAATGACGCGCAGAACCTTGCAATTGACCAACCGGCTTGGCCTGCACGCGCGCGCGGCCAGCAAGCTGGTTCAGACCGCGTCGGGATTCGATTGTCAGGCCTGGCTGGAGTACAACGGGCGCCGCGTCAATGCCCGATCGATCATGGGCGTCCTGCTGCTGGCCGCCCCCTGCGGCAGTGAACTGACCCTGGAGACTACCGGGGCGCAGGGCGAGGAAGCGGCCGACGCCATTGCCGAACTCGTCGATAAGCGATTCGGAGAAGATCAGTGAGCCTGGCACTGACCGGCATCGGTGTGACCAGCGGTATCGCGATGGGCCGCGTCCACCGGCTCACGCCCGGTGAGCTGGCCCTGCCCGAGTATCACCTCGAAGGCGAGGGGGTGAACGCGGAAATCAAGCGCATCCGGCAGGCTGCACAGCGTGGCGAGCGATTCCTTGGCGAGGTCATGGCCCGTGTCAGCGGACGCGGCAGCGAAACGGCACGTGATCTGCTTGAAGCGCACCGCCTGATGCTGCGCGACCCGATGCTCATCGACGCGACCTGTGAACGAATCAATGAGCAGCGCATCAACGCCGAGTGGGCACTGGCCCAGCAAAGCGAACAGCTGCAGGAGGAATTCCGCCGCCTGGACGACGAGTACCTCGCACTTCGCCGAGAGGATCTCGAGCAGGCCGTGGGACTGATCCAGCGAGAACTGGCCGACCAGCCCACCACGGAACTCGATGATCGCATTCCCCACCAACTCGACCACACCATTCTGATCGCCAGTGAACTGGGGCCGGCCGAATTGACCGTGCTCAGCCAGCGCCGGGTGGCCGGCCTGGTCACCGAGCATGGTGCACCGTATTCTCATACCGCCATTCTCGCCCGCAGCCTGGAAATCCCGATGGTGGTCGGCGTACACCATGCCCTGGAACTCCTGCAAGAAGGTGAAGCGGTCATCATCGACGGCCACTACGGTTCGGTACTGGTCGACGTCGATGACAACCTGCGTCGTCACTACGCCGAGAAGCTCGATTCCACGCTTCGACACCGCAACGATCTCAAGCGCTATCTCGGGCGCCCGTCGATTACCGCCGACCGTCAGCCCTTCCGCCTGTATGGCAACGCCGAACTGCCGCCGGAGTTCAAGCGCTGCCTGGACGCGAAGGTCGACGGTATCGGCCTGATGCGCACCGAGTACATGTTTCTCGATGACGACCTGCCCGATGAACGGAACCAGTACCGGGCCTACAGCACGGCCGTGCAGACCATGCGGGGACGCACGATCACCATTCGCACGCTGGATGCCGGCGGCGACAAATTGCCGGCCGCACTCGAACTGACCCGGGGGCCGAACCCGGCACTGGGATTGCGCGGACTGCGACTGTCGCTGTCAATCGCCGATGCCTTCCGCAACCAGGTGCGTGCGATCCTGCGAGCTTCGACGCTCGGCCCGGTTCGCATCCTCCTGCCCATGCTGACCAGCGTGGCCGAGATTCACCAGGCCCGACAGATCATCGCCGAATGCCGTGAGCAATTGCGCAACGAAGGGCTTCGAATCGATCCGGCATTGCCGGTGGGGGGCATGATCGAAACCCCGGCCGCCGCACTGGATATCGAGCACATGGCGCCGGAACTGGATTTCCTCGCGATCGGCACCAACGACCTGATCCAGTACGTGCTGGCCGTCGACCGCCAGGACGAACTGGTCAGTCACATCTATGACCCCACCCACCGAGGCATCCTGGAGTTGATCGCGCGCATCGTCGAGGCAGGCTGGCGCCATGACCGCGAGGTCACGGTCTGCGGTGAACTGGCCGGTGATGCAAAAGCGGTGCGCATGCTCATCGGATTGGGGGTCAATCACTTCAGTCTCCCGCCGGCCCAGGTGGGTGCGGTCAAGAAAAGCCTGATTGAATGCAGTAGCCGGCGTTGCCGCGAACTGGTCGAAAGCTATCGCAACGGCGACGGGCTGCGCGACGGCGACGAGTTGCTGGCCGCACTGGCCGAGAACTAGCCGGGATTATTCATGACCCGGCCGTAGCGCAGGCTGTAACCAGAGTGCGGTTTGCGCAGCAAGAAGCGCTCTGGTGGAAGCCGTAGCGCGTGAGACGGCTCCAGGTGCCGTAGATGCGTGGTT
>SL_3KL_010_SEDDRAFT_10001977_pt1 | contig 18764 bp, 9 predicted proteins | sample SodLakKL_010_SED_2_FD_10381 | JGI IMG/M metagenome (IMG submission 10381) | reverse complement strand
GAAATTAAACCGGCGTCATCCGGTACTCCAAATGCTTCAACAAATAAAGAAACGTCATCTCCTAATCCGCAAAAGTTTTCTCCCCTAACAGTTATATATCCTGAATCAAAATCCGGAAGTTCAAAATAAACATCAATAATGGTATCATTAGGATCAGAAATTATTGTAGCACCATCAGGAACAGTCCAAATAATATCTTCAGCAAAATCAATCCCATCAATTATAAAAGTTAAAGTATCACTTTCACAAAGAGTCGTCTTTCCTTGGATAAAATCCGGCGGATAAGGTATAGGAATTACTTCTATAACAAATGTTGTATCAACTCCTTCATAACACATATTTGTTCCTCTTACATTAAATTCAACTTCTCCTATAAAACTGTCATTAAAGTTTACTGTTAGTGAATTAGAGTTTCCTCCTCCAACAATATTGACAGCTCCTGCAGGAGAAATATCCCAAATGTATTCGTCTGCTCCTAAAACTTCATCAAAACCTATAATAATACCATTTTCCCCTTGACAAACTTGAAAAGGGCCCTCAAAATCCGGGCTGGTTGGAACCGGAGGATCAATTACTTTAGTATAAATGGTGTCTTCATTATTGCCATCACTACATTGTTCAACTTGCATGTTTTCAGCAAAAAGTATTACAGGATACAATCCGGGTTCTGTATAGGTATGTGTACGAGATTCATCAGAATATCCAACATCAATTTCTGTGCTGTCAATTGTCCACACATAACGAGTTACTGCATGATTTGCGCCACAAGGAGGCTCGGTAGCATTATGATAAGTTACCGGTTCACCAACACAAACAGAATCATTGACACTTATTGAAGAAGATATTCCGGCTATTGGTTCAGTATATATATGAATTGGTTCAACAGTAATTTGAGTATAACCACATTGATTTTCTGCTCTTCCTTCTAATTTAAAAATGTTGTCGGGGTTAATACATGATTCTTCTGTGAAAGTATGAAAAAGAGTATCAGGTGGAAGATTACCGTCTTCATATACGTATGGAGCGGTTCCATCATCAAATTGAAATGTGTAAGTAGTTCCAATAGTTCCTTCTGGTATAGATATCCCGTAAGGTAGTTCAGCTGGAACACATCCTGAACCTTGTGGACCTGACATACCTAAACTTGGATTTTCTCCATGAAGAACATTATATGTTTCTTGATTAACACATCCGTTCTCTCCGGTTACAGTAAAAACTATTTCATAATATCCTAAACTGTAAGTATGTGTAACATCCATAAATCCGTCTGAAGTATAAGAAGGTGATCCATCACCCCAATCTATTTCATAATGGCTGTTATCAGTAGTTGAAGTATTAAGAACAGTTAAATTAAATACACCAACTCCCGTACATCTTGTAAATTCAGGATTATTATTAGGGTCCATAAGACTTGCTGAAGGCAATCTGTTTACAGCTACTGTTTTCGTTGTTTGCTGAACAAAACTACTTCCATCATCAAAAGTAACGGTGAGAGTTACATCAAATAATTCAGCACCGTTGCCAACGCCTGCATCAAAGACATGTTGAGGATTTTCTTCTGTTGAAGTGTTCCCATCGCCAAAATCCCATTCGTATGACATGCTACCGCTAAATTCGCTCTCATTAGTAAAACTTATAACTGAGCCCGAACAAGCACTATCAGGTGTAAAAGAAAAATCAGCATTACAAACCATGACATTTATAGTTTTTGTTTCAGAATCAGTTGTTATGGAATTGCCATCATCAAATGTAGTTGTTAATGTTATATCAAAACTCTGATCAGTACCTACATTATAAATATGTTGAGGATTTTCTTCTGTTGAAGTATTTCCATCGCCAAAATCCCACTCATAGCTAACATTACCTATTTCAGAACTTTCATTTATAAAAGATATATTATTACCTGAACAAGCAACATCAGGGAAGAAATCAAAATCAGCCCGACATGTACTAATGAAAAGTGTTTTTGTTCTTGTATCTACAATAATGTCAGTTCCATCATCAAATGTAGTAGTAAGAGATACATCAAAATCTTGATCCGCCCCTACATTGTAGGTATGCTCCGGGTTTTCTTCTGTTGAAGTACTCCCATCTCCAAATTCCCAAAAGTATGTCCTGTCGCCAAAATCATCACTTTCATTAAAAAAACTTACATTTGTGCCGGAACAAGCACTATCTGTAGAAAAAGAAAAATCAGCAGATTGTCCATATAATTTTAAACTGCTTTGTATAAGTATTACAGATAAAAAAATACAAATAATCGGAAATTTTAAAAGCTTTTTAATTGTAAGATAGAAATTAAGAAAAATCGGATTTTTAAAAAAGTAAGTGTTTTCCATAATTGTAGCTATTTAGTAATAAATAATGTTTTAAATGCTTTGCAAAGTTTGTCGATAATTGAAAACAAAAATAACCCTATTAAAACAAATATCAAAATAAGTAGATAGGACAAAAATCGGACATGTGTAATTAAATTTTGGAAAATGTTTTGTAAAGTGCCAATATTTGTAGTTTTCAGAGTTAAAAAAATAAGTTAACAATTTTTTAATATAAAAACTTCAAAAATATACTTAAATTTTTTATTAAATAAAGTAATGCCTTATTGTTTTCTTTGGAATAATATTTGTGTTGTTTTAATGTTATATTTTTGTTTATATTTAATGCTTTCGAATTTATTAATGTTTGTGCAATAAGTCGGTAATAATATAATGCTCTAAGCGTTATTTTAAACTTGTTAAGCCATGCTAAAATCCCATATAACAAAACTTTCCACTTTTTTAGTAATAGCATTGGGTGTTTTATTTTTTGTAACATCTGAAAAGTTATACATAAATAAAAATGTTACACCCTCCATTGAAAATAGAGTTGAGGAGTTCAGAAAAGTATTCTTTGATAATTATGACTTATCTGTTGAGATTATTTATAACCTAGCGGAAAAGATTAATAAAAATGAAGATAACCTTCTTAAAAATACATATTTAATAGCAAATCTTGCTGAAAAGTATGATAAATACGGTATTGTTTTCACAATAAGCAAAAACAATGAAGATCTCTTTTGGTCAAATAATAGTATTTGCAGTTTTTGCATAAACGAGCCTGAATTTAAAAAAGGGCTGTTTGAATTGCAAAATGGCTGGTATTATCTGATTTCTAAAGAAATAGACGGCTATAATTATAAAGCATTCATGGCAATTAAAAGAAATTATAATTACCAGAATAAATATTTGCAAAATGAATATCATAGCAGCTATAATATGATGCTGCCTCAGATAATCCCTACAGTTAAAGAAACGGAAATCAAACTATACGACAAAAAAGGAGAAGAAGCTCTTTTTTATTTTAGCACTCAAGAAGACTGCTATATTAAGTATGAATCTAAACTCATTCTTTTTTCTTCAATTTTATTATCCGTTCTTTCAATAGTTTTAGTGTTTTGGGGAGTTTATTTTCTGGTATTTAAAAAGATTTATAAAAAACCGGATATCCTCACATTTTTAATTTTTGCTGTATTAGTATTTGCGATTAGAAGTTTTTTATTTTTACGCGGGATGCCATTACCTTTTGAAGATAGTGAATTATTTTCTCCTTCACTCTATGCAACTTCACAATATTTACCATCATTGGGGGATCTTTTTATAAATGCAATTCTTGTTTTATGGTTATCGTGGCTTTTAAATAATTGCCTTCAAAATACTATTATAAAGCCATCTCAAAATAGATTAACCAAATTATTGTTTGGGACTCTAAGTTTGTTCATTGTCGGCTTTTATGGGCTTGTATCATATAAAATAATTAAAAGTTTGGTGATTGACTCAAAACTTAATCTTGACGTTAATTTTGCTCTTAGTCTTGATTATTATTCAATAATTGGATTTATAATTATTGGATGCCTATTATTTTCATTTTATCTTTTTTCAAGAGCAATAATATTTTTTACAAAACGCATCGTTAAATCAAATAAACTTTATATATATAATCTTATATTTTTGTTTACTGTATTTTTTGTTTTAAGTGTTTTTTCAATTTTTCCTTATCCTTTATTGTTTACTGTTTTTATATCTGTTATTTCTTTAATAATAATAAATGAAAAATATAACAGAAAATTAATATTAAATTATTTGCTTATTTATGCTTTTATTTTTTCCGGCATTTCAACTATTGCTCTTTATAGTTTGAATAAAGATAAAGAGTTAAATGAAAGAAAAACTTTAGCATTGAAACTTTCCTCTGATCAAGATCCAATAGCTGAATATCTTTTTATTGAAAATGAGAAAGGATTATTGACGGACAATCTTTTAAAAGAAATAATAATTAGAGATCCTTATGATGAGGCTTCAATATATAATTATCTGTTATACAACTATTTTTATGACTATTGGTTGAAATATGATATGCAAGTAACAGTTTGCAGTTCTTATGATTTATTACTTATAAAACCGGAGAATATTAAGCATGATTGTTTTAGTTTTTTTGAAAACTATATAAATACTTATGGTAAGCCAACTGACTCTGACTTTTTATTTTTTCTTGACAACAATACAGGCAGAGATAGTTATATTGCCAGAATTCCTGTTTTTATTGATTATGATGAGAATAGCAGCTATCCGGATATCCTCCCTTGTTATTATATTTTTATTGAATTTGACTCGAAACATATTCCTCATGATATAGGCTTCCCTGAGCTTTTAGTTGATGAGTCCGTTGATATAAGCCGAGAACTTACCAATTATTCTTTTGCTTTTTATAAATTTGGCGAACTTACTCATCGCTCCGGCGAATTTTTTTATAACAATAATTCATCTGCTTATGGAGAGTTTGATGAAGAGTTTACTGTCTTTTCAACAGAAAATTATCATCATTTAAATTATAAAAAGGATGATAATACTCAAATAATAGTTAGCCGAAGTAAATATGGATTTTCTGAGATAATTGCCCCTTTTTCATATTTATTAGTCTTATTTTTATTATTAATTATGGTTTTTTGGCTATTTTCTAACTATAATAGATATAGCTTTACAACTCATTTTAATTTTAAAAGACGCATAAGACTATCCATGATTGTTATAGTCATTTTGTCAGCAGTTTCAATTGGATGGGCCTCTGTATGGTTTTTGTATAATATTCATGAAAATAAAAACTTAAGTAATTTAGGAGAAAAAGCGCATAGTGTGTTAGTAGAATTGGAACATGAACTTGGTAATGAGCAATATCTTAGCGACGAATATTCTTTTTATTATCATGATTTATTATTAAGGCTTTCAAATGTGTTTTTTACCGATATTAGCTTATTTGATAAAAACGGGTATTTAATTGCTTCATCAAGATCAAGAATTTTTGAAGAGGGTTTAGTTTCTGAGCACATGAATCCTGTGGCTGTAAGTAAAATGCGGAATCAAAATAAGAGTTTTTTCGCTCATAATGAGCAGATTGGCAACTTGAAATATTTGTCCGCATATATTCCGCTGATTAACAACAATAATGAACATATTGCTTATATAAACCTGCCTTATTTTGCAAGGGAAAATCAACTGCAATATGAACTAACAACTTTTCTTGTAACATTTATTAATATTTATTTCTTAATTCTTGTTCTTGCAATTGTCTTTGCCTTTTTTATTTCTAATTATGTTACAAAACCTTTGCAACTCATTAAAGATAATTTGTCAAGAATAAGGCTTGGAAAAATTAATAAAAAAATTAATTGGCATAGAAATGACGAAATTGGCAGCCTTGTTAAAGAATACAATAGGATGATTGATGAACTTGAAGTTAGCGTTGAGTTGCTTGCAAAAAATGAAAGAGAATCGGCATGGCGTGAAATGGCTAAACAAGTTGCACACGAAATAAAAAATCCGCTTACTCCAATGAAATTAAGCGTTCAGTACCTCCATAAAGCATGGAAAGATGGAGCAGAAGATTGGGAAGCAAGACTCGAAGGGTTTACAAAAACAATGGTTGAGCAAATAGATTCCTTGTCTCTTATCGCAGGAGAATTTTCTGACTTCGCCAAAATGCCCGCAAACAATAATAAAAAAATTGAACTTAACAAAATTATACCTCAAGCTTTAGAATTATATAAAGATTTTGATAAAGTGAATATTGAGATTGATATAGAAGATGAAAAAATGTTTGTTTATGCTGACCCTAAACAGCTGCTGCGTGTTTTCAATAACTTGATTAAAAATGCTATACAATCATATCATAAAGATCAAACTGCTTATATATTTATTAAGTGCAAAAAAGAAAATGAAAATATAATAATAAGCATAAAAGATAAAGGCTCTGGAATACCAAATAATAAAAAAGATAAAATATTCAAACCTTACTTCACAACAAAAACAGGAGGTTTTGGTTTAGGCTTAGCTATAGTAAAAAGCATTGTTGAAGGATTTAATGGAGAAATTTCTTTTGAATCTGAAAAAAATATTGGCTCTACTTTTATTATTAAATTACCTGTAGTTAAAGATTAAGTGGCTGTTTTAATAACGATAAAAAATAATTATTTTATTCCATAATAAGATCAACTTCTTTTTTAATCATATTAACGTTAGATATGGATACACGAACAGGGTCCCCGAGTTTATATTGTTTGCCTTTGTTATACCCAATTACCTGAAAGTTGTCTTCATCAAGGTAATAATAATCATCTTCTAATGTTTTAATAGGCACCATGCCTTCACATTTGTTTTCATTTAACTCAACAAATATTCCATATTTGCTTACACCTGAAATAGTTCCATCAAAAACTTCGCCAATTTTGTCCTGAAGAAATTCAGCCTGCTTGTATTTGATTGATGCCCACTCTGCTTCCTGAGCAACCCGCTCTTGCTCAGATGCATGTTTGCATTTTGACTCATACTCATTTTTATTGAACTGTCTCGAACTACCTGAAATATAGGAGTGTAACATCCTGTGAACCATCAAGTCAGGGTATCTTCTTATTGGTGATGTAAAATGTGTATAATAATCAAAAGCTAAACCGTAATGTCCAATATTAACAGTAGAATACTCAGCTTTTGCCATAGTTCTTACAGTTAAAGTCTCAACAAGGTTTTGTTCGCCTTTGCCTTTTACCTCATCTAAGATCTGATTGAATGAATCCGAAATATCTTTTCTTCTGCCTGTTTTTATCTTATATCCGAGTTTGCTTACAAACTCTGCAAATGTATTGAGTTTCTCAGGGTTAGGAATGTCATGAATTCTGTATACAAAAAGCTTTTCTGAAACGCCTTTTCTCTTTCTTCCCGCATACTCGGCAACAACTTTATTAGCCAAAAGCATAAATTCTTCTATAAGTTTATTTGCATCTTTTAATTCTTTGAAATATACAGAAATAGGCTTCCCGTTTTCATCAAGATTAAAATTGACTTCAGTGCGATCAAAAAGAATAGAACCGTTATTTGACCTTTTGTCACGTAAGTGCTTGGCGATTGTATTAATAATATCAATTTCTTCAAAAAATATGCCTTCTTTCTCTTCTATTATTTTCTGAACTTCCTCGTAAGCAAATCTTTTATCTGACCGTATAATAGTTTTTGCAAATTTTCGCTTGGTAACTTTTCCGGTTTTATTGATATTAAAAATAACAGAAAAAGCCAGTCTGTCGCAATCGGGCTTTAATGAACATAAATCATTTGAAAGCCTGTGAGGCAACATTGGGATAACCCTGTCAACCAAATATACAGAGGTGGATCTTTTATATGCTTCCTTATCCAGCTCCGAACCTTCTTTTACATAATGAGAAACATCGGCAATATGAACGCCTATCTCAAACAAGTTATCATTAATTTTTTTGAACGATAATGCATCATCATAATCTTTTGCATCTGCTGGATCAATAGTAAAAGTAAGCACATCACGAAAGTCCTCCCTGTCCTCAAGGTCTTTATCCGAATATGTGTCAGACAGTTTTTTTGCTTCATCTAAAACGTTTTCGGGAAAGTCAACTAAAACATCATTTTCTGAAATAATAGATGCTATCTCAACTTCATTCTCCCCTGGATTACCTAAAACTTTTGTTACTCTGCCAAAAGGATTCTTAGCATTCTCAGGCCAATTTGTTATCTCAACTATAACTTTTTGACCTGAACGCGCATTATTTATATCCTCCTCAGGAATATAAATATCAACAGGCATTGATTTATTATCAGCAATAACAAACGCAAATTTTTTGCTTACTTCAATAATTCCCGTGTATTTTGTCCTTTTTCTTTCAATAATCTCAATTATTTCTCCCTCAGTTTTTTTATTTTTCCTTTTTGGAAATAGAAAAACTTTTACTTTATCACCATGCAAAGCATTATTTGTATTGTTAGGTGAGATTTTTATATCTTCTGTCAATGAATCCGTTGTAATATAGGCTTTCCCGGTTTGTTTCATATCAACTGTTCCAATTATAACACGGTCGCCTTTTTTTCGTTTATCTATATGAGAGGGATGAAGTTTATATTTTCCGGGAGTAAACTCAATTAATATATTTTGTTTCGCCATCGTTTTTAAAATGCCGGATATATATTTTCTGTTATTGCTCCCGGCTTCTTCGCCTATCGCTTTTGATATCTGTTTATAATTATATCCCGATTTGGGATTTTTATAAAAAAAATCAAGAATTTCTTTTGAAATGGCTTTTTTGATTTTTTCTTTGTTTTTTGTCATATAATGAACTAATTATTATGGTTTTTTAATTTAAAATTTTATTATTTTCGAATTTGAATATATTTTCATTCGAAAGAAAGCATAAAAATAATCAAATAAAATAGAAATATGAGTTCTACGTATAATTTATTATTAAAAAAAATAGAAAAATTTATAAAAAGGTATTATATAAACCTTATAATAAAAGGGGTATTGTATTTTTTAGCAATTGTAGGACTAATATTTGTTTTATATACTGTTTTGGAATTTTTTGGGTACTTTTCAAAAATTGTTCGTGCATTTTTCTTCTATAGTTTTATAGCTGTAAGCGCGTTTTTATTAATAAAATATATAATTATTCCCTTATTCAAACTTTTTAAAATCGGCAAAACTCTTGATGAAGAGTCTGCTGCAATAATAATTGGTAAGCATTTTCAAGGAATAATAGATGATAAGATTGTTAATGTACTGCAACTTCACAAGTTTATAGAACAAAATGATGATAATATTGATTTGTTATTTGCAGGAATTGAGCAAAAATCCAAAAAATTAGTTTCCGTACCTTTTGACAGTGTTATAAATTACAAAGATAATTTTAAATATGCTCTTTGGGCAGCAATTCCTTTAGTGATAATTATAACTATTTTTATTTTATCTCCTTTTGTTATTTTTGATTCAACCAGTAGAATAATAAAATACGATGCTACTTTCGAACGACCGGCACCTTTTTCTGTTTCATTATTAAATGAATCTCTTCAAGTTTTTCAAAATAAAGACTTTAAATTAAAGATGGAGGTTGAGGGTTCTGCCTTGCCTGAAAAATTATCTGTTGAATATGATGGTGTTAAATATTCTGCAAACAAAAAAGCCAACAATTTATTTAATTATTCATTCAGCAATGTTCAAAGATCCAAGAATTTTATATTACATGCAAGTGGTTATAAATTTGGTCCTTACCGTATTGATGTTGTCCCACAACCGGTGATTAACAACTTTACTATTGATGTCAACAGTCCATCATATACAGGAATCGAAAATAAAACATTTAGAAATCACGGAGATATTAACGTGGCGCTTGGCTCAAATATAAAAATGTTTTTTAATACCAGATTTACAGAAGATATTAGAATATATATTGATGGTGAAGAAAGAACAATGGAAAAAGTTGAAGATGGAATATTCTCATTTGAAAAAGAAGTTTTTGAAAATTTTGAATATAAGGTGTTTACAAGAAACGAATATACTAATGCGGGAGATTCATTAAGATATAATATAAATATCATTCCTGATAGATATCCTGAAATTGCTGTAGAACAACATGAAGATCCGGTATTACTGGCTCATAAATTTTTTACAGGCAATATTAGAGATGACTATGGTTTTGACCGATTGAAGTTCAAATACCGAATAATTGATGAACGGCAAGATGAAAAAGAATTCTCTAAAAAGAATATCCGAATTGATAAGACTTCAAGAAATCAATCATTTACTTATCATTTTGACTTAAATTCAATAAATATTCGTCCGGGTCAAAGTATTGAATATCATTTTGCTGTTTGGGATAATGATGCTATAAACGGACCCAAAAAAACGCGAAGTAGGAGTTTTACTTTTAGAGCTCCTTCTCGTGATGAAATTACCGATCAAGCGATGAAAGACCATCAGGAAATAAGAGATGAACTTGGCTCAAGCACATCTGAGTTAAGTAGTGGTCGTGACGAAATAGAACAGCTTAGAAGAAATTTGCTTGAAAAAGAAAATATCGGATGGGAGGAAAAAGAATCTTTTAAAGAGATTATTGACAGACATGATATGGTTAAAGAAAAACTTGAGGAACTATCAAGAAAGAAGAAAGAAGCTGAAAAAAGACAGGAGCAGTTTAAAGAACAGGACGAAGATATAAAAAAAATGCAGGAGGAGTTAGATAAACTTTTTGATGAAGCCGTTTCAAAAGAAATGGAAGAGCTTTTTGAAAAAATTCGTGAAGAACTAGATAAATTAGGGCGTGATGAAATGCATGAATATTTGGAAAAGATGGATTTTGAGTTGACTCATTTTGAACACCAACTTGAAAGAATTATGGAAATGTATAAAATGCTTGAATTTAAAAATATACTTCAGGAATCCATTGACCATATAAATAGTCTTAGCGAAGAGCAATCAGGATTGATGGAAGAGCAAAAAGATCATGAAGGGGAAATAGGAGATGATTTTTATGAAAAGCAAGAAAGTATAAAAGATGACTTTGAAAAAGTATCAGACTTGCTCGACAGTCTTGATTCAAAAAATCAGGAGATGCAAAGACCCCAAAACATACCTGACACAAGAGATATGCAGCATAATATTAATTATGATATGCAAAAAGCTCTGGATGAAATGATGGAGGAAAATTTGCCAAAAACTCTTGAACATCAACAACAATCTATAGACGGCTTAAATGAAATGTCTCAAATGCTTAGTCAATTTCAAAGCTCAATGTTTCAAGAAGATCTGGCAGAGGATGCAAAATTACTGCGACAACTATTACAAAATCTTCTTAGAACCTCATTTAATCAAGAGGATATAATGAAAGAAATTAGGAATATCAACATTAATGACCCTCGTTATTTTGAATTAATACAAGATCAAAGAAGATTAGTTGATGACCTTCAAGTTATAGAGGATTCTTTAATAGCTCTGAGTAAACGCCAAATGCATGTTGAATCATATATCGGTCGCGAAATTGCAGCTGTTAATATGAATATTGAAAAAGCTATCAGAGATCTTATTGATCGCAGAAGGCACTCGGCTGCAAGCCGTCAGCAGTTTGCAATGACGCATGTTAACAATCTCGCACTTATGCTAAATGAAAGTTTGCAAGATATGCAAATGCAAATGGCTATGATGCAAGGTATGGGAGAACCCGACCAAACAGGACAGGGAGCACCTTCAATACAAGATATCATTGATCAGCAAGAAAAAGCTAACCAAATGCTCGAACAAATGAGAGAAGGACATCAGCCGGAACCGGGAGAAACAGGAGAGCAAATGTCGCATAGCGAACAACTGGCAAGAATGAGTGCACAGCAAGAAGCTATCAGAAATATGCTTAGAGAACTTACAGATGAAATTAGAAAAGACCACACAATAGGGACAGGCGAACTGGAAAGCCTACAGCAAGAAATGGAACAAACAGAACTTGATATTATTAAAGATCAAATATCAAGACAAACCATGATAAGACAAGAAAGAATTTTAACAAGATTGCTAGAACATGAGAATGCTCTTATGAAAAGAGAAAAAGAAGAAAAAAGAGTCGGAAATATTCCGGATTTTTATAAATTAAGTAACCCTGAAGAATTTTTTGAGTATAATAAGATAGAAAGTGGTGAGATGGAATTTCTGAAAAGGAAAAATATTAAATTCAATAATTTTTATGACCAATTAATTGATAATTATTTTTTAAAGTTTAAAGAGTAATGATAGATAACAATAAAGAGGTAACACTTAATTCTAAACAAAGTGAGATAATAAAGCTCGAAGCATTTATTGAAGATATTTGCGACCAATATAAAATTTTTAACTCTTATTTTGCTAATATCGCAACATCTATTATAAATTCTTTTGAGGTCATAGTAGAACATATTGAAAAGGCCGATCTTGAAGATACCGAAATTAAAATCTTTTTCCGCTCCAGTAAAAATTGCCTTACTTTTGAAATTTTATCTCAACATGAAGTATTTGACGTTAACTTTCATGAAAAAAGTTTGTCTGAATTATCCGGGAATGGCATGATCCAGCAACTAATGACTGTAAAATATTTGAGCGATGAATTTAAAATTGAAGAGGATGGCAAAAAGTGCATAATTGATTTTCATATTTCAAGCATCAATTATGACAAAACTATTGAAAGAAACAAACATATAGAAGACTATTTCAAAAAAATAAATATACCCAAAAAAGTGTAAGGGTGTCTGAAAAAAATAATATTCATTTCTTTTTTGAAAATATCGAAAAATTTACCCTTAGGAAGGATGAATGCCGGGAATGGATCCTAAAGATTATAAAATCAGAAGGTGAAAATCCCGGCTTTTTAAATATCATCTTTACAGATGACCAATCACTTCTTAATCTTAATAAAAAATTTTTAAACCACTCTGATTATACTGATATAATAACTTTTGATTACACCTCCGATAATGAAGGAAATATTAGTGGCGACATATTTATAAGTACCGAAAGAGCTAAAGAAAATGCTGCTATTCATAATCAATTACAAGAAATCGAAACTTTAAGACTTATAGCTCATGGAATTTTACACCTCTTAGGATACGAAGACAACTCTGAGAGATTAAAAAAAAATATGGAAAGCAAAGAAAACCAATATCTTGAAGATTTGTCAAATAACTCACTTCCAATTAGATACTAAAAAATTAATAATAAGCAAAGCTTGCGTCCTATTTTTGTCCTGCCAAAATATCTTGCTAAAACCGTAATAAATTTTAATTTTGCTTTGTTCTTAATACGAAGCATGTATAAAGAAATAATAACACACCAATAAAAATAAGCAAGGATGCTCTTTATTTTTATAGAGCCAGAATATTAACTCATAATTATAATTTTTAAAATTAGTATAAAAAATATGCAAACAATTAAAAAAATGAGAATTTATTTAGTCTTATCAGTTCTTTTTAGCGGACTGATATTTGAAAACACCCTTTATGCTCAGGCTTCAATAAGCGAAGAAGGCAAAGAACCACATGAATCAGCCGTTTTAGAATTAAAATCAAACAGTAGAGGACTATTGATTCCTCGTATCGAAACTACAAGTGACAGAGATAATAATATCCCTGTTGACTCAGATGCAAAATCATTATTAATTTATAATAAAGAAACGAAATGTTTTGAAACTTATGTAGGCGGAGAGTGGCATGATATTTATTGTGCCCCTGAAGTAACTCCATGTTTTGGATATGAGAACGGTAACGGTGGTTTTGAAAAAGAGTATGATGGTTACACATACGATTTAGTTGAGATAGGAGACCAATGTTGGTTCGCCGAAAATCTCAGATATGATAGTGGATGTAATGAGGAAACTTATTCCCGATATAATGATAATGGATGGTGTGGTTTCTTTAATCAGGATGACAGTTATGAGGAGTATGGTTTTTATTATCAGTGGAGTGCAGCCATGAACTGGGATGGAGAAGGTGAAACGCCAAGTGAAGAGTCACAAGGTGTTTGTCCTGATGGCTGGCATGTGCCTAGTAATGCAAATTTTAAAGAATTAGAGTTGTATCTTGGTATGGATGTGGCTGAGGTAGATAATACAAGTTGGAGAGGGACAGATGAAGGGGACCAACTCAAATCCACCGAGGATGATTGGTGTCATATTTTGGATGATGAAAGTGATCCGCAATGCGGTGAGTCCGGGTTTAATCTTAGAGCTGCTGGTTTAAGTAGTAGGACAGGAGGATGGGGACGTATTGGAGAAAGAGGTCTCCTTTGGACTTCTTCTCAGGATAATAACAATATTCATGCAACAAGAAGGCGATTAGATCACGATGAAGGAGGAGTAAATCTACAAATAGGCTTGGCTAAAGAAAATGGATTAAATGTGCGTTGCATTAGAAGCAATTAAACGTATGTATTATGTAATGAATGCAAAAATCTTTTTATAAATTAAAAAAGATCGACACTACGCTTAATAAAAGATGTTAGTTTTTCTCCTTTTAGCAAATTCTTAGATAACAAAGCTAAATCTATAAGCTGGCTTATAGTTTTGTTTCTCTTGCCGTTTTCTTTTTCTTTAGCTAATTTATCTATTACCGGATGATTAGTATTTACAACTAATGAGTAACTATCAGGGGCATTCCCCATAAAATTCATGCCTCCCCCAATTGCCGACATGTCTTTCATTCTTCTCATAAATTCAGGCTCAGTAATAGTGACGGGCATATCATCCTCACTTAAATTTTCGAATGTGATTTGAAATTTGTTCTTCTCTACTTGCTCTTCAAATACTTTTTTTAGCTCTTCCTTTTCTTTATCATTCAACTTTGATGGAGCCTCTTCATCTTTTTTGATTAACTTGTCTATTACCTCAGCATCAACTCTTGCAAAAGAAATATTTTCTCCCTCACTCTCGATCATATTTATAAAATGACTGTCAATAGGCGTATCCATCCATAAAATATCATATCCGCGATCTTTTGCTTTTTCAACAAAGCTGTGTTGTGCCTCAGGGTCAGTACTATATAAGTGAACAACTTTATCGTCTTTATCTGTTTGATTATTCTTTATATGGTTTTTATACTCATCAAAAGTAAAGAATTTCTCATCAACATTTTTTAACAAACAAAACTTCTTGGCTCTTTCGCGAAATTTGTCATCGCTGATCATTCCATACTGTATGAACACCTTAATATCATCCCATTTCTTTTCAAAATTTTCGCGGTCATTTTTAAATAACTCTTCAAGTTTATCCGCCACTTTTTTTGTTATATGCCCTGATATTTTTCTAACATTGCTGTCATTTTGTAAAAAGCTTCTCGAAACATTCAGAGGGATATCCGGCGAATCAATGACGCCATGAAGGAGTGTCAAAAAGTCGGGAACTATGCCTTCAACGGAATCCGTTACAAAAACCTGATTGCAGTAGAGTTGTATCTTATTCTTTTGTACTTCTATATTATGCTTAACCTTAGGAAAATATAATATTCCGGTAAGATTAAAAGGGTAATCAACATTTAAATGAATGTGAAATAAAGGTTCTTCAAAAGTTAAAGGATAAAGTTCTCTGTAAAAAGATTTGTAATCATCTTCTTTTAATTCAGTGGGTTTTTCTGTCCACGCAGGGTTTGTATTATTTATTACTCTTGGTTTTTCAACAGTAACATCTTTTTCTTTACCATCTTTATCCTTTTCTTTTTTGGTTTCTTTTTCCGTTCCAAAAATAATTTCAATTGGTAAAAACTTACAATATTTGTTTAATAAATTTAAAATTCTTTGTTCTTCAAGGAATTCTTGAGCATCATCAGCAATATGAAGAACAACATCAGTACCTCTGGCACTCCTTTTTGATTCAGTAATTGAAAAATCGGTAGTGCCTTCACATTCCCACTTAACAGGTTTAGTGTTATTTTTATATGACTTGGAAATTATTTCAACTTTTTTAGCAACCATAAAAGAGGAATAGAATCCAAGCCCAAAGTGACCTATTATATTACTATTGTCTTTATCTTTATACTTTGTCACCCATTCTTCAGCGCTGGAAAATGCAATTTGATTTATGTATTTATCCAACTCTTGAGCAGTCATCCCAATTCCTTTATCACTTACTGTCAGGGTTTTAGCTTTTGTGTCAATTTTTACCTCTATCGAGATGTCCCCAAGATCCTTTTTATATTTACCTGCAGATACTAACATTTTTATTTTTTGAGTTGCATCAACAGCATTTGATATAAGTTCACGAAGAAATATCTCTTGGTCGGAATATAAAAACTTTTTTATAATGGGAAATATGTTTTCCGTTTGAACATTAATCTTTCCTTTTTGCATATTTTATAGTATTTTATAGTTAATTAAATAATACAACTTTATAAACATAAAATTTTCTAAACAACTTATATGCCATTTAAAAAAATAAGACAATTTGACAGTTGAGAATTGCCATTACTATTGTTAATGTTAATAAAAAACTATCCTGTATTAAAAAATTTATTATCTTTGCACCTTAAAATAATATAAAATAACAGCTTATATTAGTTGCTTGGATTGATGATAGAATGTTTTTTAAGTTGTTTTGTATTGCTAAGTAATTAATAATTAATGAATAATCTACTTTTTACTATGATTATAAATAAAAAAATAAAACTTAGATTTTTTTTATTTCTATTTTTCTTATTGTTGTTTGGGAATGCTAATTTAAATATTAATAAAAGTTCAGGAGAAGAGAGTATAGGTGGGTATTCTGTCATGGACGATTTAATGCCTGTCCCTCTATTTTTAAGCAAAGATTTTCAGCATTATGATGAAATATTGACAAAAGTTATTGAAAGTCATAATTTTAACGGAAATGTGTTAATTGCAAAACATGGCATTATCATATATAACAAATCATTTGGATATAGCGATTTTAATGATAACTCTGAATTAGCAGACTCAACTATTTTTCAAATTGCTAGTATTGGAAAGACAATTACCGCTTCGGCAGTTTTATTACTGAAACAAGAGGGGTTATTGGAACTTAATGACTACGTTGTTAAGCATATACCTGAATTTCCTTATCCAAACATTACCGTTCGCCATTTACTTAATCATACATCAGGCCTACAAAATTATATGTGGCTTATCGAAAACAGATGGAATAAAGAGGAAAAACCCGATAATGAAGACGTGCTTGACCTTTTTAATAGACATACGCTACCTCTGAACTTTCACCCCGGAAGCCGTTTTGATTATTCTAATACGGGATATGCTTTCCTCGCATTAGTTGTTGAAAGAGTATCCGGTGAAAGCTTTGCTGATTTTATTGAAAATAATATTTTTGAACCGCTAAATATGCAGTACTCTTTTGTCAGAACACAAAGTAGAATTAATGAAGAGCAAAACCTCGCATTTGGGCATAGAAGGTTCAGAAATACGCATATTAGAATACCGGAAAACTATATTGATGGAGTTGTTGGTGATAAAGGAATATATTCTTCTGCAGTAGACCTTTTCAAATGGGACCAAGCGTTGTATAAAAACTCAATCATTAATGAAGAGCTTACTGAACAAGCATTTGATTATGCTGTACTAAATAACAGCCGAACAGTAAATTATGGATACGGCTGGAGATTAAAGACTTTCATGGATAAAAAAGTAGCCTATCACCCGGGAAGATGGAGTGGTTATAGAACTTTCTTTAAAAGATTTATTGAAGATAATACAACTATTATTGTTTTAAATAACACTAATACAAATATCAATAGATTAGTTGAGGAAATTCAGTTAACGGTGTTTTATAACGAAATGGATAAATATGCCAATATGAAAGATTCTGAAAATTTGACTAAAACAGACAAAGTGAAAAATTAGCAACCAAAAACTTATCTCAAATTTTTAAATTGCCTTTTTTAAGATTATCCATTACAGTTATCACAGATATTAATTGACCTATCTTTATTAATTACACTCCTGCGAAATGAATTAGTTTCCTTACTTTTCCAAATAGTATTAATGCTTTTATTATTAACATTGCCAAGTAAAAAAGACGGAATTTTATCATAGCAACAAGGTGCAACATCGCCGTCAGTTGTTATTACCATCTGACTCCAAAGCCTATAGCAATATGAGCTTCGCTTTTTTTTGATATGCCATCTCCCTCTTTTGTCTTTAATGTATCTGTTATATTTTTTATTTGCCGGCGACATAGTTTCAATGGAATCTTCGTTATAAAACTGCATAGCTTTTAAAGAAATACTGTCAACACCTAATTTTTTAGCATATTCTTTCAAAAATGGGATTTCATGCTCGTTTTTTTTATGAACTAAGAATTGAAGTACAATATATGGGCTAAAAGCTTTATTTTCTCTCTTTTTTTTGGCTAAATTCTTTATCCCATCAACAACTTTTTCAAAATCTCCGCTTCTTCTATAATCTGAATATGTGCCGGAACTTATACCATCTAAGGAAACTATTAATCTGTCTAATCTTGACTCAATGATTTTTTGATTATTATCTTCCTGTAAAAAATATCCATTAGTAGATATTACCGTATAAAATTTTTTATCATTAGCTGTTTTAACCATCTCAAATATGTTTTTATTAAGAAATGGCTCTCCTTGAAAATACAAGTTAAGATAAAAACTTCTGCGACTGACTTCCGATAAGATTTTTTCAAACAATCGCATGTTCATAAATTTGTTCTTTCTTTTAATTTTATTCATGCCTGAAAGACATTCCGGACATTTCATGTTGCAAATAGAAGACGGTTCAATTGAAATAGCAAAAGGATATTTTGATGTGTGAATTTTATTTGTTATACAGGATATAAAAAATGAAATTAATATGTGAAAATAGTTAATAGCGGGTTTATAAAAAAAAGCTTTTGCCAGTCTAGAAAAATCATTCAAATATGAAAAATAATTTAATGTCATAAATAATTA
>SL_3KL_010_SEDDRAFT_10001976_pt1 | contig 18766 bp, 14 predicted proteins | sample SodLakKL_010_SED_2_FD_10381 | JGI IMG/M metagenome (IMG submission 10381) | reverse complement strand
TAGGGGTGTGTTTGACTTGGCTTCGTGCCCTAAACAAGACACACCCCTCGCTCACGCTAACCGGCTTCGCCTTTAGCGCTCACTTTTCCCCTCTCGAGAGGGGATTATTAACCCAACACTTTGACACAAAACAAAATCAAATAAACAACCAAACATAGATTCACCCCAAAATTTCATTATGAAGTTCCCCCTCTTTGCTTGGCAGAGAGGGGGACAGGGGGTGAGTCCAAACAACAATACCCAATGAAAGCAAAAACATATTATAACGGAGATGCCAACCTCGACCTTCTGGCCGGAAAAACCGTGGCGGTTATAGGCTACGGCAGCCAGGGCCACGCCCACGCGCTGAACCTTCAGGACAGCGGCGTAAATGTAGTGGTGGGCCTTCGCAAGGAGAGCTCTTCGTGGAGCGAAGCTGAACAGGAAGGGCTCACCGTAATGGAAACCGCAGAAGCGGCCAAAGCCGGCGACATCGTGATGGTTCTGATCCCCGATCAACACCAGGGGGATGTCTACAAAGAAAGCATAGCCCCGAATCTTGAAGCCGGAAATGCGCTGATGTTTGCCCATGGCTTCAACATCCATTTCGACCAGATTGTACCATCCGAAGATGTAGATGTTTTTATGGTTGCACCAAAAGGTCCGGGGCATCTTGTCCGCCGTGTATTCACGGAGGGTTCGGGTGTACCCTGTCTGTTTGCCGTTTACCAGGACGCCACCGGCACTGCCCGCGACACCGCACTGGCCTATGCGAAGGCGATCGGCGGAACCCGTGCCGGCGTGCTCGAAACCACCTTTAAGGAAGAGACAGAAACCGATCTCTTCGGCGAGCAGGCTGTACTTTGCGGAGGCGCATCCGAACTTGTGAAGGCCGGTTTTGAAGTGCTTGTTGAAGCCGGGTATCAGCCCGAGATCGCCTATTTCGAATGCCTCCACGAGCTGAAGCTGATTGTGGACCTGATGTATGAAGGCGGCATCGAGCGGATGTACTACTCGGTGAGCGACACTGCCGAGTATGGCGGACTCTCCCGCGGAACCCGCGTGGTGGATCACGACACCAAGAAGCGGATGAAGAATATCCTCGAGGAAGTTCAGAGCGGTGTATTTGCCGAAGAATGGATGAAGGAGAACAAGGAAGGCCTCCCCAATCTGACCCGGATGAGAAAGAAACTCGGAAACCACAAAATTGAGGAAGTGGGCAAAGAGCTCCGCTCCATGATGAACTGGATTCCGGGCGGCAAAAAGCAACAAAAACCTGAACCGGAGCCTGCGGAGTGATGGTGGGTATTGTTTTAAATGATAAGATAAATCTTCTATTGCCACGAATACTCCCCTCCTTTCCAAGGAGGGGCCGGGGGTGGTTCTGCAGGAGCGTTGATTAAGATTCTGAACTACTTTAAGAATTCAGTGCCTGTTTCAAACCACCCCTAAATCCCCTCCTTAAAAAGGAGGGGACTTCTAAACATCCAAATCGAAAATCATCAATAATAAATCGTCAATCCATCAAATCATGTCCAAAACCATCCGGATATTCGATACAACATTAAGGGACGGCACCCAGGGCGAGAAGGTTTCCTTTTCGGCTGAGGACAAGTTCCGGATTGCCAAGAAGCTCGATGAGTTCGGCATTCACTATATCGAGGGCGGATGGCCAGGGTCGAACCCGAAGGATATGGCGTTTTTCGAGAAGGCGAAGAAGCATTCTTTCAAAAATGCAAAAGTTGTGGCTTTTGGCAGCACCTGCCGCGCAGGAAACAAGCCCGAAGAGGATCCCAACCTTAAAGCCATGATCGAAGCCGGAACCCCTGCCGTCTCAATGTTCGGAAAAACATGGCTGCTGCATGTTACCGAGGCTCTCGGCATCACGCCTGAGCAGAATCTGGATATGATTTCAGGATCGGTGGCACATCTCAAAAAGATGGGCAAAGAGCTGATCTATGACGCCGAGCACTTCTTTGACGGGTATAAGTGCGATCCCGGATATGCGATAAAAACCCTGCAGGCAGCCGAGGCATCTGGGGCCGATGTGCTCGTTCTGTGCGACACCAACGGGAGTACACTCCCTCACGAAGTTTCGCGAATTGTAACCGAAGTGAAGGAGAAGGTACATACTCCCATCGGCATCCACACTCATAACGACTGTGAACTGGCCGTTGCAAATTCGCTTGCCGCCGTTGAATCGGGAGCCGTACATATACAGGGAACAGTAAACGGTTACGGTGAGCGGTGCGGCAATGCCAATCTCTGCTCGGTAATTCCGAATCTCCAGCTCAAAATGGGTTACAAATGCATCCCGGCTGAAAACATGCATCAGCTTACCATCCTTTCCAAGTTTGTGAGTGAACTCGGCAACCTCACTCCCGACAACAAGCAGCCATATGTGGGTAAGAGCGCCTTTGCGCATAAGGGCGGAGTTCATGTAAGCGCCGTAATGAAAAAGGCAGAAACCTATGAACATGTCGAACCGGAGAAAGTGGGTAATACACGCAGGGTGCTGGTATCCGATCTTTCCGGAAAGAGCAATGTGAGCTATAAGTCGGAGGAGCTTGGTTTTGAGTTTGACAAAAAATCACCCGAAAGCACGAAAATCGTTCAAAAGCTCAAAAGTCTCGAAAATGAGGGATACCAGTTTGAGGCGGCCGAAGCTTCGTTTGAACTGCTGGTGAAGCAGATGACCGAAGCGGCGCCCGAATTCTTCAAGCTCGAAGGGTTCCGCGTGATCATGGAGCGGAACGGCAGCGGAGAATCCCGCTCCGAAGCCACTATCAAAGTGCGCGTAAACGACCAGGTGGAGCTGAGCGCTGCCGAAGGTAATGGCCCGGTGCACGCGCTCGACGCCGCCATCCGCCGGGCTCTTTGTGAGTTCTACCCGGAAATACAGTCTATGAAATTGCAGGATTACAAGGTTCGTGTTCTCAACGAAAAAGACGGCACCGGTGCAAAAGTACGGGTGCTGATCGACTCTGCGAAAGAAGGCCGCAGCTGGGGTACCGTCGGTGTTTCCGAAAACATCATCGATGCCAGCTGGCAGGCCCTTTCGGAGGGGATTACCTACTACCTGATGAATGAAAACAGTAAACCGAAACAGAAATTAGAATTTGAAGAAAAGAATTCTCCCCTCGAGGGGAGTACGGCGTAAGCAGGGAGCGGTGTTTGTCGGAGCGTTGATATAGCATGGAAATTAACCTTGACTCAATGCTCGTACGAATCATCCCCCCAGAGTAATCGCTGAACGCGTTTACTCATCCCCCCTTCGAAGGGGGACTTGATTACACCCAAGTTTTTATTGAAATACAAAACATAATTCATCCCCGGTAACTCATTACGAAGGGGGTGAGTCCAAAACACACAAACGAATGAACAATCACATCACCATCTTCGATACCACACTCCGGGATGGAGAACAGAGTCCCGGCTACAGCATGAACCGCAGCGAAAAACTGCGTCTTGCTCTACAGCTGGAGAAGCTGGGAGCCAATGTGATTGAAGCCGGTTTTCCCATTGCCTCCGACGGCGACTACGAAACCGTTCGCGAGATCGGAAAAATTGTGAAAAACAGCACCGTTGCCGCTCTTTGCCGTACAAGGCAGGTTGATCTCGAACGGGCGTTCTCGGCTCTTGAATTTGCGGCAAAACCGCGGGTCCACACCTTTATAGCCACGAGTGAAATCCACATGAAGTACAAGCTGCAGCAGAGCCGTGAGCAGGTTCTGGAATCGGCGGTGGAAGCAGTAGAGCTGGCGAAGAGTCACTACGATGATGTGGAGTTTTCTGCAGAGGACGCCTCACGCAGTGACCCTGATTTTCTGATTGAAATTTTTACGGCCGTGATTGAGGCTGGCGCCACTACCATCAATGTACCCGACACGGTTGGTTACGCGCTGCCGTGGGAATATGGCGAGTTGATCCGGACCCTGAATGAGGGCATCCCGAATATCGACAAGGCGGTTATCAGCGTGCACTGCCACAACGATCTCGGCCTTGCTGTGGCAAATTCATTAATGGCTGTTCAAAACGGTGCGCGCCAGGTAGAGTGCACCGTGAACGGAATCGGTGAGCGTGCCGGCAACGCCTCACTTGAGGAAGTGGTGATGGCGATGGAGACACGGAAAAACAATATGGATTTTTCAACATCCATCAACACCAAAGAGATTTATCCCTCGAGCCAGCTACTTGCGCAGATCACCGGAAAGGGCGTTCAGCCCAACAAGGCGATTGTGGGTGAAAACGCCTTTGCGCACGAAGCGGGCATCCATCAGCACGGCGTGCTTAAAAACCCGCTTTGCTATGAGATTATGACTCCCGAATCGGTTGGCCTGACCAGCAATAAGATTGTAATCGGCAAGCACTCGGGACGGTTTGCCCTTGGCAAAAAATTGGAAGACCTCGGCTACCACCTCAACAAGGAAGACCTGAACCGGGTCTACATCAAAGTGACCAAGCTGGCCGACCAGCAAAAAACCGTGGAAGACCACGACCTGATCTCGATCATGTCGATGATGAATGATACTTCATTCCAGGGGCACGGGAGGGTTGCATCAGGTGGGTAAAGGAAAAACAGGTGTACGAAAAGTCCCCCTTCGAAGGGGGCAGGGTGATGGAGCGTTCAGCGAAATCACCCGGGGGATGACGTCACGGAGCGTTGTTTAAGTTTTGTATTTGAACTTAACTCATAGCACGCAGGAATCATCCCCCCAGTGCAATCGCTGAAGGCTCTTGCACATCCCCCCTTCAAAGGGGGGACAAATTTCACCAAACTACTTTCAAACATAAACAACAATACCAAACAGACAACCATAACCATGGGAATGACGCTTACTGAAAAAATCCTTGCCAAACACAGCGGCCGCGACCGGGTGAAACCGGGCGACAATGTGTGGGTGGACGTAGATGTACTGATGACGCATGACGTTTGCGGTCCGCCGGCAATCTCAATCTTTCACCGTGAATTTGGCGATGATGCCAAAGTGTGGGACAAGGACAAACTGGTCATCATACCTGACCACTATATTTTTACCAAAGACAAATATGCTAACCGTAATGTGGACGTGCTCCGCGCTTTTGCCGCCGAGCAGGATCTGCCCCACTTTTATGATGTGGGAACCGACCGTTACAAAGGTGTTTGCCATGTGGCACTGCCTGAGGAGGGTTTTACGCGTCCGGGTGAGGTGCTGTTCGGTACCGATTCGCACACCTGCACGGCAGGTGCATTCGGACAGTTCGCAACCGGAATCGGCAACACCGATGCCGCCTTTATCATGGGTACCGGCAAGCTTTGGGTGAAAGTACCCGAAACGATGCGATTTGTTTTTGAGGGAACCTCTCTCCCGCCCTACCTGATGGCCAAGGATATCATCCTGAAAATTATCGGGGATATCGGCGTGGACGGAGCGACTTACCGTACGATGGAGTTCGCCGGACCAGGCATCAAGGTGCTGACCATGGAAGACCGAATGACACTTACCAATATGGCTATAGAAGCCGGCGGTAAGAACGGTGTGGTTGAACCGGATGAGATCACCGAGAAGTACGTGAAGGCACGGACCGACAAGCCGTATGAGAAGTTTTACAGCGACCCGGATGCAAAGTATTTCAGCGAACACTTCTATAATCTGGAGGAACTGGTGCCGATGGTTGCCAAACCTCACAGTCCCGACAATAAGGCGACTGCCGAGGAGCTGGAAGGCGTGAGGCTCGACCGGGCTTATATCGGCTCGTGCACTGGCGGTAAGCTGTCCGACTTCAGGGCGGCGGCTGAGATTATCCGGGGCAACAAGCTCAAGATCGACACTTACATTGTTCCGGCAACCACGGAAATTGCGCGGGGCCTAGAAACCGAAACCCTGCTTGGCACACCGCTGATCGACATCTTCCGTGAAGCAGGCTGCAAAATCGGTAATGCATCGTGTGCGGCATGCCTGGGCGGTCCGAGTGACACGTTTGGGCGTCTGAATCAGGAAGAGGTCTGCATCTCATCCACCAACCGGAATTACCCCGGCCGGATGGGATCGAAAGCTGCACAGGTTTATCTGGCATCACCCTACACCGTTGCCGCCTCGGCCGTAACGGGGGTGATTACCGATCCACGGGTGTTTATCCAGGAGACGGTGATTTGAAATTATTGTCATTGATAACATCCCTCAAAAGGGCAAGTATCTCCCCTCCTTTCCAAGGAGGGGCCGGGGGTGGTTAAATCCCCTCTTGCCTGTCCCGAGCGCATCGGGGAGAGGGGACAGATTCGTGAGCGTTTAGCGAACGGATCAGGGGTGTATTGATTAGGGCGCGGAGCCCAGAACGGTGCACACCCCTCGCTTGTGGCAACCGGCTACGCCTTTGCCACTGTGCTTTTCCCCTCTCGAGAGGGGACTATTAGCACCCAATTTTAAAAAATCAACAAAATTCAGAAGATGACAACCAAACAAAAACCCATACAAGGCAAAGCATTTGTTCTGGGGAAAAACATTGACACCGACCAGATCATCCCGGCGGCACACCTTGTGTATAGCCTGAGCGATCCCGAAGAGCGGAAGCTGTATGGCAAGTATGCCCTATCGGGCGTGCCGGCCGCAGAGTCGGGGCTGCCACAGGGAAATATCCCACTTACAAATGAGGATGCCACCAAGAGTGACTTCAGCATCATCGTGGCGAGTGATAATTTCGGATGCGGCTCCTCGCGCGAGCACGCGCCGGCGTGTCTCGAAATTGCCGGCATCAAGGCAATTGTCTCTCCATCGTATGCGAGAATTTTTTACCGTAACTCGGTGGACGGCGGTTTTCTCACGCCGTATGAGAGCGTTGAAGATCTGAGCACGAAGATTCACACCGGTGATGAACTGGAGATTGATCCAGAAGCATCGGCATTGATCAATCACACGCAAAACAAAACCTATGAGCTGAAACCCCTCGGCAGCGTGGCCGAGATTGTGCATGCGGGGGGTATTTTTGCCTATGCGCGGGCTACGGGGATGGTGCCTAAGTAAATAGCTAAGGACAAGAACCTCCCCTCCTTTCCAAGGAGGGGCCGGGGGTGGTTCTGCGGGAGCGTTGAAAAAAAAATTTGAATCATTTTATTAGCTCTCAACCTTTTCCAACCACCCCTAAATCCCCTCCTTGGAAAGGAGGGGACTTTGGCACTATCCATTTTTAAAAATTTACCTAAGAAAACAAATTAAATGACCAAACAAACCATCATAACCCTGCCCGGTGACGGAATCGGGCCGGAAGTAACCACGGTAGCTGTGGATGTGCTTAAAGCTGCATGCCGCGCATTTGATGTGGAGATCGAAACCATCGAACGCCCGTTTGGTGGAACCGGCTATGATACCGACGGCGAACCGGTTACGCAAGAGACGCTTGAGCTGTGCAAAAAACATAAATTTGTGCTTCTGGGTGCTGTCGGCGGCCCGAAATGGGATGACCTCAGCGCCGATCTGCGCCCGGAAGCCGCATTGTTAAAACTGCGCAGGGAATTGGGAGTGTACGCAAACCTGCGCCCAATACAGGTTTATCCTGCCCTCGCCGGGGCATCCACCCTGAAGGAGGATGTAATAGCGGGAACAGATATCCTGATTATGCGCGAACTCACCGGCGGCATCTACTTCGGCGAACCACGGTTTACCACGGAGCATAAAGGAGAAATTTGGTCGGTGGATACTATGAAGTACAGCCGCTCAGAAATTCAGAGAATCGCCCGAAAAGCTTTTGAAGCCGCACGCTTCCGCGATAAGCGGGTCTGTTCGGTGGACAAAGCGAATGTACTGGAAAGCTCACGACTCTGGAGAAAATCCGTGGAGGAGGTAGCAGAAGAATTTCCGGACGTGGAGCTGAGCCACATGCTGGTCGACAACTGCGCAATGCAGCTGATCCGCAACCCTAAACAGTTCGATGTTATGGTGACCGGCAATCTGTTCGGCGATATCCTCAGCGACGAGGCCGCCATGCTCACGGGCTCCATTGGCATGCTCCCATCCGCCAGCCTGGGCGACGGCAACGGGCTCTATGAACCGGTACACGGATCGGCTCCGGATATTGCAGGCCAGGGTGTGGCCAATCCATTGGCTGCAGTGGCGTCAGTGGCACTAATGTGTCGATATTCACTTAAAATGGAAGAGGCTGCAGCAATGATTGAATCTGCAATCCGGTCCGTTCTGGATGACGGTTACAGAACGCCCGATCTCTTCGCTGATGAAGAGGGGACCTTCCGTTCTGGCACGACAGAAATATCTGTGCGCCTTCTTGAATTAGTAAAAGAAAAGGCAGTGGTGTAAGAAGCCACGGGTCAGCAGGCTGTCTTCGCTGCCTTTTACTTAATTAAAGACCGGCAAGAAAAAAAGTGCAAATGGGGTTAGCCGGCTCGCACCCCTCTTGATAGAATTATCAGTCTGTTTTGGATGACCGGCCGGGCAATACCCATATACACAAGGTATGCCGGCCAGGTAAATAAATAACAATAAGAGCACATCAATCCGACTATTCACACACACGCAGGATAATTCTGTGCTCAAAGAAAAGGAGCCGCGTAAAACAGCATCGTTACAGGTAATTTGAACCTTTTGTGACAAATGTGGCTTACTCTTTCCTCATGGTTTAAAAACGAACTAGATTTCGAGTTCGATAAGTAGTTCACAGGCATCATAATAGGATGTTGACCTCACACATGATTTATGATGGTTGCTTTAAAAAAGATCTTCACGGCCTTGAATTCCCGGTTCGCAAGGTGTAGCGGAGCCTTACGAATCCTAAGCCACGCAGGGCATGAATTAACCAAGATTTCTCATCCTTTCAGGCGGGGCCTTGGATTCGTACCGCGCAACCGAGGCGAACTGTTTCGGGAATTCACCGACTTGATTTTTTGGCACTTTTGCATCAAGGCAAAAGTGCGAGAGATAAGTCAATAGCCACAATACGTACATATAGAGAAGAGGCTCAGAGAATTCTTTATTAAAGGTAATTTGAACCTTTTGTGACAAATGTGGCTTGCTGTTTCTTTAAGATTAGAAAGAGCTAAATGACAACTTGCAAAATTCATCTCTTTTTACAAACTCATGTGCAGCAAACGTGTAGAACCCCAGAAGCCTTAAATAACAGAAAATTACGTTTTGATTCAACGATCAAAGTTCGTTTTATCCACCCACTACGAAGTTTTTAAACGTAATAAAAACAACCTGTCAATCTAATAACCGAGTAACCCGCATGGAAAAGACCTATTACAACCCTGATGATCTGAAAAAATTCGGTGATGTCGGAGAATTTCAGAAAGAATTAGCCGATAAATTTTTTGACTACTATGGAACCGTATTTGCCGACAGTGCCCTTTCAGCGAGGGAAAAATCCCTGATCGCTCTTGCTGTAGCTCATGCCGTGCAATGCCCGTACTGTATCGATGCCTACACCACTGAGAGCCTAGAGAAAGGATATTCGGAGGAGCAGATGATGGAGGCCGTGCACGTGGCTACGGCCATACGAGGCGGAGCTTCACTGGTGCACGGTGTTCAAATGATGAACAAGGTCGACAAACTGAGTATGTAGAAATATTTCTGACCCGGGATTTTGAAACCCACTTTCTTTCTTCTTGTTTAACTGTCCGGATTATTTCATTTAATCGGGGTAATCCGGCCAACCTTTTCACTTTTCACTTTTCACTTTTCACTTTTCACTTTTCACTTTTCACTTTTCACTTAAAGAAAATGAAATCCCTTATTGCACAAAGCCACTCACTTGCCGATCCAAAGGTTCAGCTCGATGTGATCAACAATCACTCCGAAAAAGTGAGAAACCTCGATAAATTCGAAGAGAAGCTTGAGGATATCGGTCTTTATCCGCTCAGGCCAACAGGCATTGAAATCTTCCAGATAAACGTTGGCTATATGTGCAACATGACCTGCAAGCACTGCCACGTGGATGCCGGCCCCGACCGGAAGGAGATCATGACCAGGGAAACGCTTCAATACTGCCTGGAGGCCCTCAACAATTCCGACATTCAAACCGTGGACCTGACCGGCGGGGCTCCTGAAATGAACCCACATTTCCGCTGGTTCGTTGATGAAGTGTCGAAGCTTGGCAAACATATCATTGTGCGCTCGAACCTTACCATCCTCGATACCCGGAAATTTGAAGATCTGCCACAATTCATGGCCGACCGCGGAGTGGAAATCACCTGCTCCCTCCCTTTCTACAGCAAGCGAAGAACAGACATCCAGCGGGGTGATGGTACCTACGACAAGTCGATGAAGGTTCTCAAGCTTCTTAATGAGATCGGCTATGGCAAGGAGGAAACCGGTCTTCTTCTAAACCTGGTTTACAACCCGGTTGGAGCTTTCTTGCCTCCGAACCAGGAAGAACTGCGCGACCAGTACAAAGAGAGGCTGTGGAATGAACACGGCATTGTTTTTAACGACCTCTACACAATCACCAATCTGCCCATAAGCCGCTACCTGAATTTTCTGGTTGAAAGCGGTAATCTGGAAGAGTATATGGAAAAGCTCGTTACCTCCTTTAATCCATCGGCAGCCATGGGCGTGATGTGCCGAAACACCATCTCCATCGGCTGGGACGGCTCACTCTATGATTGCGATTTCAACCAAATGCTGCAGATGAAAACCAATCACGGAGCGCCCCGTCACATCAAAGAGTGGGACCTGGAAAAACTGAACAGCCGTGAAATTGTTCTAAACCAGCACTGCTATGGCTGTACAGCCGGTGCCGGCAGCAGCTGCGGCGGGGCAACCACCTGATTCGATTGTGTTCAGCGGGTCTCACCGGTTGATTTGCAGGCGATAAATTCATATCTCCATTGCTGTGTTTGCAATCAACGCACTGAAGGTTAAAAAACCGATCAACCCTGATCACATTCATGAATATGAGCGCCGGCTTTAAACAACCGCCAGTCTCCCTAAATCCTGAAGGTACGGAGCGTAAAGTGGGTTTTGAACTGGAGTTTACCGGTGTGGAGATGGATGAAGCCGCCGGAATTCTGCAATCTCTCTATGGCGGTTCCGTAAACAAGCTCAGCACGTACGAGGTTGAGGTGAACAATAGCCGTTTTGGCACTTTTAAACTGGAGCTTGATGCGCAGATTCTTCGCGACAAAAAATATGAGAACCTGCTGCGAAGCTTAGGAGTAAATGTGTCTGGTATCCAAAACATTGAATCAATTGAGGATTCGTTAAAAAATCTTGCATCCTCAGTTGTACCTTTTGAGATTGTGACACCTCCGATCCCGCTTTCCTCCATGCATGAGATGAACAACCTTGTAGATGAACTCCGCAAACGAAAAGTGAAAGGAACCGGAAGTTCTTTCGTTTATGCCTTCGGGCTTCACCTTAATCCCGAAGTGCCTGATTTGTCATCCGGAAGTATTCTGGCTCACTTAAAGGCCTATGTATTGCTGGATCCCTGGATTCGCAGAGACAGCCGGATCAATTTAAGCCGTAGGCTTACGCCATACATCAACGAATATGAAGAAAAGTACATTCTGCATATTCTGGATCCCGGTTATGCACCTTCGATAGAAACCCTGATTGTGGATTATTTCCGTTTCGGCAATTCCAGAAACCGGCCGCTCGACCTTCTCCCGCTTTTCATGCATATAAACAACGAGCTCACCTCATCCCTGATTGAGGAAACCATCACAAGCTCACGGCCCGCCTATCATTACCGGCTCCCGAACTGCTCGCTCGAGGACGAAAACTGGACCCTTGCCCAGGAATGGAACCGCTGGGTGCTTGTTGAAATCATGGCATCCGATGAAAAAATGCTGGACCGTTATGCCCGCGCATGGCTGCGCCTGAAGCGTGAAACCCTTGTGGGGTTCGAAAATAAGTGGATTGAACTGACAGACCGGTGGGTTGATGAAATCGATTGAAAGCAAACCGCTGATCGGTGTTACAGGACCGGATCATGGTGGCGGAGCGGCCTGGTTTTTTACAGCCCTCTCAGTTCTGCTGGCCGGTGGGCTACCGGAGAGAATCACGCCACTAAGGCCCGCTTCCATGGAAAAGCTCGACGGATTGATACTTGGCGGAGGCGCAGATGTTGAACCGAAAAAGTATGGGCAGGAAAGAATCGAAAAGGCCGTACTTGCAAAGGATAAACGAACTCTGTTTGAATGGGTGCTTTCCATACTCTTATTCCCGATCTACTGGATAGGACGCTACTTCCGCCACACCAAAAGCGCCCCCATCGACGTGGAGCGCGACAAGCTCGAACTCACCCTTCTGCACGATGCCCTGGCTCAAAATAAACCGGCATTGGGCATTTGCCGAGGCATGCAACTGATGAACGTTCATTTTAAGGGAAGCCTGCACCAGGATATCCGCGGCTTTTATGTTGAACAGCCCCAGATCACTTCCATCTTCCCCAAAAAGAGGATCATGATAGAAAACGGTTCCCGGCTCGAAAAGCTGCTCCAAACGGATATCTGCAATGTAAACGCACTCCATAACCAGGCCATCGACGTACCCGGAGAGGGAGTTAAACTTGTGGCACGCGAAAAGCAAACCGGTATTGTGCAGGCGATAGAGCACCCCGGCTACCCATTCGTAATCGGCGTTCAGTGGCACCCGGAATACCTGATTCAAATATCACGACAGCGCAACCTCTTTAAAGAGCTGGTGGAATGTGCCAGGGCAATCTGACCACCCACCTGCCAGAGTCACCGTGCTTTTCGGGTACCTGGCAGAGTGGGAGTTTGGGAAGGGTGACGGGGTGATTGGGTGATTGGGCGAGTGGGTGAGTGGGTGAGTGGTCAGCTACGCCAATGCTTCGTTAATCATGGGTGAAATGAGTACTCTGAGATTTGATTCTTTACATGAGGGTTTCATTTCACGACTCCTTGATCAGCCCCGAACGGTAGGCCTTCATCAGGCTGCTGAGGTCGTCGATTCTCTGCTGAATGTCCCTGCCGTCGTCGGTATCGCGCACGCGTATCCGCTTCGTATTCTGCTCCAGGATTTTCGTTGTGGAGTGAATATCCTGTTCCGACTGGATTGCCTTTCGTGTTGACTCAAACGGCTGATGGGCAGCCAACAGCAGCCCGTATGAATTGAAAATCAGCGTGTAACCGGCAATTCCGGTCTTCTCCTGGTAAGCTTTGGCAAACCCGCCGTCGATCACAATCAGCTTGCCGCCGGCCTTTACCGGGCTCTCCCCTTTTTTCACCTTCACGGGTACGTGGCCATTGATGATATGGCCCCTCTCCGGGTCCAGACCGAACTCTCGAAGGATCTCATCGGCCACCTCCTCTTTTGTCCTGAAATCATAATAGGGATTCATCTCTTCGGCGTGGGTTTCCGGATCATCGATGAAATAGCGCTCAAATGTGGCCATCTTCTCCTTTCCGAACAGCGGCGACTGTGATCCGCTCCATAGATACCACATCGTATCCTGTCCGTACTCCCTTTTTTCGGGGTCATCTTTTGAAAAATAGCCTTGCCGGGCGAGGCGTTCAAGACGGTCCATAAAATCTTTCGGGCTATGATTTTTGCCGTCGAGTTTAAAATGGCGAAGTTTACCGTCTGGAGTCATCGGTATGCAGCCGTGATAGAGAAGGTTACTATTGTACGTGAGATACATGCTTCCCTTTGAAAAAAGGAACCGAACATGATTCTGAAGCCGTTCGCTGTTTGTAAACGAAACGCCGATTTTCTCCATAACAGCCTTTTCGTGCTCTGTGAGGCTATACGGATCGTTCGGATCAATCGTGGGAAAATGAGAATCGTTGAGCGTGTATTCTTTTCCTCCGATGTCTATAACCCCTTTTTCGAAGTCTATGTTATCCAGAAGCAGGCGGTCTTCCATCCGGTACTGTGGACGCCTTTTCATGATCTGACCCTCGAGCTTTAGCTGGATCACGGTGATCGCCTTATGCATCCTGGCCATGAGAAGCTGCTCGTTTTGGGTAAACTGATCTCCGGCATCTTTTGGCCTGAAGTGTTTGCAAGGGTCATCCCCGTACACATCTACGGCGAGTGATACCAGGGGCAGCATGGAGATGGCATAACCGTTTTCGAGCGTTTCCATGTTTGAATAGCGCAGAGAAACGCGTATCACATTTGCCATACAGGCTTCGCTTCCGGCAGCTGCACCCATCCACACGATATCGTGATTGCCCCATTGAAAGTCCACGGCATGGTGCTCCATAAGCTTGTCCATGATGATGTGCGCACCGGGGCCGCGATCGTACACATCCCCGATTACATGCAACCGTGCAATGGTGAGCCGCTGAATCAAGCGCGCAAGTGCTGTCATAAAAGCTTCGGCTCTGCCGGTATCGATAATCGACTGGATGATGGAGTTAAAGTAATCCTGACGGTTTTTGATGCCCTCCTGTTCATGCAGAAGCTCTTCAATGATATAGTTAAAATCTTTTGGCAGGGTTTTCCGAACCCGGCTTCGCGTGTACTTGGATGAATAGATCCGGCAGAGTCTGATTAGCTGGAACAGTGTTCTGCGACTCCAGTCTGCCTCATCATCCACCTCTTTCATCATAAGCGAAATTTTTTTCTCGGGATAATAGATGATGGTGGCAAGATTCCTCTTCTCCTGATCGCTAAGCGTGTATTCAAACACCTCATCAATCCTTCGCTTAATAGATCCCGACCCGTTACGCAGCACATGGATAAAAGCCTCATACTCCCCGTGAACATCCGACACAAAATGCTCGGTTCCCTTTGGTAGCTGCATAATCGCACTCAGGTTAATAATTTCTGTGGATGCCGCGCTGATGGTTGGGTATTGATTGGAGAGCAGTTGGAGGTATCGCAGTTCAATATTGCTGCTATTCATGGCAGAGACAAATCTTTGTGATATTGTTAATGGATTGATTTTATATCAATTAAACCTGTTCCTATTGCAAAATCAATCTCTTTTAATGAGCTCAGGCATTTTTGACAAGAAATCAGTCTATAAATTTAACTGCTTTTTAATGCGGATTCCGCTGTAAACGGCATGATCCCGGCCGCTAACAAGCAGACGCTACCGGCGAAGGCTGATGTTTGCCGGATAATGCTTTTTTGGCAGAATTAGTGATCTGCTCCGGAATTTGAAAGCTCATTTAACCTGCTGTTCAAAGCAACGAATTCGTCTTCCTTTTCCCAGTTCCGGTATAGCTCAAGCAAGAGTTCAATGGAAGACACCTTCTGCTCTTTTAAGCTCTCAGATCCTGATCTTTCTAAGGTCTCTATCTGGCCGAGTAGAAGTTTTTCAGCATCAGGGTGTTCCCCTAACTCAATAAGGCAGGCAGCCAGTTCAAGTCCCGAAGCAAGTACCCTTGAATGGGTCTCATTCAAAACGGATGCAAGCATTTCATAAGTAGTTTTAAGATAGGGAGCGGCTTTTTGCGGCCTGTCAGAATTGAAATAAAGACGCCCAAGTGCCTGTACTACCGGTCTTTTAAGCGGATGTACTCCATCATGGCTCTCTTCAATCATCAGCAGCAGATCCCTGTACATTGACTCGGCTTCGGCGATATTACCCATTTGGTTGTGGTAATCTGCCAGGGCTTTCAGGCTCATGCCCGTTTCGGTGTGCGTATCTCCGAAAACCTCTCTTCGGATCTTAAGAGATCTCTTCAGGTTTTTCCCGGCCTCTTCATACTCTCCGGCACGCACCTGGGTGCTGGCAAGCGTTACAAGCAGGTCTCCCTTAACGGGGTGGTCCTCCCGGTATACCATCTGGTAGATACCAAGTGCTTTATGGAGATACACTTGAGCATCCTCCAGCCTGTCAAGCAGGCTCAGGGTGTAACCAAGGTTTTGATAACTGGCTGCCACGTGCGGGTGTTCTTCTCCAAACAAATCAAGCCTCATTTCCAGTGCTTTTTTGTGCATTTCTTTTGCCTGATCATGATCGCGCCGTACATTGATGATGTTCGCCATGGTGAACAGGCTGCTTGCATATTCTTCCGAGCGATGGTCTGGGTGAAGGTCATAAATTTTCAGAGCCTTTCTGAAATATTGATCTGATTCACGATAATTTCCAAGGTGATGGAAAACGGTTCCTAAATTGTAGTACGTATGAGCAAGTTCGATATCATCAGGCGCAGCTTCACTGCCAATGATTTCAAGCGCATTTTTCAGCAATGGAGAAGCCTGCCCGTATTCACCAAGTTCCCGATAGATCCGGCCGACAAGGCCATAGATCTGGGCTTGTAGTTCAGGTTCGTTTAGATTTTCAGCTTTTTCAACACCCCTATCGAGAAGTGCCCTTACCGTAATGGTGTCCCCGGGATTCTCATATGGGTCACCCGCCTCAAACATACCCAGCATAAAATCAATCACCTGTGCCGATTTTTCAGCCTCTATCTCTGCCTGAGTGAGCGCGGCACGGGTTTGCTGCTGATGCCACGTCAGCGTTACCAGGTACATAACAATCATCAGCAAAATTGCCGCTGCCGACACAGTTCCGGCCGGATGCCGTTTTATGAATTTGCCGGCCCGGTACAAACGTGAATCGGCGTGTGCCTTAACCGGTTTGCCCGAAAGATACCTTCGGATATCGTCAGCCAGCTGCCCGGCCGACTCATATCTGCGCTCCGGCTCCTTTCTGATGGCTTTCATCACAATGGTGCCCAGTTCACCTTTCAGCTCACTGATAAGCTTTCGGCGGGTGAGCTTTCTCTTTAAACCGGCTTCTTCCGCCAGAACGGTTTTTCCCCGTTCCTGAAGCCGGGTGGCAGGATGAGGCGGAAGAGTATCGCAAATGGTTTTCTCTACTGCTGAAGGTGTTTTCCCATCAACGCTATAAGCAGGCATACCTGTGAGCAATTCGTAGAGAATTAGCCCAAGCTGGTACACATCGGATGCGGTTGTAACCTGCCCGCCCCGTATCTGCTCGGGACTGGCAAATGAAGGAGTTAACGGCAGCAGTCCCGGCTTCGTTAAAACGGAGCCGGCATCATCATCACTCAATACCTTTGCGATACCAAAATCGAGCAGCTTCACGTTCCCTTTTTCGTTAATAAGGATGTTCGAGGGCTTTAAATCGCGGTGAACCACCAGTTTTCGATGTGCGTAACTGACCGCATCACAAACATCCATGAAAAGCTGCAGGCGTTCGGTTATTGTAAGTCGTTTTGCATCACAGTAATCGGTGATTTTCTCCCCGTCAACCAGCTCCATCGCAAACCACGGCTGCCCGTTCTCGGTGATGCCTCCATCGATAAGACGTGCAATTTTTTCATAATCGAGGCTGGCCAGTATCTGCCTTTCCATTCTGAACCGCTCTACCTGGCTGCCGGATGCAAATACGCTCCGAAGTAATTTCAGGGCTACCTTTTGTTCGTACTCACCGTCGGCGCGCTCTGCCAGAAACACGCTTCCCATGCCACCGTGCCCAAGTTCGTGTATAATTCTATATCGCCCTATCTCCTCCCCTTTCATAAACGTGCTGCGGGCGTCCGAAATGGCCGACATTCTCACATCACCCATTTCCCGGTCGAGCACACCGGTATTTTCGTGTGCTTCAAGGAGAGACAAAACCTCTCTCATCACATCTTCGTCACCGTTTGATTCAGCTTCCACGAACCGCAGTCGTTCCGGCCCTTCAAGCTCGAGGGCTTTTGCAAAGATTTGCTTTATTTGTTTCCAGTTTTCGTTCTGAGTCATGAGTCGTAACACATAGTGCATAGCGCAAAGCGCCGGGCGCATAGCGCTTAGCGTGTAAGTGATTTTTGGAAGTTTTTAATTTTACGGCAAAGTTTGTCTAACTCTTCCAATAGTACTTCTTTGGTGTCTTCAGAAACCAGCCTTCTCCTGTTCATTAAAATTAGAATGTTAGCATTCTCAAAAGTTGAATTTCTCGCATGTTCAAGATAATTGGTAAATACCTTTTTCGAACTTGAACCCGAACCTTCCGCAATATTATTTGACATACTGATTCCCGCTCCTCTCAACTGTTCTGCAAAACGAAACAGTTTTTTCGTTCCAGATCATCGGCTATATCAAAAAGTTGATCCGCTATTTCAATTGCCAGCTTCCAAATCTCGAGATCTTCAAACCTGAATCTTGACCTTCCCATTCTCCTCCTTTTTTAAGTCATTGTTTTATATCAGATACTTGTTTAAACCATAGACATCAGTTTTGTTAAGAAAGTTAATTTTCGCTTTGCGCTGAGCGCTAGGCGCCAGGCATTTCAAGCTCCCTGTTAAGCCAGGCCCGGGCCATTTTCCAGTCACGGCTAACCGTTGGTTCCGATATACCGAGTGTTTCTGCAGTCTCTTCAATCGTGAGTCCGCCAAAAAACCTGCACTCTACCACCTTTGCCTGACGCTCATCCAATTTTTCAAGTTTCGACAGGGCATGATCGATGGATATGATATCTTCAAGATTCACTTCATGAGCAACATGGACTTCATCAAGAGTTATTTTTTCGCGATCACCGCCACGCTTTTCTGCTTTTCGCTTCACGGCATAGTTCACCAGGATATTTCTCATCACCCTTGAGGCGATAGCGAAGAAATGGTTTCTGTTCTGCCAGTCAATCCGGTTGAAATCGACCAGTTTCAAGTAGGCTTCGTGCACAAGGGCCGTGGCACTGTAGGTGTGATCGGGCCGCTCGCCTAAAAGCCGGCCCATCGCCATCTTGTGCATCTCGTCGTATACGAGGGGCATCAGGTCATCGAGCGCATGTTCATCTCCCGATGCATGGGCCTGAAGCAGAGTTGTAATATCGGATGTATCCATTGCCATCCTCGGTGTAAGTTCTGATACCGGGTCTCGTTTCCGGCCTCTTGCTTCCGGCTTAGGCGCACTTTTTAAAAAATTACGGC
>SL_3KL_010_SEDDRAFT_10001975_pt1 | contig 18768 bp, 6 predicted proteins | sample SodLakKL_010_SED_2_FD_10381 | JGI IMG/M metagenome (IMG submission 10381) | reverse complement strand
ATTGCCCTGATCATCCACAGCAAAATTCTGCGTGCAATTTAACGTGGCATTATCAGGTAAAGTCAACTCATCCAATCCAGTACGTAATACTTCGATAGTCTGTACACAAGATGAGGTATTGCCAGCACCATCAGTCACCACCCATTCTCGATCAACAATTTCAATGACATCATCGCATTCGTTGAAAATTTCTACAAAATCGGTAAATTCAACATCTACATCTCCACAATTATCGGATGGATCAATTTCTTCAGCAAACACAGTAATATTTACACCAGCCAGGGAAACCGAAATGCTACTTGGGAAAGTATTTACAAATTCCAGAGTCCATGTACCAGATGCAGTTTCACCAATAAAGTCATCGAGAGATCCGGCACCTGAACCAATTGGCTGAACCAACTCGTCAGTTAAGGATACCAAAACAGCGCAATCACCGGGATCGTCATATTCCGTTCCTTCGGAACTGAATTCAATATTTTCCCATGTAAATCCTGAAGCGGTACAAGTAGCATCGGACAGGACTACAGTGGTACCAGTAACTTCGTTGGTCAATTCAATGGTCATATCAGAAACCCACGTACCTGCAGGAGCATCAATACTCATTGGGACTGTAACCTCCACAATTTCAAAATTGTTAGGAAGACCACTAAAGTCAAAATCCAAAGTCAAAGGACCACCGGAAGTGAAAGTTTGAGGTACATCATCTGCGAAGATGGTTTCAGTAACATTTCCACCTGGTGCAGGTTGGTCAGGAAATTCTTCCCCGCACAAAATAGTGACATCTCTACACTCAATTACCGGATCAATCTTATCTTCCACCAGGATATTGCCCCAACAGCTATTACCTGTATTTGGATCAACTATAGTAACCATTAGGGTTTCATTTATCCACTGGCTACTGATGGGGTTTCCGACTTGTACGCCATCCATAGTTTCGATGATAATTTCATAATTATCATAGCAACCATAAGGACCACCTTCGAGTATCATGTCAGCATTAATCAGTGCCTCACAAGTAGCATCCACAGAAATATTCACAAGATCATTACATGCCAGGGCGGAAGTTGGATTAGCAAATTCCTCGACATTGACATTAAATTCACAGCTTGAAAAACCACCAAATCCATCTTCAATTTCATAAATAACGGTGGTTGTACCAATATCAAAGGTGGAGCCACTGGGTAGCCCGACAACTAAATCAGGTTCGTCGGGACCTCCCAATCCAGCACCTTCTGCAATAAAATTGGTAATCGTCAAAAAGCCAGCTCCAAAAGCACAATCAACTGATTGTTGTTCAAAGGCAAAAATATCACCTGCACTCAAATCAAGAGTTACTGTACCGGTACCAAATTGTCCGGCTGTTAGTACAGCGGTAAAAACACCATTTACGGAGTATCCGGGCGGATCCCAATTAGCTGCATCGGTTGTGTTGAATTCCCAGTCAAAGGTTATTTCAACATCTTCCGTGATTTCAATTTCAAGAATAGCAGCAGCACCCACCGGACATCCAGCACCATCAGGTCCGGTCAGTTCGATTTCATCTGGAGCATTGCTAACATCAACAGCAGTATTTGGACCATTTAGAATTATGGTCCACTCGGCCGGGTCAAACGGCCCCTGAAATCCTTCAATCGTTCCTATGCCGCCAACATCGCAATTATCAACTACTTCAATTTCATAAGTAACTACAGCATCACAAGCTCCGGGGCCAAGAGGCACATTGATTTCACTGGGGCAGTCCAGCTGAATCGGTTCCACATCCTCAACCGTCACATCAAAAGAGCATTCAGCTGCAGTTCCGGGAACAGTAAAAGTAACAGTTGTAGTCCCGACAGGATAAAAATCCGATGCATCTCCTGTATCATTAAAATCATTAACCGGATCATTGTCACACTGTCCGATAATGGTTGGTTCATCGATTGAAACAAATGCACCACATTCTCCCGGGTCATTATCAACCTCAATCGGACTTGATGGGCAGGTGATTTCACAATCGGGGGCTTCCAGTACTTCAATAGTGAAGTCCGCTACGGCTCCCCAGGTGAACAATCCCGGAAGGTTGCAGGGATCATCAATATCGTCTGGCTCGTACACATTAGTTTCCCAGGCAAGAACCCTCATTGTGGTAGGTCCAAGTTCAGCATCCGAAGGAACATTAATTGTTATACTCCCCGGGGTTCCCGCGGTAGTACTTTCACCTACCCAATAACCGACGGCCTCATCGGAGTCAAATTCCAAATCCTGATTCCAATCTACCCAAACTTTTACAATAGTTTCCCAGCTACCAGTTCCTGTACAATTAACAAGAACATGATCTAGCGTATATGATCCTCCTTGAATCAGATCAGCAGTTTCAGATGTAGCATCGTACACACCGATTTCTCCGGGACATCCCTCAACCCAATCTATATTATTGGATTCTCCGTTTAATGATACAGATTCCAATTGCGTGAAGGTAGAATCTGTGGGGCCTACTTGACAATAGCCCGGGGGACATGAAGTACATTCTACAGTTGTAGTCCGACATTCCGTATTAGTATCACAATCGGAATTTACATTGACATGCACATAAATTGTTCCACTCGTGGTGGCAGTGACAGTTAGCGGAGTGGTACCAGACCCCAATACAGTTCCGGTATTGGGATCACCCTCTACCGCTGTAAGGTAATCGGTTGAAATGCTACTTGTAAATTCATAGGTATCTCCTTCAACAGCATTGTTGATCGTAAAATACTCAGTTGCCCAGTTACAGACAGCAACTTGTACGGTATCATCCGCAACAACCGGAGCATTTGCAGATCCAAAAGAAATCGTATCTAAAGTACACTGAGCCTGAATACCATTCAGACCGCACAAAAGCGATATTGAGACAATCAGACTGAAGGTTGATAAGTTAGTAATTAATTTTATCATGAGATTATAGTTTTTTGTTTGTAATCATTCCTGAATAGATTGAAACAATCAGCAATACAAGGAATAAATTACATCTAATTGTTTAATATCGGTTTGCATTGATCAAGTCAATAAAATTCTCAATTGAGTCCAATCCGCCCTCGCTCAAATTAATAGAAATTATAGCCTGTTGCAACTCGGAACCAGCCATCCTGAAGGCGGGCGTAATTTCACTCAAATTGCCCTGACCGGAAAAAGAACCACCGGACTCGTCAAAAAGATTATTGGCCAAGCGGTCATTATGTCTGGGAGGGGCAATTGCTGACAAATTCCATGCAAAAGCCTCCTGGATGTCTATACCATCCTGACGGAAAGCCCTGAATGCACTACCAAAATAGTGTATCAGTCGTTTGTTCGATTCTACAAGAGACTCATTGGAAGGCTCCATCTCAATTTCTTTGGCCAACAGAGCTTCCTGCATATTGATCATTTCTTGCAATTCATTCAAAACCTGAGGCGATAAATCCTCAGCAACTTGTGCATTTATAACATTCTGTCCAAAACAAAGGACGAAAGCTGCCATCAAAGCACCAGTCATCAATTTCGATATAAGATTTCTAAAAATTTTTGTCTTCATGGGATAAATTTTTGATGATATTAAAATCATTTGGCAAATTAGATTCTTGCATTAAAACTATTATTAATTTGTACAATATTAACTTCCAGATTTTTACAAAAACCCGAATATTTATATGTACTTAAACCCTCTTTCCCTGTGTTACTTTGCTGCAAAAACGATTCCACAAAGTTGTGTTTCGATACCCTATGGGAGTTATCAGCACGATTTTTTGAAAATAAAGCCAAAAAACCAATTACTGGAAAAACCACCAGTTCCAGGAATAAACTACTTAAAGAAACTTTGCAGAAACAACCTTTTAGGGGGCAGGAGAGAAAAGATCTGAAGGATTTGAAAGACCTAGCTTCATTACAGGCAAAATAAAGATCACCAAGGCTTACCACAGGGTAGCTTGAAGCAGGTCTACTTAACTTGCCAAGTAACAAATTCATGAGATCGTCTTTCTAAAATTACCGAGGACTATGAAACACCTTAGTCCTGGCGATTCAAATATTTTACGTCTTTTATAATCTCTTTCTGAAGGACAAAAGTAAGGAGAATGCAAGCGCTTAAAGACAGCCAATTGGGTATTTTTTAGATTAAAAATACTACAAATGCTTTAAATATTGTTAACTAGACTTTTTTAAATTACTTTTAATCATAATGCGTTAATGCCAACAACAAACTAAATCGATCACCTAAAAGTCATTAGCAATAATCCTTATTACATACTGATATTCAGTAATTTAATACTAATCATTCACTTAAGACCCCGTTGATTAACAAACCTTAGATTTGCTTTGTGTGACATCAACAAGATCGACATAACACACTGTATTGATGTGTATTATATATTAAGATAAAATTTTTTCGTAAATTAAAATAAATCTCATCAAGCCCAATCTACCAACAAGCTATGATATATTTTAGACCTGAAATGGCTTATCGGCTAACTGAGGGTTCCCGGTGAGAAAGAAGAAGGGATCAAAGCACAGGAAATAATCAACGAGGAAATATCCCAATGCACTTAACGAGTAACAGATGCTCATTTTCACAAGCAATGACATACAGTTCACTGCCCATAAATATACTAATGCAGATTCTGACTTACTTAAATGTAGGTGGACTTGAGATTGCAACCATCAACTACCATTACATTACTTGTCATTCCCATTCAACCTTATCGAAAGACTGAATTCGTGGGAGCCATTGGAATAATCCTGGAATGTTTCGAAGGACAGATCATATGAGTAGTAGAGCCTCACGTTATCAAAGCGAGTTCCAATCAAAAATCCCAATCGGTCTCCTTCACCGGTAGAATAAGACAAACCTGCGGCAAGTTGCTCATCCAGAAAGTGGGCAAGTACGTTAAAGTCTATTTGAAACGGGATATTCCGCAATCTTTTTACAAAAACAGATGGCTCAACTGTCATTCCATAGTTTGGCACTTCAAATCGATAACCAAGGAGCAGGTTGAAGTACTCAAAAAGACTGACGCTCGAATCATCTTCAAAGCTGACGTCGTCAATCCGCGCTCTTACCATGTCTGGTGCTGCCAGTCCGAAAAAGAAGCGATTTTGAAATTCTCCGTAAATACCCGCACTCAGATCGAAATAATTAATACCATTCGCAGCCTCCTCTATTATGGGGTCACCGGGTTCATAAAGCCCATCGAGAAAAACATCGTTGGTCAGGCTGAAACGCTCCCATTCAGTGGAAAGGCCCACGGACCAACTCCAATCATCGTCACCAAAGCGGTAACTGTAAGAAAGCCGGGTCCTCAATTGGCGCTCTACCCCAAATTCCCTGCCGGAAATGATAAGACCAAGTCCCACTCGATCATCCATAACACTACCGTCATAACTGAAAGTGTATGCTCTGGGAGCTCCCTGAAAAGAACTCCAATTGTTGCGGTAATTAAGCATAAAATTATGGCCCCCATGCAATCCAGCAGCCGCAGGATTAATCAATACTGGATTGAGGTGGTACTGTGTGTAATCGGCCTGCTCCTGCGAAAAACCAACAACCGTTGTCAGCATTCCAATTAGTAAGGTCAAGTATATCTTTCTCATGGTAAAATTTCTTTCAGTGCTTTAGTAAATTGTTATCTGAGATCTCTTAAGACAGTAACAGTACCTCTGTAAACCTCTCGTCCGCCACTGTTGTCAAACACCTCCAACACCCACATATAGGTGTCTTCATTTACAGCATTTCCACTGTTGGTAGTGCCCTCCCAATCGTTCCGGTAATTACTCTGCTCAAAAACCACCTGTCCACCACGATTAAATATTCGCAGCACATTGTTGGTGGTTTCAGCACATCTGATGATAAGATTGTCATTGCGACCACTACCATTTGGTGTAATCACAAGCCTTCCTTCAAAACAATCATCATCGAAACAATCGGGCACCTCAATATCGATACTTCTGACACAACCGCCATCATCTCTCACAAAAACCTCCCATTCACCGGATGGCATATTTGTAAAGGTATTAGAACCTTGAAACTGGGTTCCCTCAACACTAAATTGGTAGGGAGAAACTCCACCTGTAGCAAGCAAATTCAAATCTGCCTGATTGGTGAAGTCATTGCATTCCAGGGACAAAACCTCAAGGTTCAAATCCATATCCGGCTCCGTAACCTCAAATTCTTCTACGACCATTACACCGGATTCATTATCTGTAATCGTGACAGAGCAGATGCCCGCACCTACTCCCTCAATGGACGAATCTGTAGATGCCTGACCACTATCACATACCCACTGATATTCATAATCTCCTGAGCCTCCTGCGACCATTAAGGTGATACTACCAGTTTCTTCACCTCGGCAAGCGACGTCCTGAATCAAGGCGCCAATTTCAAGGGCACCGGGAAGCTGGATGGTACCAGCATCCAGCTGACATCCATTAGCGTCGGTAATTACCAAAGTGTAAATTCCCCCTGATACACCCGTCAACTCAGGGCTGTTGGGAAGGTCTCCGGGTCCCCAGTCAAAGTCATACGGCGGGGTACCCCCACTAACAACCACACTTATCTCTCCGCTTTCGGTCCCGTCGTCATCGACGAGGTTTATTTCTTCTATGATGAGTTCTTCGGGTTCGTTGATCACAAACTCAAACTCAAATACACAGGGAGTGCCAATTTCTTCTACAACGAGAATACAAGTATCAGGTCCGAGGCCGGTGACTTCCAGACCAGTATTTCCCTCGTCACAGGACCAGGAAAAAGAGTAATCTTCTCCATCACCCTCCAATTCAACTAAAATGGACCCGTCCATCTCACCGTGACAACTAATATTATTCACCTCAAATTCAGCGGGTACCGGGGCGCAGAGCGCTATGGGTTCGGGAAATATTTCACAACCTGCTTCATCAGTAATTGTAACTGAATAAAGTCCACCCTCAAGTTTTGTTATTTCAGCTTCATCCCCCACGTCGGGATCCCATGTAAAGGACAGTGCTCCAGTACCACCGGAAGCTTCAATAGAAATCGACCCATTGTCAAAATCAGGTTCAGTAGGAAATTCCAGATCGATATTGTCGATGACAATCTCATCGGCTTCACCCACCACTATATTGTCAAGTTCAACTTCTTCAGCACCACCATCATAAGTGACGGTAACGCTGTAGGTTCCGGCAGCAAGCCCTCCGGGATTCGTTTCCCCGTCGGGAATGTCGGTAGGACCGCTCCAGGTGATATTTTCAAAAGGAATACAGGCCTGACTCAATTCTAACTCTATGCTACCGTCATTCCCTCCGAAACAGGTGACATCATTAACCACGGCCTCAATAAAGCATTCACAAATGATGGAGAAGCTGCCTTCTCCTCCCATGACAGGGATTGTCTCAAGCTCATCGTTAATTGCAATGGCTGATGGAGCCCAACTTGTTACCATGGTAGTCTCGGTTTCACATTCCCCAACCACTTCAAAGCACACCTGGAAAATAGAAGAACCATCAGGTATTGTTGTCGGGGTTGCAGCGGGATCATCAAAAAGGACCCCCAGGACACCATCACCAACATTCAAATCATTAACTGAAAAGCCTTGTGTAAGGCCAGTGGTCAGGACAGTATCGTATGACAACTGATCGGAGTTCCACTCCACCATCAAATCCTGGAATGCAATAATATCCTCAAAGCCGGTCACATTAATATCCACGCAAACAATATCTCCAGGCTGACCGGAATTATCTTCAGGAAATACAGTTAATCCATCAAAAATACCGGTTACCGTAACCCCACCCGATGTCAACACGGGATCAAGTGATACATCCTCTCCATCAACCTCTCCGATAAAATCTATTGACAGAGGACTTGAAGTGAACTCAAATGCTGAAAACTGACCTGTGCTTCCGATTATATCAAAACACACCTCATACACAACTGTATTGTCAGATACCGATACTGGTTGTCCACTCGGGTCGTTGTAAGAGAGGCTTAGCCGGCCATTGTCGGTTTGTCCGGTTCCAAAATTACCCATAGTCATGTTTGGCAGGTTAAAATTTTGGATGCGGTTGAATTCCAATACATCGGGGTCCCATTGATTGGTATATTGCATGCTGATCACATCCGTATATCCACGCACACTGACTTCCACGCACACTTCCTCACCATTTTCTCCACTCACTTCATTGGCAATAACTTCCAGTTGTGTAAATTCCGGACAATCTTCACCTGGCACATCAACCTCACCATTGTTGAAGGTGGTTGTGTTGGTGACGTCAACATCAACCAGATTTGCATCGAGTTGCACCACTTCATGCGGCAGACTTGACCAGGGAGGATTGAATCCAACCTCTGTAAAGCTGCATTCGGCACCCACCACTTCAAAAAGTATGCTGAATAATACAACCCCATCAGAAAGTGTCAAGCCCTCTGGTTCCGCCCAGGCCAGACCTGCAAATCGACCCTCATTGGACACTCCAAGCTCAAAAGGTGTTGCCACCACCGAACTACTCACGCCGGCGCCATCATTAAAATTGGTGTACTCAACGAATTCAAGTACGTTAGAATCCCAACCAAATGAAAACTGCGCGAAGACCATCATCTCAAAATCCTCGACGGTTAGATCCACTTCAATCATATCACCGGGTTGTGTAGAATGGTTTGAAAAATTAAAGATGGGTTGTGCAACAACCGGCACGGTGGAAAAAATCATCCACATTAGCGCCAAAACAACTGTTATCCTCATGGTTAAAATTTTATTATGCCACGCAAATTTGTTGCAAAGATAGCAAATTATACATCTGCAATATCTACGAAATTATTTTTTGCTCAATACACACCTTCATTCTGCCTGCAATAACAATTCCATTATCACAAGGCAATAAAAAAAATAAAGCTTCTTTATCAGGAATTTTGAAACGGCATCGTGGTCAGTCTCTCCATTACCGCAAATTAATACAGCCTACTTAACTCAATCGAGCTCTGCAAACCATTTCAATAAGTCAAAATATTACAGCAAGCAAATAATAGTCCAAAACGCCTTTTGTATTCAAAATTTCTACTGTCGAATAATTTTAACAGTTTGTGAGTAACCACTGGTCAAATTCCTGATATGAAGGTAATACAAGCCCTGTACCGGAAGGTCCGCTCCGTTTAATTCAAATGTCGATCCCGAATTGGATGCATCGTTTTTCCACATACCACTCCGCAACAGCCTTCCTGTAGCATCGGTGAGGATATACTCTAAATCCTCGCCAGCGTCCAATCCCTTAATCCTCACACTTTGATAATCCAGTGAAGGATTGGGATGAACAGATATTGATTCCATATCCATGAGAGAGTTTTCCTCGACTTCAACAGAAGCTTCAAGCTCAATTCCGGAAGTTTTGAAAGAACTAAGCCCAATTTCGGCTACTGCAGGAGCTTCCACAAGTTGGGGCGAAAAACTCTTCCCAACTTTTCCATCTTCAACCATATCAATAGTCAAAAACGGTTCACCGGGATTGAAGGCAATACCATTGGCGTTGAAAGCGCTGATTGTCAATAAAGCACCCCCTTGATCTGAATCAAAAAGCGAGTAGTCAAAATCACCTGCAGCCATCCACTCCACACCACTAATTTCAAGAGGAGCCACGTCCAATTCGAGGCTGAATTGCAATGATTTTGCGAATTCTTTATCTTCAAAAAATAATTGAAGCTCAGAATCGCTAATAATATAATTCACTGTCTCCTTCTCTTCGGATCTGGGATTTGCAATATGCCCGCCCGGATCGGCACTTCGATTAACATCACCGGTTTTCACGGCATCAAAATCAACCACCATCATGGAATCCTGATAAAATGGACTTCTGAATCCCTCAGAGGGTATGGGATCCCCGGGAGACAGACTTCTTATGTCATGCGCAGCCGGGAAAATCCTCCAGGAGGTATTGTTTTCAAAAGTAGTTTGCCTTCCGAGGATGACATTTCGTCCTTCTGCTACGTCGGCCACATTTATTTCACCATCGCGGTTGATATCTGCAGCAATTAACTGGTCGAATTCGGTAAATGGCCTTGAGCCGATTATGTGCTTTTGTATCAATAACAAATCAAATGAAGTGAAGCCATTTAAAGGGTCGTGGTCTTTTTTTGCTTTCAAAATCCCCTGACCCTCTTCAGGAATCAAGTACCACAGCAATTCGTACTGACCATCACCACCTGTTAAGGAGTTTTCCAAATAGGGCAAATCGGGTGAATTGTACTCAATCTCAACTCCTTTAACCGGTCTCATATCAGGATCCAAAACCAAGCCGGATTTAAAACCGATGAGAGAATCAAGGCACGCTCCATGATTGTCTGCAATAAATACATATGTGTTGCAAAAATCAGCATTGCCATTTTGATCGAAAACCCATATTTCCAAACCTGTCGTATCAAGTTCGCTGCAATCAAATGTTCGGGTGGTGTCAGTGGGATCGTTGCTGTAAGCCAAAATGAGATCGTCATCCGGCGTACAATTGTCAAAACTGCCCGCGTTAAAGTGGTCCGCATTGAGAGTTACTTCACCTGAAATGGGCATGACCACTGTGGAAATTCCATGGTGGCAAACCGGCACCGGTTGCTGGCAATCCTCTATGGTTATTTCCTGGTGGCAGTGAGATTTATTTCCGCAAAGATCCTCAGCACTCCATCTCACCCTGTGGGTTCCAAAGGGAAATTCGCCACTGATTTCGTTGCCGGACCCCATGGTATTGTATTGACCAGTATTGTCAATATCAATCATATAAGTCCACTCCAATAGTGAATCCGGAGTGCAATCATCCATTGCAGCTTGCACAATTTCTACATTGCCGCTACAGCCATCGGGGTCTTCACCACATATCGTTTTCGGCTGGCAATTTTGAATAACCGGGGCCTGATTGGTTTTTACTTTGATCACCTGAAGTTCAGACCATAGGCCAATGGGTGGCTCCACATTTGGAATGTGCTGACACCAATCCATCACTGACCAGGTGCGCAGGACTTTAAAGCACTCACCATCCACCTGAGTAAAAATTTCATCGGTGTATGAAAATAGTATGTTGCTACAGTGTTCACCGTCAATTTCAGGCATTCCGGTTACATCGGGATCAATAACTCCGTTGGGGCAATCCTCAATCATCACGTCCTCCGGCCAGGTGATGTATTCGTCGTCGAAGGGCTCCAACTCAATAATTTCGATAATCTGGGTACAGTAAGCAGTCCTGTTATCGGGATCGGTGGCGGTAAAAGTTCGCTCTATGATGCCCTTTCCACATTTTAAATCTTTCTCAAAATCCTCGGTTACGACCACTCCGCAATTGTCCGTTGCCAATCCATCCAGTCCGGCTACGAAACCGGGCTCATAAATTGGGTCCTGAATAATAATTTGATCCCTTTCAGCCTGACTCAGAGCCACTTTGCCAAAAACAGAGAGGTCATCAAAGTCAAATTCATAATCACAGGTAACGGTAATATCCGTGGGGCAGATTAAATTAGGTGGCAACTTATCCTCCACATAGAGTTGTGCCCAACAAGTATTCGTATTGCCGGCAGCATCCGTGGCACGAAGTATAATTTCAAGGGGACTTTCAGCAATATCGGAGCAACAAACTTCCACGAAATTTCTGAACTCAGTGTCGTCATAAACTCCATCCGGGCAATTCCCGGCATATTTGCGCGCAATTTCTACCGATGCGAGTTCGCAATTGTCATAACTTCCATCGTCAAATGCGGATACATAAACCTTTCCGGTGCCATTTGAACCAAGAGAAATTCTGGTGTCGAGGTCACATACTGCAACCGGTGCCACGTCATCCACCACGGTAATTTGGCCCGAGCAACTCCAAACCCCTGAGACCACTGTGTAATTGAGCGTCTGATCCAAGAACTGACCGGGTATCACATCTCCCAGAGAGCTTCCGGTCGGGGATTGAACATTTACAGAATAACTGCATGTGCCGTATTGATAGTTACTCAAAACTTGATGGGGGTGAACTTCTGTATCACAATTTACACCGGCAGAGATTTCCACATGGGGCAGACAGTAAACAGGACAATTGGCAAAGGTTTCACCGTGCGAAAAGCACCATAAAATTACTGAGAGAACCATTGTATTTAAAAAGGGGCAGTATATTTTTTTCATGCGCAACTTGTTTGATCACCAATGTAGCCAATGCAACATATAGTAAAAATAAGAATAATAATTTTACAAATATATTCCAAAAAGTTGACTTAGGAAAATACATCCACTATTATCTGTAGGAATATCGCCTGGATAGCAAACAGATAAAACTTTGTAGGCGGGGAAACGTCAGGGTGTTCTAAGCATGAATAATATAAAGGGCGCGAAAAGAAAAGGTAGGAACTCAGTTCACTGCTTGAGCAAACCGTTTTCCTGAGCAATTTTTATCAGGCCATCGTTGGTCTCCACCTTGAGTTTTCTCATGATATTCTTTCGGTGAACAGAGACGGTTTGGTCACTAATAAATAAATCTCTGGCAATTTCCCTGTTGTTCTTATCGCATGCAATTTCATTAATTATTTCCCGCTCTCTTTTTGTGAGGTAGTGCTTGAGCAGAAAATTGTCCTCTGTGACCCAGTATTCTTCCTCATTGGCCTTTTTTATCCCGTTCTTGGTAGGCGATATATTGACACCTTCACCCATATAGGCCACTCCTTTAAGTACATCTTTAATGGCCCTTACCAACTCGTCTTTCCCGGACCTTTTGAGCATATACCCATCGGCTCCGTTTTTAAAGGCCTCTTTTACAAATTTGTTGCTGTCGTAACTGGTCAAAATCAAAATGCGCATAAGAGGCTGAACCTCTTTGAGCTCATATATCAGGTCAATTCCATCAATGACGGGTAACTTGAGTTCCATAACAAGTAGATCAAAAATATTCGTCTTAGCAAGTGTCAGCAGTTCCTCTCCACTATTCACTGTTTTGCACACATTCAAATCATACCCAAAATCACTTTCACCCAGCAAATTACATACACCATCAATGGTCAATTGCTGTTCGTCTGCAAGTATGAGATCTACTTTTTTCCTTTCCATAACTTCATTACATTACATCTACCGAAGGGCCAAATTAATAAAACTTTGAAACACTGTCCAACTTTTTTTAATCAAATTAGCGCTTTTTGTTGAATTTCAGAGCTTTATAAAAGTTTTGCGAATTGTCAGCCAGTTCGTTTTAAAAATAACAGCATAAAAGTCGGGTTTCGAAAGATTTAGCTTTAGAAAATTAGCCCTCAAAGGTCAGCAATATTTATGCCACCCCCATTTTATCAGAATAGTTCCCATAGAAAACACAGACAGCACTATTGTGCAGCAGACTGGGATAGCTGGTCGGGGCGAAAAAGTGTTAACAAAGCACTAATGGAGTGTTTAAAAAAGTTAAATCACCGCTTAAAAGTAAGCCTGATTGTCAAATATTTACTATTTTTCACCCAATTTTTCAAAAATCTGCAACATGCTAAAATATATAATTTTGACAATGCCTCTTTGGGTTGGCATTAGTTTCGCAAATAGCCTTCAGAGCCAGTCTCAATTCTGGAATGAGTTGGATGAGCTTGCTCCACTCAGCAGGAGTGCTGTTTCATTGGAAACCGATATTAAGCCGGATAAATACCGGGTTTTTCAACTGCAATATGAGGAATATGCAGACTTACTTTTGACTGCACCACTTGAAAACACAAGGCGAGCTAACAGAAACCCCCTTAAGGTTGAAATCCCGGGTCCGGATGGCGAGCTCACGGTGTTTCATCTAACCGAGTCCCCTATAATGCAACCAGGTCTGGCTGAAAAATACTCACATTTTCAAACCTTCAGAGGAGTCAGTAGTGACGGCCGGAAAAGCGGGCGGTTTGACATTACAAGCCACGGATTTCACGGCATTGTATTTAGTGATGAAGGGTCTTATTACATTAACCCCTATAATCTTTCCACGAAGGACTTTTACATTGTGTTTGAGGTGGAAAACAATTTCTCTTCAGAGAATTCCTTTCAAATTGAGTGTGGAGTACACGATCACAGTCACGACCTTAACGAATATATGAACGATTTGCACAGTTCCGGTGAGGCGACGTGGAGATCAGACGATGAGACTTTCCCTCTTCTCACCTACAGGCTCGCAGTAGCTGCTACCGGAGAATACACCATTAGGTTTGGTGGAACAGTGGACGATGGTATGGCTGCCATTGTAACTGCAGTAAACAGGATAAACAGCATTTTTGAGCGGGACCTGGGAATTAGGTTTTTGCTGGTGGACAATAACGACACGCTCGTCTTTACCACCCCCGGATCTGATGGTTTTTACACCAACGGCAACACCGGACAGATGATCGACCAAAATCCCCCTGTACTCAACGCCAGGATTGGCCTTGACAACTACGACATAGGCCATGTATTTGGTACGAGCGGCTCCCTGGCCGGACTTGCGGGATTGGGAAATGTATGTTCACCGGGTAAAGCCAGAGGTGTTTCTACCCACGCAAATCCTTTTAATGACCCTTTCATAGTTTCCATAGTCTGCCATGAAATCGGGCACCAGTTCAATGCCAACCACACGATGTACAGCTGTCACAATGTAAATGCACCAACAGCTTTCGAACCCGGAAGTGGCTCCACCATAATGTCCTATACTGGAATATGTGGTACACAAAACAACCTGCAGAACCAAACCGACCCCTATTTCCACGTCAACTCTCTTGATGTTATGATGCAGTTCAGCCGTAACGGAGCAGGAAACGCTTGTGCCGTTGAAGTGCCTACAGACAATATTCCACCGGTACTTGAACTGCCCTATGAAAATAATTTTCACATTCCCATCCAAACGCCATTTAAACTGGAGGGTGTAGCCACCGATGCCAACGACGACGAGTTGACTTTCTCCTGGGAACAATACGATATTGGCCCATCTCTTGATCCGCCCATCAGTCTTGGTGAAACCATAGGAAATTCTCCTCTTTTCAGGGTGTGGCCTCCAACTGAGGATCCAGTGAGGTATTTTCCTCGCTTATCAGATTTGATCAATAACAGGCAACGACCCTATGAATTGCTCCCCGACACTACTCGCACACTGACTTTCAGAATGGTAGCGCGAGACAACAACCCGGATGCGGGAGCCAGTACATGGGAGCAAGTTCGCTTTTTTTCAACAGACCAGGCCGGCCCGTTTCAGGTGATTTATCCCAATGAAAGAGATTCGATTAATGCTGGTCAATACATAGAAGTTTTATGGGATGTGGCCAACACAGACCAATCACCGGTTAATTCAAGAAGTGTCGATATTTTGCTGTCCGATGACAGGGGATTCACCTATCCATACACCCTGGCTGAGGGAGCGCCCAATACAGGAAGCGCCTTTGTAACCTTACCCAATGTAAGTGGAAATAATTTCAGGATTAAAGTGCGTGCAGCGGATAACATCTTTTTCGATATTTCCGATGTAAACTTCATTGTATCGGAAGCGTCGGAACCGGGTGTTATCATCAATTACAACCCGTACAGAGGAATGCTATGCCTCCCGGAAAAACTCTCAGTGGATTTTCAGACAGAAAGTCTATTAGGATTCACGGATACTCTATTCTTTGAATTGTTAGAGGATTTGCCCTCCGGAGCCATTCCGGTCCACATTCCCGAATATGTTATTCCCGGCGAGCCTTTCAATCTGGAAATAGACCTTAGTGGGGCCACAATTTCGGGGGATTATCAACTTGATTTTGTAGTGTTCAACGACACAATCGCTGATATGGAGCGCTCCATATTCTTCGAGACCGTTTCAAACGACTTTGCAGATCTCGCACCAGCCTTTCCGGAAAATGGGCAGTTGAATCTGGACCGGGCCATTACTTTCAGATGGGATGAAGCAATCGATGCTGAGGGTTATGAACTTCAGGTGGCAACCAATCCTGACTTTTCCGAAAGTGCTATTGTTTACGAGGATGAGACCGATCGCGTTGACAGCCTTGACGCGCTTATACAATTTGAAACCGGAGAAATTTACTTCTGGAGAATAAGACCATTCAATATTTGTGGAACCGGGCCTTACACCGACATTTCAGCCTTTCAGGTAAGAACCCGCGAATGCAATGATTTTACCGCAACAGATGTTCCCGTCATTGTACCGGCATCTGCCGCTGGTACCTCTACCTTGAATGTAGAACTCGGTGGAGAAGTGGAGGAGATCATCATCCCCAATGTCAGGGGTAGTCAGCCATTTGTCGGCGATGTTCAGTTATCTCTCCTTTCTCCTTCCGGAACTGAAGTGGTTTTAGTCAGGGGAAAATGCGGAAATACGAGTAATTATGACCTTGGATTTGATGACGATTCAGCCTTTGAAATCACCCCCCCATGTACATTGACATCTGGTAGAATTTATGTTCCTGAAGAGCCGCTTGCAACCCTGAGAGGAGAACCGATTGAGGGTTTGTGGGGGTTGAGAGTAAGCCGGGTTAGGTCCGGCTCAGGGGGTCAATTACAAGCGTGGGAAATGTCTGTATGCTTCAATGCCATCTTTTCTGAGATAACTGACCTGCGCAACGACACACTGAGATTGCTACCCGAAAGCAGCAATGAAGTCAGCAGAGAGGTTTTGAGAGCTCGCAGCGCAACTTCAGGCCCGGACAATGTAGAATTTGTACTTGTCGATTTACCAGAGCTCGGCATACTTAGTATGGATGGTATGGAAATGCAAGTGGGAGATATGTTCACCCAAAGTGATATCGACAGTGAAAGAGTAACTTATACTACCGAAATAGACACCTTTGACTTTGACCACTTCAAGTTCCTGGTTCGAGATGAACTCAATGGCTGGAGAGGTATCGAGCGTTTTGAGATTAAAATATCTGATGACTGGCCCACTTTCACTCAGGAAATTCACTCAGGGGAGTTGGAAATGACCGTTTTTCCCAACCCGGGTGATGGTCTTTTCAATTACAAAATCGAAGGAATTGAGGGTCAGTTAGTTGATTTAACAGTTGTTTCAGCCGAAGGCAAAACAGTACTCAATAGATCCGTTCGCCTCGAAGCGGTAAATGTAATGGATCTCAGATCCTTTACTTCAGGTATATACTTCATCAATGTCAGCAATGAATCCGGTAGTGCAAATACCAGAGTCATCATAGAATAACATTATAAATTATGCTTCAAAAGATCACAATTACCGGGCTCATTCTACTTTTTCTGTCCACTACTTTCAGCACAGGGCTAATAGCAGATCAATTACACAATCCCTGGAATTTTGTAACCGAGAAAGAGCAGGATGTAGAGCGAATAGCCACTATGCGCTCGGGAGACTTTTTCCCAGCGACACACTACAGTGTATTCGCATTGGACAGCAGCAAAATGGCAGAACTGGTAAAAGATGCACCTTTCGAAAACCTGAGAAATTTTGAAAGTGACATAATCATTCCCATTCCCCTGCCATCCGGTGAATACGAGAATTTCAGAATAGCGGAGTCCCCTGTTTTCGCCCCCGAACTCGCAGCGGAATTTCCGGATATAAAATCCTACAAAGCCATTTCGGAGGGCAGCTCCGGGAGAACAGGTCGTATCAGCGTCTCCCCAATAGGAATCGCTGGTATGTTCAATACCATGAATGGAGACCTTTTTATCGAGCGGTATGAATTTGGAGATGAAGGGGAATACGCCGTGTTTTTCGACAGGGATATGGCCTTCAACCAGGAAATGCAAGATCAAATGAGCTGTGGTTTTGAGGGATTTTCCAACACAAACCGACGATCTGAAATCCTTGAAGAGATGGAAACCATTGGGCGAAGTGTAGGTGGCAATGAACTCGAATTACGAGTTTACCGAATGGCCCTCGCCACTACCAGTGCTTATGCTGAGCTTAAAGGTGGCACTATAGAGTCCGTCATGGCCTCGCTGAACGAAGCCATGAATTTGATGAATCAAATAACAGAGAATGAAGTTGCCATAAGATTTGAACTGGTTCCCAACAATCAAAACATCATTTGGCTAGATCCAAATGAAGAGCCCTATGAAAATATAGATTTTGGTAGCGGATTGCTTGGACAAAACACTTCAGCGATAACGAGCAGCGGAGGTATTCCTCTGAACCAATTTGATGTGGGTCATGTATTCACAGGAGGCTGTAGCGACGTGGGAGGGGTAGTAAATGGAAGAGCCTGCACACCAGGGAAGGCCCGGGGAGTGACATGTCATTCAAACAACAATATGTCCACAATAGTGACCAGAATATTCACCCATGAGGTAGGGCACCAATTCAATGTAGCCCACAGTTGGAATCACTGTCCGGGCGTTGACAATCAACGGGCTTCAGGTTCAGCTTATGAACCTGGGTCGGGCTCGACCATCATGTCCTATGCCGGATCATGTGGCAATCAGAATGTGCAAACGAATACTCACGCTTATTTTCACGCAGGATCACTCAATGAGTGGATTGCATATACCCGCCTAAACCCTGAGAATACCAATTGCGGGGAAGTGATATTTACCGGTAATACCGAACCGGAAATTTTCCTCTCTTATGAAAATGACTTTCACATTCCCATCGGAACCCCTTTCAAACTGACTGCCGAAGCAACGGATGCAGACGATGATCCACTTACTTTCGCCTGGGAGCAAATGGACCTCGGGCCCAACCTGCCGATGCAGGAACCCGCGGGCACGATTCCACTATTTCGCACATTCCCTCCTACAGATAGCCCTACCCGGTATTTCCCCAACCTCCAAACTGTGGCAGCAGGATCTAACGATATTTCACAGCAATTGCCCACTTACTCCAGACCATTGAACTTCAGGTGTACCGTCAGAGACAACAATCCTG
>SL_3KL_010_SEDDRAFT_10001974_pt1 | contig 18776 bp, 15 predicted proteins | sample SodLakKL_010_SED_2_FD_10381 | JGI IMG/M metagenome (IMG submission 10381) | reverse complement strand
GATGGCTTCTTCCAGCCGGTGAACATATTGATGAATATCAGGAGAAAAATTATCCAGGTCCAGGATAGGGTATCCGACGATCTGCCCGGGTCCATGATAGGTGATGTCGCCGCCCCGGTTGATCTTGTAAAAGGTGGCTTGCTTGTTCTGCAACTCCAGCATGTTTGCCAGCAGGTTGTTTTCAGAACCGCTTTTCCCCAGCGTGTATACATGCGGATGCTCGCAAAACAACAAATAATTTGGGGTTGGCTGCAATGATTCAGGGTGTGCCCGGTTGTGTAATTTCTGGTCAATGATCTCCTGGAACAGTTCTTCCTGGTAGTCCCAGGCCTTTTTATAATCTACAGAACCAAGGTCGCGGAAAGTAACGGATGTGTTTTTCACGGGTAAAAGGGTTTTTGCAAAAATACACAGAATGGAGATAAAAACGTATTTTGCCTATCTTTACATTACAATGGATGCAAACAACATACCCACAGAAATCATGTCCCCTGCCGGATCTTTTGAGTCGCTGATGGCGGCCATTCAGGGTGGGGCAGATGCCGTGTATTTTGGTGCAGGCAAATTGAACATGCGCAGCCGTTCTTCGCAGAATTTCTCCTTACAGGATTTACACCAGATTGCAACCATTTGCATGGAGCATGGGGTGAAATCCTATCTTACCCTCAATACCATTATTTATGATGAAGAGATCCAGGAAATGCGTGAAATGGTGGATCAGGCCAAAGAAGTGGGTGTGGATGCCATCATTGCATCAGATATTTCTGTAATGGAGTACGCACGCAGCCAGGGTGTCCGGATACATGTCAGCACCCAGTGCAACATAACCAACCTTGAGGCGGTCAGGTTTTATGCCCAATATGGGGATGTTATGGTTCTGGCCCGCGAACTGACACTCGAGCAGGTGTATCATATTGCACAAGGTATCTGCAAAGATGGTATCAAGGGGCCTGGCGGGGAAAATGTAGCGCTCGAAATGTTTATTCACGGTGCCTTGTGCATGGCTGTGAGCGGGAAATGCTATCTGAGCCTTGACAACATGAACTTTTCTGCCAACCGTGGTGCCTGCCTGCAATTGTGCCGCCGCGCTTACCTGGTGACCGATAAAGACGAGGGTTATGAACTGGAGGTGGATCATCAATACATTATGTCGCCCAAGGATTTATGCACCATTGGCTTTATCGACAAAATCATCCGGGCAGGGGTACGGATATTTAAGATTGAGGGGCGCGGCCGGGGGCCGGATTATGTAAAAACGGTAACCCAATGCTATCAGGAAGCCATCGCCTCAATCAAGGATGGCACCTATAGCAAAGAAAAAGTGGAAGCCTGGACGGTGCGTCTGAAGGGGGTCTTCAACAGGGGTTTCTGGGATGGATATTACCTTGGAAGGACAATGGGTGAGTGGTCTGAACGTTACGGTTCACAATCTACAAGGCGAAAGCAATATGTTGGAAAGGTGACCAATTACTTTTCAAAACTGCAAGTGGCTGAAATCACCCTGGAAACCCGGGATCTTGCCAAAGGTGATGAAATTATGTTTACAGGGCCAACAACCGGGGTTTTGGAATGCAAAGCCAGCGAGATCCGCGTTGAAAACCTGTCGGTGAATGTTGCCGGTAAAGGGGAGAAATGCTCGGTACGGGTACCGGAATTGGTCCGGCGGGGCGATAAGGTGTTTATAATCGTATCGGAGCAGGAGTTGTTTTAAATAATAAAAAAGGGGACCCGGCATTTTCGGGCCCCCTTCTTAAAAATAAACAACAGTTAACCAATGTTCTTTACTCCTGGTGTACCTCGTAGCGGTATACCGGCCCTGTAAGATCCAGAATAACGGTATACATTCCTGCGGTTTCAATGGGAATGTCATTGCCAAATCCAAAGTACATCAATACGCCTTCTTCGTCGGCATCTTCATCTATCCCCATATTCAATCCGGCAGGCGGGTCCCAGGCTCCATTGGCCCTGAATTTGAAATGCCCGGGTTCCAGCTGGAGGGTAACAAAATACCTCACTTTCCAGGTTTCTTCAAAATATTCAAGGTCAACCTCCATCGGTACGTCGGTGTCCCAGCCTTCGGCTGCGCTGCCGATCAGCGCCCATTCTGTCTTGAACTGTTCGTGTGTAAATTCGTTGAGGTCCACATTAATTTTATACACTCCTGCTTCCTCGGCGATAATGTTTGCACCATCGGGTTGCAGATTGCCATCGGCGTCGTCATCCCCCCAGTTGACATCCCAGCTTCCCTGGGCAAACTTGTATTCAACTGCGTCTTGCTGGAAGAAGAAATAGCCTTCGTAAATGCCGTCTTGCTCCGGAGAATACACCACAGTCTGATCGTTGGCCGGATCCCATCCCTGGTAGCTGCCCGGAACGTTGAGAATGGCTGGCTCTGTGACAGATTCATAGGTTGTGATGTTGAGCTCAATGGGGGCAGAATACATCCAGGTATGTTCAGATGCCCTGGTAAGGAAAGAGAAAACACGAAATGAAACCTCAGCCGTTTCGAATGGCTCAACGCCAAGACGGTTGACAACAAGACGGTTCATGGCACCAACTGTTATGTCGTAAGAGGTTCCACGGGTTTCAGCAATGTCGATAATGCTTTCCGGATTCTGCCACCCGTTATCTGCCAGGGTTGCCTGCAAAAGATATCGTGCATCCGGCAGTCCTTCGGTGCGGTATTCTGCTGCACTCCACTCAAATGAGAACAAGGTCTGTTCTGCCTCCTCTTCCTTAAGTGTGTAAGAACCGCCTGAATCAGGACTTGTGATGGCCGGAGCCACCGCTTCGTCCATATTCAGGACATGATCTTTGTCTTCCTCACAGGAATGCAGGATGCCTATCCCAAAAATGATTGCGAGAATTAATGCTGTTCTTTTCATTATTGTTTGTTTTTTTATTTCTATTTGAAGTCCGGGTTTAAAACAAGGGCCCGGGTCGTGAACGGATTACTAGATTAATTGTATCCCGGGTTTTGATCCAGGTTTGGATTGGCCGTAACATCTGCGTCCGGAATGGGGAAGATGTTGTACCGCTCATTGGTCGGCAAGCCATCACGTGATTCACCTTTCCAGGACCAGATATATGCATCGCCCGCAAACCTTCCAAATCGCACCAGGTCAGTTCGCCTGTGGTTCTCCCAGTACAATTCCCTGCCTCGTTCATCCAGGATAAAGTTCAGGGTGAGTTGCGCGCTTGTGATGTTCCCCGAATCATTGCCAAAGGCCCTTTCCCTGATGGCATTTACAAATTCCAGGGCAGTGTTGGCATCGCCGCCTGAACCACCCCGGAGCACAGCCTCGGCATACATCAGGTAAACATCTGCAAGCCGGAATACCGGAAAATCGGTGTCAGCAAATTGAAGGTTACTGCCCGGGAGGTCATCTCTTGTCAGGTTGGTAAACTTACGCAGGGCATAACCGTTCTGGAAGTCTGACAGGTTGTTGATTTCCAGTGTTTGGCCCTGTGTAAAAAACATGGCTCGTCCATCACCGTCATCAAACAATGAAACAAATTCAGGAGTAGTGCGTAAGCCACCCCAGCCATCGTCCACACCGGAGTCAGCTACTTCCATATCGCCACCGATGGAAGCTTTGATCAGGAAGGTAGTGCCGCCATAGGTTTGTGTTTCGATGCCGTGGTAGGGGACACGCATGATGATTTCATTGTCGCTCAGGTAATTGTCAGCATTGAATAGATGGGCATACTCATCTTCGAGTGCATACCCGCTATTGATGATCTGATTCAGATAAGCAATGGCTTCGGTGTACTTGGCTTGATTCGTATAAATTTCTGCATTCATGTATAACTTACTCAGCAGCATCCAGGCAGCAGCCTTGTCTACACGCCCGTAATCATTGGTGCGGGGATCTTTCATCATGGGGTAAACTTCCTTGAGTTCAGTTTCCAGGTAGTTGAAAAGATCGGCTGCGCTGATCTGTTCTGGTAAGAAGGCCCCGATGGGATCTTTATCAGTTGCAAAAGGCACGTTGCCAAATATGTCGAGCGCATGCCAGTAACTGAATGCCCGCAAGAAACGTGCTTCGGCACGATACACCCGGATATCTTCTCTGAGCTGACCAGTAACGCCCCTGTCGTCCAGCACATCATCTGCTGTTTGACGGATGTATTCGTTGGCCAGCGCGATCTGGTAAAAGATACGGTAATACATGGCCGCGATAAATACGTCGCTGGCTCCCCAGCTCTGATACACGAAATCTTTGATCGTCTGGTCGTCCCAGCCGATTACGGCTTCATCGGTGGTGAGTACCTGGTGATAGTACAATGCACGAAGGTATTGTCCGAAGCCTTCGTCAATCCCACTGATGTCGGCCATGCCTGCAGGACCCTGCTGTCCGGAAACAGCCAGCCCGGCGTATAATTTTGCCAGGATCTGACGGTAAGCCTCCGGGTCTTCAAAAATATCTGCAGCGGTAATCTCCGTGTCATCCAGTGGGACTGTGTCCAGGTCTTTCATACAGGATAAAAACACGAAAAGGAAGGCTGCGCTTATGATGATTATTGATTTTATCTTTTTCATAATGCTTTCTGTTATTGGTTACTAAAACTGGAGGTTGACATTCAGCACAAAGACCCTTGGCCTGGGATAGATGTTGTTGTCTATTCCATTGAACACTTCGGGGTCGAGTCCTTCATATCCTGTAATCATAAAGGCGTTTTGCACAATGGCCGACAGGCTCAGGTTGGCGCCTGTATTCATTACGTTGTAAAAGTTATATCCAAGAGTTATGTGGTCCATCTTGAAGAAGGAACCGTCCTGGATATAAAAGCTTGACAGGTATTGCGCCTGGTTAAACATGATGTCGAGCGCATCTGCAGTGATGTTGCTCAGATAGGGGCCCTCCGGACGGTGAAGCCTGCTCAGTTCGCCGTTCATTGAGCTTACGTTGTTGTACACGTAATTGCCAAGGCTGGCACGGCCTGCAAATGAAAACGTCCAGTCTTTATAATGCAACTCAGATGTGAGGCCAAAATAATACTTGGGTATGGGACTCTTGAAATGGACCAGGTCGGCAGAGCTGATCTCCCCATCTCCGCTGATGTCGATATACACCCCCTCAATGGGGTTGCCATCTTCATCGTACACTTGTTGGTAAATATAGAAGGCATTGGGAGACTGCCCGACACTGTGGATCTGCGCAAAGTTGCCCACCCCGCCGGAAATTCCACCGGTTTGTACTCCAATGTAAGTAGGATCATCCACGGCAGTGAGCCTGGTGATTTTCGTGTCGTTGTAGGTAGCATTGAACCCGAGTTCCCAGCGCAGGTTGTCCCTGACGATCGGGCGGGTAAATATGCTGAATTCCACCCCTTTGTTTTCCATGCTGCCAATGTTGGTCAGAATAAAGTTGGTCAGGTTGGTGCCTGCAGGGATGGGGATGAAGTTGATCAGGTCTTCTGTTTCGCGGAAATAGATATCAATGGAGCCGTAATACCTGTCTTCAAACAATGCATAATCGATCCCTGCATTGTAAGTGGTGGTTTCTTCCCATTTGATGTTGGCATCATAACCTTCCGGACGCCAGGTGGAGAGGAAGTTGCCGAGGCCAAAAGGATAGCTGGCCCCTTCGCGGCTGCGCGTATAACGGGCCAGGTAGGGATAATAGTCACCACCGATATTTTGTTGCCCCGTAACACCATAACCCAGCCTGAGTTTCAGTTCATTGAACTGAGGCAATGCATCCATGAAACTTTCCTGGTCGATCCGCCATGCAAAGGCTGCCGAAGGGAATATGCCGGAGCGTGTTTCGGGCGAGAAACGGGAAGTATGGTCGTTACGCAGTGTAAAGGTTAAAATGTAACGGTTCTTGAAGTAGTAGTTTGCCCTTCCGAAGAAGGAGATCAGGTAGTGCTCGCTTTCGTACTCCAGGTCTTGAAACACCCTGAAATCGGTTCCGGCAAGGTTGCCCTCAATATTGCTTGAATAGCTGAAACCCTTTAGCCAGAAGTGCTGCCAGGAGTAACCTGCCATAACATCAAAACGGCTGTCAATCGATGGAATCGATCTTTCATAATTCAGATAGAAATCGATCAATTCGTTTTTCCTTTCCTGACCATATTCGCCGATAGAACCACCGCTGACATAAGCCCATGCAGCGTAATCGGGTGTAAAGTTTGTGCCTTCCGACTTGGAATAATCATAGGCCACATTCAAGTTGGCCTTGAGATCCGGTAGCCAGTGCAGCCTGTAGTCCAGCTGGGCATTTCCAATGAAACGGTTTACAGTGGATTCGTTGTTGGTGAGATCCAGCAGGGCAACCGGATTGCTGGTTGCTACAGCTTTAGGGATTCCCGCTTCTTCCCAGGTGAAATAGCCGCCAAATTTTCCGTCTTCAACCATCACGGGCTGTGTTGGGTCAAACATGACGGCGGCACCAATAGCCCCCTCGTTGGCAAACTGGTTCTCAATATTCACCCCACGCAAGTTCAGGTTAACGTTCAGGTGATCGTCGAGCAGGCTGGGGTTTAAATTGATTGACATGGAAGCCCTTTCGATGTGGTCCCTTTTCAGAACACCTTCCTCAGCTTTGTAACCAATGGCGACACGATAAGGAATGCTTCTGTAAGCTCCGGTAGCGCTAAATGTATGGTCATGGGCAATGGCATCCCGGAATATCTGGTCTTGCCATACGGTGTTTGCATCGCCCAGCATGCCTGTAACGGCCGGCCGGTCTGCGTAACGCTCGTTGATCAGGTCGCGGAACCGTTCTGCGCTGAGTACATCAGCTGTCCTGATATTTGAAGACAAAGAGTAGGTGCCTGCATAATTCAGTTGCAAAGGCATGTCCTTTTTCCCTTGTTTGGTGGTGATGATGATTACCCCGTTGGAAGCCCTTGAGCCGTAGATGGCTGTTGCTGAGGCATCTTTTAGAACGGTAAATGTTTCAATGTCGTTGGGGTTGATTGTGGAAAGCGGGTTCCTTAGTCCCGGAACACCTGCGCTTTCGATCGGAACCCCGTCAATGACAATGAGCGGGTCGTTGTCGGCCGACAAAGATGAACCTCCCCTGATGCGAATGGTTTCACCGCTTCCCGGTGCACCTCCTGCAGATGTTATCTGCACACCAGGCATTTTGCCACGGAGGAGCTCAGCGGGGGTGGTGATATTGCCCCTGTTGAAATCGCGGTCGCCAACTACAGAAACGGAGCCTGTGGCATCTTCCCTGCGTTGAACACCGTAGCCGATCACAACAAACTCTTCCAGGATTTCAATATCGAGCATCAGCTCAAAATTGATGGTTACCGTTTCACCGGCACCAACAGTAAGGGTGCGCACCAGCGGTTCATAACCCAGAAAGCTGCCCACCAGGATCACTTCTCCTGCGGGGACACTCAATGTGAACTCCCCATCGATATCAGTGACAGTTCCAATGGTGGTCCCCTGGATGATTACGTTAGCCCCGGGTAAGGTTTCGCCAGTTTGCAAATCGCTGACGACCCCGGTAACTGTACCTCTTTGTGCAAATGCAAATGAGCTGATAAGCAGCATCATAAGCAAAGGCAACATGCGTTTGGTTGGTTTTGTCATATGTATAGTGTATTTAGATTAGTGATATATATGTCTGTAGGTTCCGCAAAGATAATAAAAAAAAAGATTTTTTTTGCTTTCTTACCATTGAGTATCAGTTTTTTCCGTATTTATTCCCGCAAACGTTTGCGGTACGGTTTGTTGTTTTTGGCATCATAATGATACTCCTTATAACACTTCAGGGGATATTTTGGTTTAAAACATTGATCAGATCATGCCGGCATGCGGTTTTTTTCTAATTTTACAAGAGCAACTTTGGTTATTCAAACCCGGGCGTATGACTTCAAAACAGATATCTATCCGTGATATAGCCAAATCTCTGGGTATATCCCCATCAACCGTATCAAGGGCCTTAAAAAATCACCCCGACATTAATGAGGCCACTTGTAAAAAGGTCCAGGAGTATGCCCAGCGGGTGCATTACCGGCCAAATGTGCTGGCCCTCGGGCTAAAACATCAGCGCTCCATGACCATAGGGGTGATTATTCCTGAAATCATGCACCATTTTTTTTCATCCATCATCAGTGGCATTGAAGACCTGGCATATGGCAAAGGCTACCGGGTCATGATATGCCAATCGAATGAGGATTATCTTCGTGAAGTGATCAATGTACAGGCCCTGTTGGATCACCGGGTAGATGGCCTGTTGATCTCCATCAGCAAAAGCACCCTCGATTATAATCACTTCAAGCAAGTGGTCAAACATGACATCCCCATCGTGTTTCTGGACAGGATTTGCAATGAAATTTCTTCCGATCGTGTGGTTACAAATGATTATGAAGGCGCCCGAATGCTTGTTGCACATCTTCTGAAAAGTGGCCGCAGCCGCATTCTTCATTTGGCCGGACCCAAGCATTTATCTGTCGGACATGAACGTTATCAGGGATATGTGCGTGCCTTGAAAGAATTTCGCATGCAGGTTGATGAAGAACTGGTTTTGCGGTGCGACACGCCTTCCAAGGTAGAGGCCCGCAAAAATCAGATCCTTGCCCTGGCCGGTAAAATTGACGGCATTTTTGCAGTGAATGACATGACGGCTGTGGCAGCCATGCGATTATTGCAGGATAATGGGTTTGATGTGCCACAAAATATAGCTTTGGCAGGCTTTGGAGATGATCCCATAGCCACCATGGTGCGGCCCATGTTAACCACGGTTGAACAAAGGGGTTATGATATGGGCAGTGAGGCTGCCCGCCTGCTGATCAAACGCCTTACGGACAAAGAAGAAATGTCTTTCCAGACAAAGGTTTTTCCGGCGTTTCTGAAAATCAGGGAATCAGGCTAATCCATCACCAGCACTTTCCCTTCCATCTCTTCCGGGGCATCCAGGCCCATCATGTAAAGTATGGTTGGTGCCAGATCTGCCAGGCGACCTGATCGAATCTTTTTAAATATATTATGGATTAGCCAGCAAGGCACAGGATTGGTTGTGTGTGCCGTATTGGGTGATCCGTCGGAGTTCAGTCCGTAATCTGCATTTCCATGGTCGGCCGTAATAATCATCCCATAGTTGTTGGCCAGACCGGCCTCCACCACTTCCTGCAAGCATGAATCAACCGTTTCCAGCGCTTCCTTTATGGCTTCCACTACACCGGTATGTCCAACCATGTCGGCATTGGCAAAATTCAGGCAGATAAAATCATGTTTGCCGGTTTCAATTTCCCGGATTACCGCATTTTTTACTTCCGGCGCACTCATGGCAGGTTGCAGATCGTAAGTGGCTACCTTGGGAGAGGGGATCATGACCCTTTCTTCTCCATCGAAGGTTTGCTCCCGGCCTCCACTGAAAAAGAAAGTCACATGGGGATATTTTTCTGTTTCCGCAATGCGGAGTTGCGTTTTCCCAGCCCTGGCAAGGATCTCTCCCAGGGTGTTTTTCAGATCTTCCTTTTCAAAGGCCACTTTCACCCCTTTAAAGGATTTGTCATATTCGGTCATGGTCACATAATGCAACGGCATGGTGTTCATGCCTTGATCGGACATGTTTTGCTGGGTAAGTACCGTTGTGATCTCGCGCAAGCGATCGGTCCGGAAATTGAAACAGATTACTACGTCGTCCTCACTTACTGTGGCCAGGGGTTTCCCTGCATCATCGGTGATCACTTTGGGTTTGATGAATTCATCGGTCACGTTATCATCATACGAGGCCTGTATGGCTTCGATGGCACTTTTAAAGGATGCCCCCTTTCCCTCCAAAAGCATGTCATAGGCAATTTTGATCCTGTCCCATCGCTTGTCACGGTCCATGGCATAATAACGGCCACAAACCGTGGCAATGGCGCCGGTTGTTTTTTTCATGTATGCTTCCAGTTCCCGGATAAAGCCCTTGCCGCTTTTTGGATCGGTATCCCTTCCGTCTGTAAAGGCATGTATATACAAGTCATCAAAATCAAGCTGCTTGGCCATATCACACAGCCCAAACAAATGGTCCATGGCCGAATGAACACCCCCATCGGATACCAGGCCGAACAAGTGAACCTTCTTGCCATGATCCTTTGCGTAGTTGAAGGCATCTTTTAATACCTTATTTTCCTGAAGTGACTTGTCCTGAACCGCCTTGCTGATTTTTACCAGATCCTGGTATACAATCCTTCCTGCACCCATATTCAGGTGCCCAACTTCAGAATTGCCCATTTGCCCGTCCGGCAGTCCTACGTCCTCCCCCGATGTCCGCAGCAAGGTATTTGGAGTGTTTGAGTAAAGGCTTTTTGTAAATGGTACGTTGGCATGATGGATGATATCGGCTTTGCTTTCATCGCCCTTTCCCCAGCCATCCAAAATCACCAGCATTATTTTCTGATTCCCCATGTGTATGCAAATTCTTTATCAAATTAAACAATGACCGTTCCAAGTTATGTTTACCATTCGTGCAAACTCATCTCATAACCGCAATCCAACCACAAAACCCGACCAACCACTAAATAATAAATACTAATCACCAAATACTAATTACTAATTACTAATCCCCCCTTCTTCCTACCCGGTGCTCCGAATGGCTTCCACCGGATCCAGCCGTGCAGCAGACCACGCAGGGACAAATCCTGATACCAGGCCGATTATGGCTGAAACATTTATTCCCAGGATGATGTTGGACGCACTTAATATAAAATCGATTTCGAATACATTGGCCACAATGGCTGTTCCCACAAACACCAGCAAGAGGCCAACGCTGCCGCCCATGACACTTAATAAAACGGCTTCGAACAGGAATTGCCACAGGATAAAATAATTTTTTGCCCCCAGTGCCTTTTGAATGCCGATGATGCTGGTACGCTCCCGGACGCTGACAAACATGATGTTGGCGATGCCAAACCCACCCACCAGGATGGAGAACCCTCCTATGATCCATCCGGCCAGGGTAATGATGGCAAATAATCCATCGAATCCCTGGGACAACAAACTGGTTTCATTCAATGAAAAATTATTATCTGCAACAGGAGACAGCCTGCGGATTGACCGCATAACCCCGGTAAGTTCATCGATCATTTCGGCATTGGAGATCCCCGGATGGGCTTTGGCCATAATGAACGGATTGAATCTGTCCTGATTGATATTGATGAATTGTGCCAGGTAATTGATTGGAAGAATCATCGAATTATCATGGCTGTTGCCAAATCCGCCCAACCCTTCCTGTTCAAACACACCAACCACGGTGGTATTGTGCCCGAAAACCTTAACAGTACGACCAATGGGGTCAATACCAGGAAACAGATTTTCTGCCAGGTCAAAACCAATGACGGCTACATTCCTGCCCGTGGCTGATTCCAGCGATGAAAAAAACCGGCCGTCAGCCATTTCGAAATTACGAACCTGGTCGTAATCGGCAGATACACCTACAATGCTTACGTTATCAATACTGGTATTCAGGTATTCAACGCGCCGGCTGGTTGATGCAAGGAATGCAGCTGCCTCGACGGTAACGGAACGTTTTTGCAGTTCATCAAGTTCGCCAAGCTGCGGAACAGGCCGGCTTACATAATCCCACCATCTGAAATCAGTATTGAAGGTCCAGGGCCATTTCTGAATGTACACTACATTGTCTCCAAGGGCCGTAATACTTGCACGTATTTGTTTTTCCAACGAATCCACTACAGAGAAAACAGATATGATGGCAAATATCCCAATGGTGATCCCCAACAATGTTAAAACAGTGCGCAGTTTATTTGCAATCACCGAAGTAACGGCGAATATGACCCCTTCTCTGATTAATTTGATGATTAATATCATGACTGCGAACTCACCCTGGATTTATGATTCTTAAATACCCTGAAATATAAACGAATGGGTTGTTTTTTTTGTTGCCGGGTATTTTTTTATTTGGCAAGCTAAATTACAGATTATTTGCTTTCTGGAAGCAATAAAAGATTGCTTTATATCTGCTGCCCCCCATAAAATTATTATTTTTGAGCCCTATTTATATTCAGATGCGGAAATCGATCAGTGAGTATTTGGCAGCCTGTATGCCTGTGGATGCGATTGAAATTATAACGGACCTTATTCGGGATCATCACATTGATTTTATTATCCGGCGCAACAGGCGTTCAAAACTGGGTGATTTCAAGCCTTCGGTAAATGGTTCTTCTCATAAAATAACCATCAACGCCGGCCTCAATACCCATGAATGTCTTTTGGTATTTTTACATGAACTGGCCCACTTGATGGTGTATGAAGCCCATGGCAGGAAAGTTGCACCGCATGGGTTGGAATGGAAACACCAGTATGGTAGGCTGATACGTCAATTTGTCCGCATGGGATTGTTCCACCCTTCTGTTTGTGATTTGCTTGTTGCTTATTCCTATCGTGTAAAAGCATCGGGTATTGCAGATTTGCAGCTTGCAAAGGCATTGCGTGTATTTGACAGGAACCTCCTGGAAACCCCATGGCAATTTTTAGAGGAAGTGGATGACAACAAGCTGTTTAAAATGATGAATGGTCGTTTGTTCCGCAAGGAGGAAAAAATCCGTACACGTTACCGTTGTTACTGTCTGGACAATAAAAGGTCATACCTGATTCATCCTGCAGCAAAGGTTAAGCGACCGTAAACTGATTGATGAATATAGACAAATAAAATAAAAGATCAGGCCATGCACTGTCTGTGAAAACCGACTTAATACAAAAAAGACCAATAGCATCCTGGATATTCCATGTTGCCAACACATACAAACTAAAGGATAAGCAAATGCAAATTTACATGAATGAAGACAACTATGTTGTGATCATGGCCGGAGGGGTTGGAGAGCGGTTCTGGCCAATGAGCCGTGAGTCAAGGCCCAAACAATTCATTGACATTCTGGGTACGGGCAAAACGCTGATCCAACAAACATATGAGCGTTTCAGGAAAGTTTGCCTGCCTGGGAATATTTNTATAGTCACCAACAAGAAATACAAACATCTGGTCAATGAACAAATCCCTGAATTGCCCGCCGGACAGTTAATATGTGAACCAGCCAGAAAAAATACAGCGCCGTGTATTGCCTACGCAGCCTATAAGATCTACGACAAGAATCCACAGGCATCCGTGGTGGTGGCCCCATCAGACCACATCATATTAAAGGAAGATGTGTTTGCCGACATCATTCGTTCGGCACTGATGGCTTCAAAAAAGGAAAACCGCCTGTTTACACTGGGAATTACTCCCAGCAGGCCTGATACCGGATATGGTTATATTCAATTTAAGGATGATTCAAGTTACCCGGATGATGAGCGCCTGAAAAAAGTAAAAACATTCACGGAAAAACCGGATCTCGAACTGGCCCAGTCTTTTCTTGAAAGCGGTGACTTTTTATGGAACAGTGGAATTTTTATTTGGTCGTGTGAGGCCATCATTGGTGCATTTGAGCAATACCAGCCCGAAATCAGCTTTATATTTCGCGAAGCACTTGGAAAATACAACACCCCGGAGGAACAACCTTATATGGACATAGCATATACCACCTGTAAAAGCATTTCCATAGATTACGCCATCATGGAAAAAGCAGACAATGTATATGTTTTTGTATCTGATCTTGGCTGGTCTGACCTGGGTACATGGGGCTCCCTGTTCGATGCAAGGACAAAAGACCAAAATAACAACGCCGTAGTCGGGAAAAATGCCATGTTGTACAGTAGCAAAAACTGCATCATAAATATCCCGGAAGATAAATTGGTCATCATACAGGGCCTGGACGGGTTTATTGTGTCAGAAGCAGACAATGCTTTGCTGATCTGCAAGAAATCGCAGGAACCGCAAATCCGCAAGTTTGTTAACGATATTAAACTTAAAAAGGGCGATGCTTTCATATAAAATAAACCTTTAAACTTTGCAAACATGATTACAAAACGTATCACTACTGTAATTGCGGCAATACTATTATCCTGTTTTCCCGTCAAGGCTGATGAGGGGATGTGGCTTCCATTCTTGATTGATCAGCAACTCTATGAGGAGATGACAAAAATGGGCCTGAATCTGGAACCCCATGAAATTTTCAGTTTTTCAGAGCCAAGCATTAAAGACGCCATTGTAAGTTTTGGTGGTTTTTGTACCGGAGAGATCATTTCTGACCAGGGACTTGTTTTGACCAACCATCACTGTGGTTACGGAAGGATCCAGGCACACAGTTCTGTGGAGAATGATTTGCTGACTGATGGCTTCTGGGCCATGATGCGCGAGGAGGAATTGCCCAATGAGGGCTTGTTTGTACGTTTTTTGGTGAATGTTGAGGATGTTACTGATGTTGTAAACGCAGTGCTTTCTGACGACATGACGGAGTCGGAACGGAATGAAGCCATCCGTGCAAAAGGCAATGAACTGACTGATGCCGCCACAGAAGGAACCCACTTTACTGCCAGCATGAGTGCTATGTTTGCCGGCAATTACTTTTATCTGTTTACTTATGAAACCTTCAATGACGTTCGACTGGTTGGTGCGCCGCCTTCTGATATCGGGGCATTTGGCGGTGATACGGATAACTGGGAATGGCCAAGGCATACCGGCGACTTTGCATTGTTCAGGGTGTATACGGCCCCCGATGGTTCGCCCGCAGAATATGCGCCTGAAAACATACCCCTGCGCCCGAAACATCACCTGCCTGTTTCCCTGCGTGGGGTCAGAGAAAATGATTTTGCCATAATACTGGGCTACTCCGGTCGCACAGAAAGATACCTCCCATCATACGGCATAGACTACCGTCTTGAAAACATGTATCCCGTCCGGATTGATATCCGGCGGGAGAAACTTGACATTATCGAAGAGGCCATGGCACAAAGTGATGAAATACGTATAAAATACGCTTCCAAACACTCGGGTATATCAAACTATTGGAAAAATTTCATTGGGATGAGTGAGTCCTTAAAGCGGCTAAATGTGGCCGAATCAAAACGGGAACGGGAGGAAGCATTTCATAACTGGGCATTGGAAAATGCAGCGCGAGAGAGGGAATATGGACATGTCATTGATGACTTCCGCAGGGTTTACGAAGTGTTGAGTGCATTTGAATCACACAATTATATTTTCCTGGAAACCATGGCAACAGGCCCTGACCTGATCCGCATGGCAAATGCTTTCAACAGGCTTTATGATATGCTGGAAGCAGGTGATGAAGAGCAAATATCGCAAGAAGCGGAACGTTTACAGGGACTTGCTGAACGTATGTACCGAAACTTTGACAAGGAAGTAGACAAGCGTTTGTGGGCTGCCATGTTCAGCATGTATCACGATCTTGCCCCGGCCGCTGAACTGCCTGATATTTTTGAACATATCGCCCTGGTGCAGGAAAATGACTTTGATGCTTTTGCTGATGCTGTTTATGCCAGCAGTTTGTTTGCCCACCCTGATCGTATGGATGCTTTTCTGCACCAACCCACGAAAGCTGTATTGGATGATGACATTGCTTTTTCAGCAGCGCGGTCGGTATATGGAACCTACAGAAAGGTTACCGCCCAAATGGAAGATATCAGCACCTTATTAAGACAGACAGAGCGTTATTTTATCCGGGGTCTTCTGGAAATGAATCCCCATAAATCGTTTTACCCGGATGCCAACAGCACCATGCGTTTTACCTATGGGACCGTAAATGGATACCATCCAAGGGATGCCGTGTATTATGATTATTACACCACCCTCACGGGTGTGATGGAAAAAGAAGATCCCGGACATCATGAATTTGTTGTGCCAGAAAAACTTAAGGAATTATATCTGCAAAAGGATTTTGGCGGGTATGCCTTCGACAATACCATGGTGGTAAACTTTATTACCAACAATGACATTACAGGGGGTAATTCAGGCAGTCCGGTGATCAATGGCGACGGCCACCTTATTGGCGTTACCTTTGATGCCAACTGGGAGGGCATGAGCGGTGACATCCTGTTTGAACACGAACTTCAAAAAGCCATCAACGTGGATGCCAGGTATATCCTCTTTATTATAGATAAGTTTGCGGGGGCCAGACATCTGATCGATGAAATGACTATCGTACAATAGAAAGAAAAGGCTTATAAAAAAAGGCCGGCAGTATTCAGACTACCGGCCTTTTTTTTATTAACGCAAGAAATATATCAGCGGATGCCGGCAACTTCTCCGCGTGTAGTGGAGTAGTTCACCCTGAGGGCATTGACCATCCGCAATTCCTGTTTCACATCGGTGACAATGCCCATCCTGGTATCCCTGTCCACTTTGAGGGAGGTTGTCATCAGCGGCCTTTCTGCTTCGGCAGTGGCTTGTCTTTCTGACTCAATAAAGGAAGCAATGTCATCAACGGTTGCAAAGGAATCATACAATTGTATCCTTGGCTCCGTGCCAAATACCTGTGATTGTAATGGCGGCCCGATATAGATAAAACTGACGAGTGAACGTCGTTCCAACTGCTGTATTTCTGTAGCGGAAGGAAGAGAAGTTCTGACAAATAGCGTAGTTTCCCGCATCACGGTGGTTACCATGAAAAAGAACAGGAGCATGAAGATGATGTCAGGCAGTGATGCCGTATTGATTTTCGGGTTTTTTTTCCCGCCTTCTTTTCTGAATCTTGCCATTTTTTACCTCCTTCCAATATCTCTTGGTTCAGCTTCAGAAATAGCCATAGGCACGGCACGACGCACGGCATTGACAAGTTCTTCGTCTCTCAGTTCACTGAACCGGCGTCCGAAGTATTGTCTTGACACCTCGTCCCTGATTTCCCGGACAGCGGCAGCCAGCTCATTTTGAACGGCAATGTACATCTCGTAAGACGTACCACGGTCGTTCTGAAGCGAAATAATACCCCTTGATACATCAAATTCTCCGATATGCTCAATTTCTGTGGTTTCCTTTACGGGCATATTGGGATTATCATCGGGGTTTAATAAAAATTCTTTGGCACGTTCCCGCAGTGTAGTGATGTTCCCGGGTTCGCCTTCCACCATCAGGCGGTCCTGGGCGTCGACGAGAACCACGAACACGTTACGTTCCCTTACGGGTGGCGGTTCGGGTGCATTCGGGTCAATGGGCGGCGGCAACATCCTGTTGATCCCCGTGTCCACATCCATGGTGGTGGTGACAAGGAAGAAGATCAGCAGGAGGAAAGCAATGTCGGCCATTGAACCAGCATTGATCTCAGGGGTCATTCTAGCCATAGAAAGATCTCCTTTTTAGATGTTTGTTTCTTATCTGAAATATTTGTATATCTCTGTAAAAAAAGCAGAAATAATGCACAATCCGACTAGGATCATGGTGGCGGTAATTCCTCCACCTACCCACTGGGATACCGCAGGGGTAGCGTTCTCATAGGGTTCAGCGCTGCTGATCGCATATGAAAACACTACGATAAGTGCCAAAACTCCTATTCCAATGAGCGTGGGTATGGCTTTACGAATATTGTCAAACATATGGATAATCGAAAAGGCGATGGCTGTAAGTGCTGCTATGATCAGAAGACCATAGGTCACGTACATTCCAATATTAATTATCGATTCGTTCATAATGAGATAGGGTTTATATTATTTCTTGTACTTGATCAGGATGTCCATAAACGAAATGGTAGCATCTTCCATGGTATTGACCATGGTGTCGATCTTCGATATAATATAGTTGTAGAAGATCTGGAGTATAACTGCCACGATCAGGCCGAATACTGTGGTCAGAAGCGCTATTTTGATACCATCTGCCACAATGGTGGGAGAGATATCTCCGGCGCGCGCAATGGCGTCAAACGCTCCGATCATACCGATTACCGTACCCATAAACCCAAGCATCGGGGCAATGGCGATAAAAAGTGAAATCCACGTGAGGTTCATTTCCAGCCTTCCCATCAGAACACCGCCATACGAGACGATCGACTTTTCGACAACCTCCATGCCTTCGTTATACCTGTCAAGACCCTGATAGTAGATGCTTGCAACCGGTCCCCGTGTGTTTCTGCAAACTTCTTTGGCTGCGTCTACACCACCCGTTTTAAGTGCATCTTCTACCTTGTTTAGCAGTTTTGTGGTGTTTGTTGAGGAAAGATTAAGATAAATGATTCTTTCCACGCAGAGGCCAAGGCCAATGATCAAACACAGCAAAATGATGCTCATAAACATCGGGCCACCTTCAATAAACTGCTCTTTCAGAATGTAGTGGAACGTCTGGTCTTCGTAGTCAGGGGTAAGATCCTGATCCATAATATCTGCAGGCACAGGTTCTGTTTCCTGATCAACATCAGTTTCAGCCACCTCTGTTTCAGCTTCCTGAACTGGTTCTTCAGCCAGTACAATGGTATTTAAACCAAAAGTAAGCATCCCTGCTACTGTCAAAAAGACGAATAATTTTTTCATAACTGATTCTGTTGGTTTTTGTTTAAAAGATAAATTGATTAAGAAAATTCGTTTTTTTAAATCCTGGGTTTAATTGTCTTCAATTTAGCGGAGAGAAAGGGATTCGAACCCTTGATCCGCTTGTGACGGATACACGCTTTCCAGGCGTGCGCCTTAGACCACTCGGCCACCTCTCCCTGATTTTGCCATCTCATGTAGCCTTGTTTTTTCAAGCTGCTAAAATACAAAAAAAATAAAACATAAACCCCTTTCATTATTTTTTTTGACAAAAGGTCAAAATGGACAACAGGCCACAATCAAACTTTTATTCAATTGTTTATCTCATGGCCGCCAGGGCCTTCTCCACAGCATCAAATATTGGCTGATTGCTGATTTGTTCCCCCACCGCAGCATCCATCCAGTGTTTAGGTGTCAACCTGCCAATGGAAAAAATGCGCAATTCTTCTACTGCAAAATCTTT
>SL_3KL_010_SEDDRAFT_10001973_pt1 | contig 18780 bp, 12 predicted proteins | sample SodLakKL_010_SED_2_FD_10381 | JGI IMG/M metagenome (IMG submission 10381) | reverse complement strand
GGCATCTCCTGGAGAAGATTTGTGGATGTGGTTCCTGGCGGCGCAACGGATCAAGATCAGACAAACGCATCCACATCCACATCCACATCCACATCCGCATCCAGATCTGCATCCAGATCCGCAACCGCATCCACATCCACAGAAATGCCGGATTCCCGGCTTGCGCTTATCGATCTGGCACAGGGCGACATCCCGCAGTACACACGTCCGGAGGTGCGGGCTCTTCAGGAAGCCGGAAAAGCCGCTGATTATCAGTACCGCGCCGGCCGGGCCGATTACTTTCCCCATGCGTATGCATTCCTGCGTCAGGAGCTCCACGAAGACGACCTGTCGGTGCTGGAACCGGCCCGGGTCATGGGCTTCGGCCTGCGTTGGGAACTGTTCGACGGTTTCAACAGGTCCCGGCGCATCCAGAAAGCCGAACGGGACCGTGTAATTGCCAGGGAGCGTCTTGAGGAGGCTACATCGCTGGTGGAGCTGGAACGGCGTCAGGCGGAGGTGCGTCTGTCGGTGGCAGAGAGGCAGCTTGATGTGGCAGGGGAGACGCTTGTCGAGGCCGAGACATCCCTGCGCCTCTCCACACAGCGCTACCGTCTGGGACTGGCGCCGGTGTCTGAGAAACTGGAAGCCGAAACCGGTTACCAGCGGGCGGAGCTGGAGTGGCAGCAGGCTGTCTATGAGCAGCGCAGGGCCGCCATGAAGCTGATCCGGGCCAGCGGGGATCTGAGCATCGAAACCATTGCCGGTCTGTGAGTGGAATTACACAAGAGGGTTTCAGGCGGATAATAGCCGATTGTTCCTCTTGCAACCCTTGCACACCGGGTTGCGGGACGGGAATCGCAGAACAGAAATCAACAAACAAAAAACGGGAGACTTAACGTGAATAGAAAATACCTTGTCGTCGCGGCGCTTACGGTTGTGATCCTGCTTTCGGCGACCGTACTGGGAGTTTTTGCAGCCAGGCAGTATGCCGAAAACCGGGAGGGTCCGCCCGAAGGTAAAGTGAAACTGGAATCGGTCTACCTGGCGCCCAAGGTGCCCGGACGGCTGCTGGAGGTCAGGGTGGAAGAGGGTGACATCGTCCGTCCCGGCGACACGCTGGCCGTGATCGATGCCCCCGAAATTGCGGCCCGGCTCGATCAGGCGCGCGGGGCCGTGGCATCAGCCAGGGCGCAGTACGAAATGGCAGGTAACGGGGCCACCGAATTTGACAGGCGGCGCGTGAGGGCACAGCTCGACGCCGCCCGGGCACAGTACGAGTATGCGCGGTCGAGCTACACGCGCATGCAGCACATGTTCAGCGATTCGCTGATCGCCGCCCAGGAGTATGACAAGATCCGCTCACGGTACCGGGCCGCCGTATCGCAGCTCGAGGCGGCAAAAGCGCAGGCGGAGGACGTGGAATCCGGCGTACGTCCCGAGAAGGTGGCCATGGCACGCGGCGATTACCAGCGGGCCCTGGCGACGCTGGCCGAGGCGGAGACGGCCTGGTCCGACCGTGTCATCACCGCCCCCAAATCCATGCGCATCCAGACCGTGGTGCTCCGTCCCGGCGAACTGGCAACCCCGGGCTACAACCTGTTTGCGGGATACGGGCTTGAAACCCCATCCATCCGTTTCACCATACCGGAATCACAGCTCCATGCCTATGAGACCGGACAGGTGTGGCACTTGCGCACCGGGTTCGGCGATACGGCTTTCCGCGCCTCGCTGGACCGCATCGTCCCGCTGCCTTCCTACGCGGCCGTCACCAGCATGTATCCCCGTCATCGCCTGGGCGAGTCTGTCTACGAACTGCGCTTCCGTCCGCTGCCGGATGAGCCGGCCGGACATCTGCAGCACAATATGACCATCCTTCTGGACGATAATCCGCATCCATAATACAGTTGTCGCATCCATAATACAGTTGTCACATCCATAATACAGTTGTCCGGGTCACGCGCATTCCTTAAGTCCACGATGTGCTGTNCTCCGTGACACCTCCCGGTTCATATCAAATCGTATCCGGAAACTCTGCTCAAATCGCATCCAAAAACACTGCAAATGGCATTCATCCGCACTTTTTTCACCATCGTACTCCGCGAGTTCCACCGCTTTTCGCGCAATTCGGTGGCCATGCTCATCTTCCTGGGGGCGCCGCTGCTGTACGGACCGCTCTTCGGGATCCTGTACAAGGACGCCCAGCTGCACGACACGCCCATCGCGGTGGTCAACCTGGACGGCGGCATCCTTGCCGACCGCATCATCGACGCCCTCGACGAGAATGAGAACATCCGGGTGGATNGGGTTTATGCCGATGAGGCNGCCCTGTGGGACGCGTTCGTTTCCGGNGATATATACGCTATTGTGACCATCCCGCGCCGGTTCGAGGCCGACGTGCAGCAGGGACGCAGCCCGGAGGTGCATGTGAGCATGAACGCATCCAACATGGTCGTCACCAACTACACCAGCCGGTCCATCCAGCAGGTGCTGGCCACCATGGAGGCAGGGACCCGCATCGAATCCATGAAACGGGCGGGCATGCCGGCATCGCTGGCCGAGGAGCGCCACGGCGCCTTCCAGACCACGTTCAGCCGCTACTTCAACCCGTCGAACAACTACCTGATCTTCCTGCTGCCGGGTTTGCTGGGCATGGTGCTGCAGCAGGTGTTCCTGCTGGTGCTAGCGCTCAGCTTCAGCCAGGAGTACGAGGAACAGTCGTTCGTGCATCTGCTGCGTCATTCCAGGTCGGCGTTCATGATCCTGCTCGCCAAGTCGTTTCCCTATTGGGTCATGGGCATGCTGATGTGGCTGTTCAGCCTGCACGGCATCATGTATGCCTTTGATGTGCCGGTGGACGGGCGGCTGTGGGGGATCTACCTGTTCTCGTTCCTTTTTGTGATGGCGATGAGTAGCATCGGGATCATGGCCAGCGCCGCCATACCATCGCAACTCAAGGCCACGGAGGTCCTCATGGTGGTTGCGGCCCCGGCGTTCCTTGTCAGCGGTTTCACATGGCCGCTTTACCAGATGCCGGTCAGCGTCCAGGCAGTGGCGCACCTGATCCCCACCACGCATTTCCTGGAAGGTTTTCGCAAGATGATCCTGGCCGGAGCGGAGCTCGTGCACCTGCAGTCGGAGATCTTCTGGCTGGTGCTGCTCACATTAATCCCCTACTTCCTGACGCTTCTGATCGTGAAGCGCCGGATCCGGATCACCGAATCGCACTTTGCCGGACAGCTGAGCATCTGAGCGGCCGGATCACCGAATCGCACTTTGCCGGGCAGCTGAGCATGTGAGCGGCCGGATCACCGGTTCGCTTTAAGGGAAACTCAGTTTGCAGTCATATCCGATACTCAGTTTGCAGTCAGTCCCCGCCGGCGCAGCAGCGCATCCACGCCTGGCTCCTCACCGCGGAAATCCATGTACAGGTCCATCGCCTCCCGGCTCCCACCGCGAGAGAGGATCGTTTCACGGTAATGGTCGCCGTTCTCGCGGGTCAGCCCGCCACGTTCTTTCATGTAGGCAAACGCATCGGCGGCCAGGATTTCGCTCCAGATATACGCATAGTAGTTGGCCGAATATCCACCAGAGAAAATATGCGCGAAATAGGGTGATTTGTACCGTGGCGGGACCGGCTCGTAATCCAGGTTGTACTTGGCAAGGGCAAAGTTTTCGAACTCCATGACATCATCCGGGATCTCGTCGGGTGTGAGCAGGTGCCACTCCTTGTCGATCATCGTGGCGGCGACATATTCCTGCGTTTCAAAACCCTGGTTAAAAGCGCGGGCGGCAATGATTCGGTCCAGAAGATCCTGGGGGATGCGCTCACCGGTTTCATAATGGATGGCGTAGTTGGCCAGCACCTCGGGATGGATGGCCCAGTCTTCCTCGAACGTCGACGGGAATTCGACAAAATCGCGCGGGACTGCGGTCATGGCCTGCGACGGGTACTTCACATCGGAAAACAGCCCGTGAACGCCGTGGCCCATTTCGTGGAAGAGGGTGGTTACATTATCGAAGGTAATCAGTGCGGGCTCGCCTTCGGCGGGTTTGGCGATGTTGAGCACATTGACAACCACCGGTTTTTTATCGAGCAGATGCGATTGCCCCACATAGGAGCTCATCCAGGCACCGCCGCGCTTGGAGTCGCGGGCAAAATAGTCGGCGTAGAACAGGCCGAGCTGTTCGCCGTCGTGGTCGAAAACGTCGAAGACGCGCACGTCGTCGTGGTAGACCGGCAGGTCGAACCGCTCCTCGAAGGTGATGCCGTACAAGCGGTTCATGGCGTAGAAGACGCCGTCTTTCAGCACCCGGTCGAGCTCGAAATAGGGACGGATTTCGGCGTCATCTATGTCATACTCGGATTCACGCACGCGCTCGGCGTAGTATTCCCAATCCCACGGCCGCACCTGGTCGTCGATGCCATCCTCAAGCATTTTCTGCCGGATCATCTCCGCTTCGCGCCCGGTGTTGGCTTTGACGGCAGGGATCAGATCCGTCAGCATGTCGATTACGTTATCGGGATTCTCGGCGGTCTGGGGTTCCAGGGCAAAGGTCGCAAAGTTTTCATAACCCAGCAGCTGAGCGCGTTCGGCGCGCAGTTCGGCAAGCCGGAGCACGATCGGACGTGTGTCGATGCCCCCATCCTCACCGATGCCCCGGTGGGCCGATGCCTCCCAGACGCGGCGGCGCACATCGCGGTTTTTCAGGCTGGTGAGCACCGGAACCCGGGTGGTGTTGGTGATGGAGAGGAGGTACTTGCCCTCGTGTCCGCGATCCTCGGCAGCTTCTTTCGCTGCGGCAATGCGGTCGCGGCTGAGCCCTTCCAGCTCGCTTTCGTCATCAATGATCACGGCGCGTTCGCGGGTCATCTCAAGCAGTTTCTGCTGAAACTCCGTGCTCAGNGAGGACAGTTCGGCATTGATCTCCCGGATCCGCTCCTGCTCCATTAACCCGAGCAATGCTCCGGAACGGACAAAACTGCGGTAATTGTCCCGAAGCAGCTTCTCCTCGGCCTCGGTCAGGTCAAGCTCATCCTTGCGGTCATACAGCGTGCGGACACGCTCGAACAGGTCGGCATTCANCCGGATGTTGTCAGAGTGCTCGGCAAAGCGCGGGGCCATCTCCGACTGGATCTGCTGGATGGTTTCATTCGTATGAGCCGAGTTCATGTTGGAAAACACGCGTCGCACCCGGTCAAGCAGCTGTCCGCTGCGCTCCATGGCCACAATCGTGTTCTCGAACGTGGGTGGCTCGGGATTGGCGGCGATCTCCTCGATCTCACCCATTTCCTGCTCCATTCCGGCCAGCAGGGCCGGCTTGTAATGCTCATCGGATATGGCGTCAAAGTCAGGCGCCTCAAAAGGCAGCGTACTGGGTGTGTAGAAAGGATTGTTTTCGTCGAACATAACTTCTTTTCGGGTCTCACGTGCATTGGGTGAACAAGCACCCATAACAAGCACAAGCAGCGCAAGCATTCCTGTTACTGTCTGTTTGTAGTTCATAAATAGATATTTATTTAGATGAGGGAAAGCGCCATCACTAACATTGAAAGATGGCAGAAACATGGAAGACACGGGAAGTTCGGACGTCCGGTACAGGCGGATTGAAATAGTGTCGTACTTCCCGGTTTTTTTAATGGTAATGAACCAATATACAAAAAGGCACGAATCCATTCCTGCCCGGCTTGCCCGGTTCTTGAAATGTCCGGATCATGAAATGCCTGTTCTTGAGATGTCCGGCTCACGGAACGCCAGGTTCTTGAAATGTCCGGATCATGAATAGCCCGGCTCACGAAGTGCCCGGCTTGAAAAACGCTGTATTATCAAGCATCTTTCGGACAATTTTTCTATTTTATGAAGCTTTGAAGCAAAATGGGAGAGCTCTCCCGAAATGAATCCCGAAACAACAGAATCTCATAAGACCAGCGTACATGTCCGACCGAACTTCTCATCAGATCCGTCAGGAATTCTTCGACTTTTTCAGGGAGAAAGACCACCTGATCGTGGAAAGTGTCCCGGTAGTGCCTCAGGAGGATCCGACCCTGCTATTCATAAATGCAGGTATGAACGCGTTCAAACCCATTTTTCTGGGTGAGCAGGACGGTTTCGCACGGGCGGGAAAGGAGTGGAAGCGGGTTGCAAACACACAGAAATGCATCCGGGTGAGCGGCAAGCACAATGACCTGGAGGAGGTCGGATACGACACCTATCACCATACGCTGTTCGAAATGCTCGGCAACTGGTCGTTCGGCGATTACTTCAAGAAGGAGGGAATCGCCTGGGCGTGGGAGCTGCTGGTGGAACGCTGGGGCCTGGAGCCGGACCGCCTGTACGCAACCGTTTTCGGCGGTGACGATGATGACGGCTTGCCCGCCGATGACGAAGCCGCCGCCCTCTGGGCCTCCGAGACCCCCATCCCGAAGAACCATATCCTCAAATTCGGCAAAAAAGACAATTTCTGGGAAATGGGCGATACCGGCCCTTGCGGACCCTGCTCCGAGGTGCACATCGACCTGCGTCCCGACGCAGATCGCAAGAAGGTCGACGGTGCCACGCTGGTCAACATGGACGATCCCCGCGTCATGGAGATCTGGAACCTCGTCTTCATCCAGTTCAACCGGCAGAAAGACGGCTCGCTCACCCCGCTGCCCGCCCAGCATGTGGACACCGGCATGGGCTTTGAGCGCATCGTCGCCGTGCTGCAGGGTAAAAAATCCAACTACGACACGGACCTCTTCACGCCGCTCCTCGACGCCATCAGCAAGCGGGCCGGCATTCCCTACGGCCGGTCGGAAGAGACCGACATTGCCATGCGCGTCATCGCCGACCACATCCGCGCCGTCAGTTTCGCCGTAGCCGACGGGGTCACGCCCAGCAACGAAGACCGCGGCTACGTCATCCGCCGCATCCTGCGCCGCGCCAGCCGCTACGCCTGGGACCGGCTCAACATCCGCGAAGCATTCATGAGCAGCCTGGTGGATGTGCTTGCCGCCCAGTTCAGCGACATTTTCCCGGAACTGACGGAAAAGTCCCGCCACGTCAAAAAAGTGGTCACCGCCGAAGAGACCTCCTTTCTCAGGACGCTGGACCAGGGCATCGCCCATTTCAATGAAATGGTGGATGCGCTCCCCGAAGGAACCGAGCAACTGCCCGGCGAAGAGGCCTTCAAGCTGCACGACACCTACGGTTTCCCGATCGACCTGACCGAACTGATGGCGCGCGAGCGTGGCATCGCGGTCGATATGGAGGGGTTCCAGGCCCGGATGCAGGAGCAGAAAGAGCGTGCACGTCAGGCCGGCAAATTCAAGGCCGAGGACGATTCGGGAGCCTCAACCGCCATCACCCGGTTTGCAACAGCAACCGGCACGGGCTCCGTTTTTACCGGCTACGAGGAAAACGAGTCATCCTGCCGCATCCTGGAAGCCGGCGAGTACAACGGCAAACCGGTGGTGCTGCTCGACCAGACCCCGTTTTATGCCGAGAGCGGCGGACAGATTGCCGATACCGGCGTGATCACCAATCCCCGTACCGGTGAAAGCCTGACTGTGGTGGATGTCCAGTACGTAGGCGAGCACCGGGTCCATTTCGTGGATCGCGCGCCGAAATCCACCGAAGGCAGCTGGGTGGCCGCTGTGGATGCGGATCGCCGCGGGGAGATCGAGCGCCACCACTCCGCCACGCACCTGCTGCACGCCGCATTGCGGGAAACCCTGGGCGAGCATGTGGCGCAGCGCGGATCGCTGGTCGCCCCGGACCGTCTGCGTTTCGACTTTTCCCATTATGAGCCGGTTACGGCCGGGCAGCTCGATGAAATCGAGGAGCGGGTCAACGAGAAGATCCGCGAGAACATCGCTCTCGGTGAAGACCGCGAGGTGCCGTTGGAAGAGGCAAAAAAACGCGGTGCGATGATGCTCTTCGGTGAGAAATACGGGGAGAAAGTGCGGGTAATCACCTTTGACCCGGAGTACTCCGTGGAACTGTGCGGGGGCACGCATGTGGCTGCCACCGGCGAGATCGGCTATTTGCGACTGGCATCCGAGAGTTCGGTCGCCGCGGGCATCCGAAGGGTCGAGGCCCTTGCAGGCACCGTCGCCGACCACCACCTTCGCGAGGAGAAGCGCCTGCTCCAGCGTATCCGGCGCCAGATCGGCAAGGGAAGTCGGCCGGACGATGAAATTCTCCGTTTGATGGAGGAAAAAAAGCAGCTGGAAAAACAGCTGGAAAAGTTGAACCGTCTCAAAGCCGGGCTCCGGCTCGACGAACTGCTGTCGCAGCCGGTCACCACCGGCAAGGGCATCCGACTGACCGCCGGTGAAATTGAAGGAGCGGATATGAACACGCTGAAACAGCTTGGTTACGACGCTCTGAACAAGTCAGGAAAAAACACCGTGATTGTCCTGGGTTCGCGTGACAACGAACAGGGCAAAGTCTATCTCATGGCGGCTGTCACTGAAGACCTGATTGCATCCGGCATCAAGGCCGGGGCATTGGTAGGCAGCCTGGCGCGCACGGTAGGCGGCGGCGGAGGCGGACAGCCCAACCTGGCCACGGCCGGTGGCAGGGAGCCCGGAAAACTGAACGAGGTATTTGATCAGGCAAAAAGCGAGCTTTCCTGATTCTTGTGCCCGACAGAATTATACGGCACGGTTTGGTGTTATATCTGCAGAAAATTCGGCAAAATTTTGTATCTTTGCAGCCGAGAAAAGAGACGGCCGGCGTCGTAAAAATTTGCAGAATAATAACATAGGATTGCCGCACATCGTCCGACGACAATGCATGGCAGATATTCAGATGAGTAAACAAGATTTCTAACCAGATGTCCAATTCAGATAAAACGTCCATTACCAGCAAAACAGCGACCATTACAAGGGCTACCGATCTGCCCAAGCCAACCAGGAAAACGCACAAGGGACTGAACATTTCCGAAGAGCAGCTTCTTGAGTTGTACGAATCCATGTACCTGCAGCGCCGGTTTGAGGAGCGCGCCATGCAGATGTACCAGAAAGGAAAGTTCGGGGGTTTCCTGCACCTTTATATCGGGCAGGAAGCCGTATCCACCGGATCGGCATTCGCCCTGAACGATGACGACGATTTTATCACCGCTTACCGCGACCACGGTCATGGTCTTGTCAAAGGCATCACACCCAAAGCGGCGATGGCCGAACTTTTTGGCAAGAAGGACGGATGCAGCCGCGGAAAAGGCGGATCCATGCATTATTTCGATCCGGAAAAGCACATGTGGGGCGGACACGGTATCGTGGGTGCGCATCTGCCGCTGGCCGCCGGTATTGCCTTTGCCAACAAATACAAGGAGAACGACCGCGTCACCATCTGTTTCTTCGGTGACGGCGCGGTGGATCAGGGCTCGCTTAACGAAAGTTTCAACCTGGCGCAGCTCTGGAAATTGCCGGTAATTTACGTGGTGGAAAACAACGGATATTCCATGGGAACAGCCGTGCACCGTCACAGTGCCGGAAAACTGGCCGACCGTGCCTATCCCTATGGCATGAAATACGATGTGGTGAACGGGATGGATCTCTTCAGCGTCATCGACAAGGTCAGCGAGGTGGCAAAGCGGGTGCGCGAAACCAGGGAGCCCTATTTCCTGGAAATCGTCACATACCGCTACCGCGGCCACTCCATGAGCGACCCGGCCAACTACCGTACAAAGGAAGAGCTGGAAGAATACAAGAAAATCGATCCCATCGAACGGCTGAAGACCTACATGCTCGAGAAGGACATCGCGAAGGAAAAAGATCTGGAAGCCATCAATGAAAAGGTGGAAGAAGTGGTGCTCGAGGCGGTCGATTTCGCCGACAACAACGACTTCCCGGATGAAGAGGAGTTGTACCAGGATGTGTACGCCGATGACGACTTTCCGTACCTCACATGACAGGTTCACCAGGTGCGGTTGAGGCCCCCGTGTCCGGCTGATCCGCAACCTCCAAAACACAACAGTTACAGAAATTCAGAATTACACTTAACAGAAAAAATGGCGCAGAAACAATTCAGAGAAGTCATCCGTGAAGCCATCCGCGAAGAGATGGAAAGGGATGAGGATGTGTTTATCATGGGCGAGGAGGTTGCCGAATACAACGGCGCCTACAAAGCCACACAGGGTCTGCTGGACCAGTTTGGCGACATGCGGGTCATCGACACTCCCATTTCCGAGCTGGGATTCGCCGGGCTCGGAGTAGGTGCCGCTATGAACGGCCTTCGTCCCATTGTCGAGTTCATGACCTTCAACTTTGCCCTGGTCGGCGTGGACCAGATCATCAACAATGCTGCCAAGATCCGGTACATGAGTGGTGGACAGGTCAAGATCCCGATCGTATTCCGCGGTCCGAACGCCTCGGCGGGACAGCTCGGGGCCACTCATTCCACGGCATTTGAAAGTTTCTATGCCCACTTCCCGGGACTCATTACCATCCACCCGTCCGAGCCCTATGATGCCAAAGGGCTGCTCAAGGCGGCCATACGTGACGACAATCCGGTCATTTTCCTCGAGTCCGAGCAGATGTACGGGATGAAGCAGGAAGTGCCTGATGAAGAGTATCTGCTGCCGATTGGCAAGGCGAAAGTGAAACGTGAAGGAAAAGACGTGACCGTGGTCGCGGACGGAAAAATTTACCATGTCGCCAAGCAGGCTGCCGAGCAGCTGGCCAAGGATGGCGTGGAGGTGGAGCTGATCGATCCGCGTACGATCAAGCCGTTCGATATGAAGACGGTGATCGAATCCGTCAAGAAAACCAACCGTTGTGTGGTTGTGGATGAATCGCATCCATTCGGCGGTGTGGCGGCCGAGGTCGGTTTCCAGATCCAGCGTGAGGCGTTTGATTACCTGGATGCTCCCGTGCAGCGCGTTACCCTGCCGGACGTGCCGGCGCCGTTTTCCAAGAAGCTTTTTGATATATGGCTTCCCGGTCCCAAGCAGGTGATCGATGCCGTGAATGCCGTGACCTACCGTTCGTAAGCCGGAAAAGGGGTGTGGGGCCGGTGGCGATAGTGTGGCAACGGCTTGACATCCACCAGAAACTAACCGAATATTGCAGAAAACAGACCTTAAACAGACCAGATCAGAGGATTTTTTATGGCAACAGTGATAGAGATGCCCAAGCTCAGCGATACGATGGAGGAAGGAACCATCGCCAAGTGGAACATCAAGGAGGGGGATACCGTGGCGTCGGGCGATGTTGTCGCCGAGGTGGAAACCGACAAGGCAACCATGGATTTGGAGGCTTTTGACGACGGGACCGTCCTCAAGATACTGGTCGAGGAAGGCGATGCCGCACCGCTGGGGGCAAAGCTGGTCATTCTTGGGGAAGAGGGCGAGGATATTTCGGATCTTGTGGGCGATGATAGCTCCGCTGATTCCGGTTCCGGTAAATCTGATGATGCTGATGATTCCGGTAAGGAGGAGTCCGCTGAAAAAGAGGAAAAGGAGGAGAAAGAGGCATCCGAGGACAAGAAGGAATCGAAGGATAAGAAGGACAAAGAGGACGGTAAAGATCAGAAGGACAAGAAAGGCAAGGACTTTGATCCGCTTTTCGGAGATTTGAAAGAGGGCAAGAAGGGTGGCAACGGCAAGCAGGAGGAAGGTGACGGACGCGTGAAGGCATCGCCGCTGGCGCGTAAGATGGCGGAAGAGCGCGGCATTGATGTCAGCCGGGTGAAAGGCAGCGGTCCGCAAGGACGCATTGTGAAAGCCGATGTCGAGAATTTCAAGGAAGAGGATGCAAAGGAAGCGCCGGCCGCCCAAAAAGAGAAGGAAAAGGAATTGCCCGCGCCGTCAGTTACCGGCACCAGCATGCGGGAGGACAAGGAGATCAAGGTTTCGCAGATGCGCAAGACCATCGGCAAGCGGCTCTCCGAGAGCAAATTCACTTCGCCGCATTTCTACGAGACGGTGGATATTGACATGAAGCGAGCGATCGAGGTCCGTGAAGCGATCAACGAGATCAGCGATGTGAAGATCAGCTTCAACGACCTTGTGGTCAAGGCCTGTGCCGTGGGGCTGCGCCGTCATCCCTGGGTGAACTCCTCCTGGCTGGGGGATGTGATCCGGATGCACGGGGATGTCAACATTGCCGTGGCTGTTGCGGTGGATGAAGGGTTGCTGACCCCGGTGATCCGTCATGCCGACCAGAAAGGGCTGCGGGACATATCTATCGAAACCAAGGATTTTGCAAACAGGGCCCGGGAAAAGAAACTTCAGCCTGAAGACTGGGAGGGAAGCACGTTTACCGTGAGCAACCTTGGGATGTTTGGCATCGAAGAGTTTACGGCCATCATCAACCCGCCCAACGCCGCCATTCTGGCGATCGGCGCCATCCGTGATGTGCCTGTGGTGGAGAACGGACAGGTTGTGCCGGGCAAGCGCATGAAAGTGACGATGTCGAGTGACCACCGGGTGGTCGATGGTGCCAAGGCGGCCGAATTCCTTAACACGGTGCGCTCCCTGCTGGAAAACCCGGCATCAATGCTGCTGTGACAGAGCCTGGACGTATTGATCAACGTATTCTGCCATCCTTCTGGATCGATACTGGACGACGAAACGGGGATGGTCCAGCGGCACGACCTCGCCAAACCATTTCTGCTGCCTGTTCAATGCATTCAGATATTTGAAATTCTTGCCGCGTCCCATGCAGTAACACCGGTCCGTTGCCGTCCCGAAATCGATCTGCCGCTCGATGCAGTCGATGATGAACGGGGTGACGGCTTCCTGAAGCTGCCGGTCGTCGTAGAAATTGTAGTTTACCTCGTTCCCCTTTTCATTGCTGCGTGTGAATCCGAGCGGGCACACCGAGTTGATGTAGAATTTTCGGTAGAACGGGACCGGTCCGCCGAACGCATCCACCACTTCATAGACAAAAACCGATGAGGGTTCATGGGTGGGATCGATGTCGATACTGATGCCGCAGACTTCCTTCATGCGTTTGGTATCCGTGAACGGCACGCCGGTTACGCCCGCCCCGAACCGGCCGGGATTGATGCCCAGAATCAGATGGCGCAGGTCATTGTCCGCATAGAACCGGCGGTAAAACTGCGATGTGACACTCCGGATGGTGCCGGCGTATGGACCGCGAAAGGGATTCATGACGGAGATCCCGTCCGGCAGCAGCGCGGGATCCAGGTCCAGATTGTCATTGAAGGCGAGTATTTTGTCGGCAAATGTCATAATTAAAAAAAAGATCCCCTTGATCGCTTTTCCGGGAGTACCCATAAAGAGACCTGGCAACCCTTTTTATAAGGTTTTTACATGGAAATTAATTTTTTCTTCAAAAATGGTTTTTTTGAAGTGAAAAAAATATATTGAAAATTATGCAGTAGTAGTTGCACAAGGACCTGCATAATGCTTCCTAGCTGTATTATAGTGGGTTGTTAAAAAATGATTACAGGGTAAAGTACTGAATCAAAACCAAAACAGAGGAGATATGATGAAAAACATGGTACAGAAAATCGGTTTGTCGATGCTCACGTGGGCCATGCTGCTCGCAACAGTTGCAATTGTTCAGGCCGATCCAATAGAAGTTCGGACCTGGCATGATCTTCATAATATGCGGAACAACATGGATATGGGCACTGTCTACATCCTTATGAACGATCTTGATGAGACGACGGACGGCTACAGTGATTACAACATTGATGCAAGCTGGCAGCCGATCGGCGCTTCCGACAATCGCTTTACTGCGGACTTTGATGGACAGGGATATGCAATAAAAGGTTTGACCATAAACACCGAAAACTCTTTTCAGGGTCTGTTTGGTCACGCTCACTTTGCTACCATAGAAAACCTGAAAATCCTCGATGCGGATATCACCACCACCACAGGTGATGTGGGTGTGCTTGGTGGCCGACTTGAGGTTACCACAGTGGAAAATGTCACCGTTCACGGGACAATCCAGAATACGGGTACAGGAACACAACGGATAGGGGGCATGAGCGGCCAGCTGTCAGGCAGTACGGTCAGGAATTGTGCATCCTATGTAGATATTGACGTGGTTGGAAGGTTTGTTGGCGGTTTCGCCGGGCAGATGACAGCCCAGGCCCGGATCGAGCAATCCTACTACAAGGGCAATATTTTCAGCAGCAACCCTGATGAAGATACCCGCTGGATTGGTGGTTTGACAGGACAGTTTGGCGGTGTTTCAATCATCGAAGATTCTTATGCCATGGGTGATATCTCAGGTGTCACTGTTATCGGCGGACTGGTCGCCTACCACTGGCGTGGTGGTTCCACGGTCACCAACTCCTATTTTGTGGGAACAGTAACAGGTGACCCGGATCTTGCGCCACTGGATGATGATGAGAATCCGGTCCTTAACGTTGGCGGCATTACCGGTTTTTCCAATCCGCCGCAGGAAGCCGATGCCGGTGAGAGCATGCTTGTCAACACCTTCTGGGATACCGAAGTATCGGGTCTTGATGTAAGTTATGGTGGAGGTGAGTATCCAACGGACAATATCGGCGAAGGCAAAACAACCGCCGAAATGCAAGATCAGGCCACCTTTACCGACTGGGATTTTGACGACATCTGGAGCATTCATGCGGATGTGAACGATGGCTATCCGCAGCTTCTGTTTGCCATTGTGACCGACGCCGATCCGGAAACCCGTGTAGACATCCCGCAGGCCATGACGCTGGAGCAAAACTATCCCAACCCGTTCAACCCCTCCACCGTGATCACCTATCAGGTCACCGGCGAGCAGCACGTGCGCCTGAGTGTCTACGATGTGACCGGACGTGAGATTGCGGTACTGGTTGACCGGCAGCAGGCACCGGGCGAATACCAGGTGAGCTGGGATGCCAGCCAAATGTCCAGCGGTATTTATATTTATCGTCTGGAAGCGGGCGGTCAGACCATCACTCGCAGCATGACGTTTGTGAAATAGGTGAAACGTGAATTGACCTGAAGTAAGAAACAGACAGGAGATTGCCGCTCCCTCATGTGTGGACTGGCGATTCCTCCAATTCTCAAACCCGGGCGGGACAATCGTATGTTCCGTTCGGGTTTTTTGTTACCTTGTGGATGTGATCCCGGGCAAGTTTCGGATGCCTTCTGCCTGTTGCATGCTGCATGAACGATGAAAATCCGCTGACTGATGAAAAGCCTCCCGCTGAAGGCGACCTGCTCACTGATGATAATCCGATAACGAATCAGTTCTCATCAATCAGAATCCCATGAGGTAAACAAAATGGCCGCAATACACGTGCACAGCAGGGTCAAGAGTTTCGGAGTACTCGTCTTCAGCATTCTGCTGGCGCAACTGGCCGGACTCATCGGCTCTTTTGCCACCCGGCCCAACATCGATACCTGGTACAGGGCTATTGAAAAACCGGCGTTCACGCCACCGGACTGGGCCTTTCCCGTGGTATGGCCAACCCTGTACCTGCTCATGGGCATCGCCGCCTGGCTGGTTTTCCGCACCCCGGAGCAGAAAAGCCGTGAGTTCTGGGGAGAAGGGACTTCCTATGAAAGCATGTTCCTGCCCAAACGCCCCTCGCGAAAGACCGCCCTGGGAGTGTACGGCATCCACCTCGTATTCAATATGATGTGGTCATTTCTCTTTTTTGGCTTGCAGATGCCGGGACTCGCATTCGCGCAGATCCTGGTGCTTTTGGCGCTCATCGTGCTCACCACCCGTCTGTTCTATCGGATCAGGCCGTCGGCCGGATACCTGATGGTCCCCTACATCCTCTGGGTTAGTTTCGCCACGGTGCTGAACGGAAGTATCTGGTGGTTGAATATGTGAGATGATAAATTGACCAGCGCAATTGGCGGCTGGATCATCAGGTAATTTCAGTGGGCTGAATTGTTTTGCTAGTGCAATAGCCGCCACTTTTGCAATGGCCGAATCCAAAACTTTACAATGGCAGGAGCCAAAACCTTTACTATGGCCGAATCCAAAACTTTGCAATGGCAGCAACCGGATCATGTTGCAAGGACTGAAACCGAATCCCTGCAGTTGAAAAAAAGATGCGGTTTGAAGACCTTGTATCAGAACAGGAACATAGCCAGAACCCCATGCTGAATCATCGAAACTTTTACACTCATATTTCCCAGCCAACCTTGTGGATGCGTGAGCAGCCTGCAAAATCATCTGCGCCACCCACACGGATGTTGCCGCTGCTTTTGCTGCTGTTGTGTCTCCTGATGCTGGCCGGTACACTTACCACGTCGGGCTCGGTCATGGCGGCAGGGATTGCTCCCGATGATGAAGATGAGGAGCGGTATCGCCGCCTTCGCGAGCAGATGGTGGACCGACAGATCATTGCCCGCGGCGTGAATGACCGTCCGACCATCCGCGCCATGCGAAACGTACCCAGGCACAAGTTCGTACGAACCGCCGAACAGCGCCGGGCCTATCTGGACGGACCCCTGCCCATCGGCTACGGCCAGACCATATCCCAGCCCTACATTGTGGCTTACATGACGCAGCTGATCAATCCCGAGCCCGGTATGAACGTGCTGGAAATCGGTACCGGTTCGGGTTACCAGGCGGCCGTACTGGCCGAAATCACCGACCAGGTATTCACCATTGAGATCATTGAAGAACTGGGCGATTGGGGTGAGCAGAACCTCAGGAATGCGGGATACGACAAGGTGCAGGTGAAACGCGCCGACGGCTACCATGGCTGGGAAGAGCACGCACCGTTTGACGCTATCGTGGTCACCGCCGCTGCCGATCATATCCCGCCGCCGCTGGTGGAGCAGCTGCGTGATGGTGGACGCATGGTGATACCTGTGGGCTCGCCATTCCGCACGCAGAACCTGATGCTTGTGGAAAAACGTGGGGAGGACATCCGGACCCGCAACCTGATGCCCGTCCGTTTCGTGCCTTTTACCCGGGAAGAAGAATGATCGGGGCGATGCTGTATTTGCCCGGGCTGTCAATCACCGGCAACCCGCCCAACCTTATACCGTTCGGCACATGCCCCTGAAACCCCGCGCCATTGCCTTCTCCGTCGGCATCACCTCGCTGGCCGTGATCTCGTTCCAGCTGGTGATCATGCAGCTGCTGTCCATCAGCCAGTGGCACCATTTTGCCTATATGGTGATCTCCATGGCCATGCTCGGTTTTGGTGCCGCCGGCACGTTTCTGGCTTTGTTCCGCGAGTGGCTGAGGCGGAATTTCGAGCGCGCCATGCCCGTCCTCTACCTGCTCTGCGGCCTGTCGATGGCCCTGTCAGTCCGGCTGGTGGGCATCTTTGGCGAGTTCGATACGTTCCTGCTGTTTTTCGACCGCTCGCAGATCGGACTGATGAGCTTCACCTACCTGGTCTACTGCCTGCCTTTCTTTTTCGGAGGCCTGGCCATCACGCTGGTCTTCTACCACCAGGTGGCACAGATCGGGAAACTCTATTTCTACAATCTGGCCGGATCGGCGGCCGGTGCACTGGTGGTCATCGTGCTGTTCTGGACGGTCCCGCTTCCGCTCATCCCGTCCCTTCTTGCCCTGCTGCCCATCCTGGCCGCCTGGCTGGTGCGCATCCGCTCCCGCCGGTTCGCAGCGCTTATGGCAGTGGTTCTGCTGGGACCCCTGAGCGGAATCCTGGCGCCGGTCGCCCCCGAGATCTCCGAGTTCAAGCCGATGTACGGCTCCCTGCAGCTTCCCGATGCCGAGGTGATCTACGAAGAATCGGGTCCTTACGGGCTCCTTCAGGTGGTCCGGGCACCGGCCCAGCGGTTCGCTCCCGCCCTGAGCCTGCAATACCGCGGCGAGCCGCCCGTGCGGGATGTGCTCTTCAACAATGGGGAGTACTTCGGCACGCTGCTTGGGCGCCTGGAAGTTCAGGGAAAAGACAGGGGGGAGGACCCTTTGGATCCAGGGCGGCAAAGCGGGCCGGAAACTGACGAGGATGGCAGAACAGGCGAGCACCTCCTTGATTATGCCACACGCGGGCTCCCCTTTGTCCTGCGCCGGCCGGAATCGGTGCTGGTACTTAAATCCGCCACCGGAACCGACGTATCCCATGCACTCGCCCACAGCCCGTCCCGCATCACCGCCGTGGAGCCAAACCGGCAGGCCAACCGCCTGCTCACGGAGCGTCACCCTCAGTGGATCGATTCGCTCTATCTGCACCCGAACGTTTCGCTTTACGGCAGCAGCGTGCGCACATGGCTTGCCCGGAATACGGATATCCAAAAAGACCTGATCATCCTGCCGGTCATCGGGGCCTTTGGCGGCACGTCGGGTGTCCATGCCCTGCAGGAGCAGTACCATTTCACGATGGAGGCGATGCGCGAGATGTACGACCGGCTTTCCGGCAACGGCATGATTGCCGTGACGGTCTGGAGCCAATATCCACCCAGGGAATCACTCAAACTGCTGGCATCATGGCGTATTCTTCTTGAGGAGTTGGGGGTGGATGCGGCCGGCCGCCATGTCATGGCTGTCCGCAACTGGGGCACTGTCACCTGGATCCTGAGCCGGAGTGCCTTTACCGATGAGGAGGTGGATGCGGCACGGGCATACAGCCGGAACCGCTCGTTTGATCCGCTCATCCTGCCCGACGTGACGGACGAAGAGCGCGACTATTTTAATATGGCGGAGGACCGCGTGTTTTTCGATCAGGTCGATACGCTTCTGCACGGCAATTACGAGGCATTTTTCCGTGACTATCTTTTTGAAATCCGGCCCGTTACCGACAATCGGCCGTTCTTCTCCCATTTCATGACGGTTGGCAGCATTCCTGAACTGCTGAGGCAGTATGACGCCCGTGAGCTGCCCTATATGGAGCTGGGATTTGTGCTGGCTGCGGTCACGCTGGTACAGATCGTGCTTGCTTCGGTGAT
>SL_3KL_010_SEDDRAFT_10001972_pt1 | contig 18784 bp, 17 predicted proteins | sample SodLakKL_010_SED_2_FD_10381 | JGI IMG/M metagenome (IMG submission 10381) | reverse complement strand
GCGCCAAGCCGGCGCGCTCGAGCTCGCGCGCGAAACGCGCGGCGTGGCGCGCCTCGATCTCGGCGAGGCGCACGTAGGCGCGCCGCCGCCGGGCGTTGCGCTCGATCGCGGCGAGGCCGCCGAAGAGCGCCGCGCCCTCCATCTCCTGGCGCCAGTGCCGCAGGTACCGGGCGCGCGCGTCCCCGGCACCGCGTCGGCCCGGTAGGACGGTAGCGGGCAGCCCTGAGGGTGTGGTCATGGTGCTCAGCACCGAGGATAGGGCCGGCGCGGGCACCGCGCACGGGTGCGGTGTCCCGGCGCCGCGTCGCGCGCCAGCGCCTTGACGCCCGTGGGCCCGCGCGCCGATGATGCTTCACATCGGCGCGCGGTGCTACGCGCGCCCGTCGGCGCCCGAGCGCCGAACGCTGCGGCGCCTGCGACGGCGCCCACCCGACCCTGTCAGGAGGCCCCGCGATGCGCATCGCCGTGTTCAGCACCAAGACGTACGACCAACACTTCCTTTCGCGCGCGAACGACCAGCACGGCCACGGCCACGAACTCACCTTCTTCGAGCCGCGCCTGGTCGAAGAGACGGCCTCGCTCGCCGCCGGCTACCCGGTGGTCTGCGCGTTCGTCAACGACCGCCTGAACGCCAGCGTGCTGCGCACCCTGCGTGAACACGGGACCGAGCTGATCGCTCTCCGCTCGGCCGGCTTCAACCACGTCGACCTGGGCGTCGCCGACGAGCTCGGCCTCACGGTCGCGCGCGTGCCGGCGTACTCGCCGCACGCGGTCGCCGAGCACGCGCTGGCGCTGGTGCTCAGCCTGAACCGCAAGATCCACCGCGCCTACAACCGCGTGCGCGACGGCAACTTCTCGATCGAGGGCATGCTCGGTTTCGACCTGCACGGCAAGACCGTCGGCGTCGTGGGCACCGGCCGCATCGGCGTGCTGTTCGCGGAGCAACTGCGCGGCTTCGGCTGCACCGTCCTGGCGTTCGACCCCTACCCGAACGCCGACGCCGAGCGCGTCGTCGAGTACGTGCCCCTGCGCGAGTTGTTCGCCCGCTCCGACGTGATCTCGCTGCACTGCCCGCTCACGCCCGAGACGCACCACCTGATCAACGCCGAGGCGATAGATCAGATGAAGGACGGGGTGATGGTGATCAACACCAGCCGCGGCGCGCTGGTCGACACGATCGCCGTGATCGAAGGGCTCAAGAGCGGCCGCATCGGCTACCTCGGCCTCGACGTCTACGAGGAGGAGGAGAACCTGTTCTTCGAGGACCTCTCGGAGCAGGTGATCACCGACGACGCGTTCACACGTCTCCTGACCTTCCCGAACGTGCTGATCACCGGTCACCAAGCCTTCTTCACGCGCGAGGCGATCACCAACATCGCCGAGACGACGCTCGCCAACGTGACGGCCTACGCCACCGGCGAGGGCACCGTGCATCGCGTCACCTCAGACAAGCTCGCCTGAGTCGGGCGACGACATGTCGGTGCAGGCGCTGCTCGCGGCGCTCCCCCTGTTGGTGATCTTGGTCGCGATGCTCGCGCTGCGCTGGTCGGCCGCGCGCGCCGGCGCGGCGGGCCTGGCGGTGACGCTGCTGATCGCCTGGTTCGGCTTCGGCTACGGCACCCGCGTCCTGCCCGACCTCGGCGTCGGCCTGGCGACGGGCGGCGCGCTGGCCGAGGCGCTCTTCATCGCCGCCACGATCCTGTGGATCATCTTCCCCGCCCTGTGCATCCACGAGCTGCAGCTGCGCACCGGCGCGATCGACGTGCTGCGGCTGGCGATGGGTCGGCTCTCGAACGACCCGCGCATCGTGGCACTGCTGGTGGCGTGGTTCTTCGTGCTGTTCGTCGAGGGCGCCGCGGGGTTCGGAACCTCGGTCGCGCTGGCGGCGCCGTTCCTCGTCTCGGCCGGCTTCCGCCGGGTGGAGGCCGTCACCATCGCACTCGTCGGGCACGCGGTGGGCGTCTCGTTCGGCGCCGTCGGCACGCCGGTGCTGGCACAGGTGGCGGTGACGCCGTTCACGGGGCTCGAGATCGCGGCGGCGACCGGGATCTACCACGGCCTGGTCGGCTGGCTGATGCCGCTGGTGGCGATGCTGCTGGTGACGCGCAGCCTGCCTCGCGACCAGCGCCTCGGCGCCGGCGCATGGGGCTGGACGCTCCTCGCGGCTGCCCTGTTCCTGGTGCCGCACACGCTGATCGCGACCTTCGTCGGCCCCGAGCTGCCGACGCTGGGCGGCGCGTTGATCGGCGCCGTCGGCTTCGTCGCGGCGCTGCTCCTCACGCAGCGACTGCAGCGGCGCGGCACGGAGCGGTCGGAACCCGTGCCGACCGCGACGGACGCAACCGACGCGAGCGACGACGCCCTCGCGACCGGCACCCCAGCCACCCACGCGGCCACCGTCGGCCCGCGCTCCAGCGGCGCCATGCGCCCGTCCGCGCTGCTGCGCGCGGCGGCGCCGTACCTCGTGCTCGTCGTGGCCGTGCTCGTGACGCGACTCGTGCCAAGCGTCCAGGAGGCGCTCTCGAACGTCACGATCGCCTGGAGCGCCGACGCGTTCAGCGCGAGCTTCGCACCGCTGTACCATCCGGGCACGATGCTGCTGCTCGGCTTCGCCGTCGGCGCAGCCTGGCAACGCGCCGCACGCGCCGACGTCGTGCGCGCCATGCGCTTGGCGGCGCTGAAGCTGGCCCCGGTGACGGTGGCTCTGGTCGCCATGCTCGGCCTGTCGCGCTTGATGGTCTACGCCGGGATGGTCGACGCGCTCGCCAGCGCCGCCGCGCTCGCCGCCGGCGCCGCCTGGCCGCTGTTCGCGCCGTTCGTCGGGTTGCTGGGCACCTTCGTCACCGGCTCCGCGACCGCGTCGAACATCCTCTTCACCGACTTCCAAGTGGCCACCGCCGAGCGCCTCGAACTCTCGGTGCTGGCCCTCCTCGGCGCCCAGGGCTTCGGCGCTGCGGTCGGCAACATCGTCTGCCCGCACAACATCATCGCCGCGGGTGCGACGGTGAACCTGACCGGCAAGGAGGGCGAGGTGCTGCGCCGAACGCTCGGCGTCGCGCTGCTCTACGCCTTGCTCGGCGGCCTCTTGGCGCTGCTCGTCTTCGCCTAGGCGGCGCGGCGCGCACGGCCCCGCCCCGTGCTCAGTACACGAACTCGTCGATGTGGTAGCGCGCCACGCGTGCGCCCGGGACGGCGCTGCGCGCGGCGCGCCGCAGCGCGGCGTCTTGCTCGGACCGCTCGGCCTCGCTCAGGTCGACCAGACCATCGGCGGCGGCGCGCTCGGCGTAGGTCGAGTCGTCGTGCCGCACGAACGGCGACAGGTACACCACGTCGCCGTCGCCGAGCGGCAGCCGGCCCAGGAGCGCGCTCGTGTCTCGGACGTGCCCCTCGGCGTAGCGGTGACCGCCCACCCCGACCATCAGGATCACCGACACGCGCAGGCCCGCCCCCTTCAACAGCGCCACGAAGCTCGCCGCCTCGTCGGCGCTGCCGGGCTTGTCGAGGTACGCGAGCAGCGGGTCGTGGCCCGTCTCGACGCCGATCGCCACGCGCTCGAGCCCCCACGACCGGAGCTCGCGCCACGCGGCCTCGGGCTTGCGCTCGCCGCTGAAGACGTCGACGAAACCGGCCAGCGGCCTGCCCGGGAAGACCGCGCCGGCGCGTTCGACGATGGGCCGCAGCCGCTCGTTGGAGAGCACCAATGCGTTGCCGTCCGCCAGGAACACCGAGCGACGCCCCGCCGCGGCTCGACCGAGCAGCGCGCTGACCGCATCGACGTGCGCGTCGAACGCCTCGGTCGGCCGCACCTGGAAGGGGCGCCCCTGGTAGAAGCTGCAGTACGTGCAGCGGTTCCAGCTGCAGCCGAAGGTGGCCTGCAGCACCACCGCGCCGTACTGGTCGGGCGGGAGGATGCTGATCGGGGCGTACGCGCCGAGGAAGCGCCCGCGCTCCGCGGCGAGCGCCGCGGGCGTCCACGCGAGGATCGTCTCGAGGCGCGCGGCGAGTTTCTCGGCCTGTGCGCGCTCGACCAGCGGCTCGCCGCGCCGCGAGGCCTCTCGCGCAGCGCCGGCCACACGGATGGCGTCGTCGAACAGGGCGTCCGCCGCGGTCTGGTCGACGCGCCAGCGCCGGCGATCGCCGTCGACGCTGCGGCGGCCGTAGACGTCGGAGGCCAAGGAGCGCTTGAAGGTGTCGCCGCCCGTGAACCAACTCGTCGGTCGCCCCTCGAGGTCGAACGCGATCACCGTACGGCGGTCGGGGCTGAGCGTGGTGGCCGCGTCCTGGACGGAGACGAGCCACGGTTCCTGGGCGGCGGCCGGCATGCGTGCACGATACCGGGGCCACGCTCGAGGGCGCGTCAGCGCAGGAAGGGGTTGCTGCTGCGCTCGGCGCCGATGGTCGTCGCCGGGCCGTGCCCGGGGTAGACGACCGTCTCGTCAGGCAGCGTGAGCAGCTGCTCGCGGATGCTGCGCAGCAGCGTGTCGTGATCGCCGAAGGCGATGTCCGTGCGGCCGATCGACCCCTTGAACAGCGCGTCGCCGGCGAGCACCACGCCGGCGTCCTCGAACCAGAACGCGACGTGGCCCGGGGCGTGGCCGGGGGTGTGGAGGCAGCGCGCCGTGTGCGCCCCGACGCTCAGCGTCTGGCCATGCGCCAACGGTGACGTCGGCGCCTCTGGTGAGCGCACCATCAAACCGTAGGCGGCGGCTTGCACGGTGGCATGCTCGTAGAGCTGCCGGTCGTCGGGGTGGAGCAGCACCGGGAGGGGTTCGACCTCCTGCAGGTCGGCGATGGCGCCGACGTGGTCGAAGTGCGCGTGCGTGAGCCAGATCGCGCTCGCGCGGGCGCCTTCCGCGGCGAGGGCGGCCTGGATGCGCCCCGCGTCGGCGCCGGGATCGACGATCACCGCCTCGTCCGAGGCGTCGTCCAGGACGAGGTAACAGTTGGTCTCCAGCGGACCGAGCGGGAGGGCGATCAGGCGCAGCGGCACGGCGGCACCGTAGCACGACCGGTGGCGCTGGTCAGGGCGCCGCCGGCACGAACGCGAGCGGGATCGGCGCCGTCACACGCACGGCGCGCGAGGCGCCGGCGAGCCCGCCGAACGCGGGGTCGAGTTCGATCACGGTGCTCGTTCGCCCCACCAACAGGTCGGCCTCGCAACGCTCGGCCTCTTCGGGGCGGGGGAAGGTGATGGACGTGCTCTCGGCGTCGCCGTCGCGCAGCGGCAACGGCCGCGCGCGGACCACGCGAGCGTCCTCGAACGCCTCGGCGTCGAGCGCGTCGCACCTCTGCAGGTCGTAGCGCAGCTCGACCTGGCCGCTCGCGAGCGACTGCCAGCGCACGGTGAACGACTCCCCGAACGACAACGTGGTGCCCGCAACCGGCTCGCTGACGACGATCTCGTCGGGGATGCGCACCGTGGTGCGCGGCGCCGCGTCGTCGCCTGGCCGCTCGAGCGCGATCACCAGCTCCGTGCCGGGCGCCAGCGGCGGCAGCGTCGCCGTGTACGCATCCGGCTCGGTGACCACCGAGGCGTCGACCCCGGGTCGCAACGCCACGGTGTCGCCCCCGGTCGGCGTCGCCGTCAGCCGTTCGCCGATGGCGAGTTCAAACGTCCCCGCGAAGGCCCCGGTTCGGAACAGCACGACCGTCACCTCGGTGGCGCCGCCGGCGACCGACACGACTCGGATCTTCGGTTGGATGTCGGCCGTCGCCACGCTGGGCGTCTCGGTGAAGACCATGGGGATCGGCGCGGTCACACGCACGGCGCGCGAGGCGTCGCGGAGCTCGCCGAAGGCCGGGTCGAGCGCGATCTGGTCGCCGACGCGGCCGACGATCAGATCGGCCTCGCAGCGCGTCGCCGCCGAGGGCGCGTCGAAGCTGGTCGTGGTGAGGCCGGTGGTGCCGTCGATCGGGAGGAACGAGACGAAGCCGCGCTGCGTGCGCAGGTCGTCGAGCTCCTCGGCGTCGAGGCCGTCGCACGCCGCCACGCGGTAGCTGCGTTCCACCTCGTCGCTGGCGAGCGCGTCCCAGGCAACGGTGAAGCTCTCGTTCAGGGTGCGCCGGTCGCCGGCTTGGGGTCGGTTGACACGGATCTCGGCGGGGACCCGCACCACCGTCTCGAGGGCCGACGCCTCACCCGAGCGCTCGAACGCGATCGTCACGTCCTCGCGTGGCGGCACCTCTGGGAGCGATCCCACGTACGCGTTGCGGCGCAAGAAGGCCGACGTGTCGACGCCGCGCTCCAACACCACCGCAGTGCCGTCCGGGCCGGTGGCGGTGAGACGCTCGCCGGCCAGCAGGCGATAGGTGGCGAAGAACGAGTCGCCGCGGTAGAGCACGACCGTTACCTCGGTGCCCTCACCAGCGGTCGACACCACGCGGACCTTCGGTTCGATGTCGCTCGTGGCGACGGGATCGGGCGCCCTGCTGCATGCGCTCAGCACGAGCGTCAGCAGGGTTGCGACGACGACTGTGGTCCTCAACGACGGCCTCCAGGCAGCAGCACACCAGATGCGAACGGACGCCACCGTGCCGGGGCACGCGTTCGCCGTCCCGCGTGGGCACGACCACGTCGGACCATCAGTCGTGACAGGCGCGCGCCCAGTCGATGCGCGGCGTGAACGCCGCCACCAGCGCTTCGACACCGGCCTGGTCGGCGGCGTCGAAGCGCGCTGGCCGGTCGCTATCGAGGTCGAGCACGCCCACGACGACGCCGTCCACCGTGATCGGTACCACCAGCTCGGAGCGCGAGCGCGGGTCGCAGGCGATGTGCCCCGGGAAGGCGTGCACGTCGGCCACGCGTTGGCTGCTGCGCGCAGCGACGGCGGTGCCACACACGCCCTTCCCGACCGCGATGCGCACGCAGGCCGGGCGGCCCTGGAAGGGCCCGAGGACGAGCTCGTCACCGCGCATGAGGTAGAAGCCAGCCCAGTTCAGGCCATCCATGCGCTCGTACACCAGCGCGGCGAGGTTGGCGAGGTTGGCGAGCCAATCGCTCTCGCCGTCCACGAGTGCGAGGGCGTCGCGGCGCAGCGTGAGGTAGGCGTCGGACGTGCCTACTCTGGCCGGGGTGAGGTCGTCGCGGTCGCTCGGAGTCGGGGTGCTCGTCATCGCTCCAAAGGGTATCGCGACCTCGGTGCGCACAGGTGCGAGCGCAAGACGCGTTGGGCTCTGGCCACGGCGCGTATGCCGGCACCAAGCGTAGCGGGCGACACAGGTGGCCGGCATCAGCCGCTGTGGTCTATGACGCATTCCGATGCAGAAAGAGGTGCCCAATGACCACAACCACTCGTTGGCTCACGTCGGCGCGGCGCACACTGCTCGCGATGACGATCGCGCTGAGCGCCGTCATGGTGTTGGGTACGTCGAGCGCGCAAGGCGACTTCGACCACCTGGACCTCGAACTCGTCGCCGAGGGCCTCACGGCTCCGGGGGGCTGATGACGCCACCGAACGACGATCGTCGCTTCGTCTTCGAGCAGACCGGCCTGGTCCACATCCTGGACGACGACGGCACGCCGCTCGCGACGCCGTTCCTCGACGTGAGCGACCGGCTCGTACCGTTCCGGCCCGGGTTCGACGAGCGCGGCCTGCTGGGCCTCGCGTTCCANCCCGACTACGAGCAGAACGGGCGCTTCTACGTGTACTACAGCGCTCCGTTGCGGCACGGTGCACTGGCGGCGCTGAACCACACGGGGCGCATCTCCGAGTTCCGCGCCTCGGAAGACGACCCGAACCTCGCCGACCTCGCCAGTGAGCGCGTCGTCCTGGAAGTCGACCAGCCGGCCTTCAACCACAACGGCGGCAAGATCGCCTTCGGTCCCGACGGCTACCTCTACATCGGCCTCGGCGACGGCGGCAACGCACACGACCTCGGCCCCTACCATCCGGAGCAGGGCAACGGTCAAGACGTGACCACGCTGCTCGGCTCGATCCTCCGCATCGACGTGGACGATGACGACGGCCGCGGCTACGCCGTACCCTCCGACAACCCCTTCGTCGGCGGCATCGAGCTCAACGAGGACTACACGTGGTCCGGCACCGCCGCAGGCTTCGGCGCACGCGACGAGATCTACCTGTGGGGCGCCCGCAACCCGTTCCGCTTCTCCTTCGATCGCGAGACCGGCGACCTCTGGATCGGCGACGTCGGCCAGGGCATGTGGGAAGAGCACAACCGCGTTGACGGCCCCGGCAACCTCGGTTGGCGCATCATGGAGGGCGACCAGTGGTTCGACCCCGACGCGCCGCTCGAGACCTCGACCGAGGGTCCGACGACCGGCCCGAACGGCGAGGACCTGATCATGCCCGTCATCGTCTACGGCAACGTCAGCAACGTCGAGGACGGTCGCGGCATCTCCACCACGGGTGGATTCGTGTACCGCGGCAGCGCGATCCCCGAGCTCCAAGGGGCGTACGTCTTCGGTGACTGGAGCCAGAGCTTCGCGGCACCTGGAGGCAAGCTCTTCGTGGCGACCGAGGGCGACGACGGATCGTGGGACTTCGTCCTCGATCGTCAGCTCGACCACTTCGTGCTCGCGTTCGGTGAGGACCTCGACGGCGAACTCTACGTACTGACCTCCGACAACAACGCGCCGCAGGGCGAGACCGGGCGCGTCTGGAAGGTCGTGGGCAGCAACTGACGACCGCGCACGACGAAAACGACGTCTCAGACGTTGTACATAAGCGCTCGAACGCGGGGCGGGAGGTTCGACCCTCCCGCCCCGTTCGAGCGCGCTCGAGCACGTGCCCCGGAGGCCCAAGATGTCCGTCACTCCCAGTCGAATCGTCCCGACGCTCATCGTGAGCGCGCTGCTGACCGCTATCGTCCTCGCCGCGTCCGCGAACGGTGTACCGGGAGCCCCCGTCTCGGAAGAACAGGTCGAGCGCGGTCGTTCCGTCTATGCGCAGGCGTGCGCCGTGTGCCACGGCGCCAACCTCGAGGGCATGGCGCACTTCCCGGCACTCGATGACGCCCGGTTCCGCGACCGCTGGTCCGAGCGCACGCTCGGCGAGCTCTACGTCTACGTCCGTGACGAGATGCCGCTCGGCGCAGGCGGTTCCTTGACGGACGAGGAGTACGTTGACGTGACCGTGTACATGCTGGAGCGCAACGGCGTCGAGCCCGGCGACACCGCCTTCGATCCGGACGACGAAGACCAGGCGGCGCTGCCGTTGGCCGACCTCTGGTGAGCGCGACCCTGCCTGCTCAGCGCTGACGCTAACGCCTACGGCCCGAACACCAGGCCGATGGGCTCTGCCTCGCGCACGATGCGCGACGTGCCGCGCAGCCCGGCGAACGCGGGGTCGAGCGTCACGTCNNTGGTCACGCCGCCTACGAGGAGGTCGGCGGTGCACTCGACCTCTGCGCCGGCGGGGAACGATGTCTGGACGGAGCCATCCGACCCCGGCTTCAGGCTGCCGGGCAGCGCGGCGATCGCGGCGAGGACGGCGAACTCGTCGGGCTCGAGGTCGGCGCATGCCGTCAGCGCGAACCTGACCTCGACCGAGTCCTCTGCGAACGGCTCCCACGCGACCTCGAAGTCGGCTCCGGCGGTGAACGACGCGCCTGCCGTCGGAGCGGTCACGGCGGGTGCGGTGGGAATCTCGACGCGCGTCTCGGGTGCGCTCTCCTCACCGAAGCGGGTGAGCGCGATCACGAGGTCGCTGCCGCTCGCCACGCCCGTCAGCGTCGCCGCGTAGTGCTGGTTGAGGGTCCCGTCGGACTNAAGCGNCNGCGTCGCTCGCGGAGCAACCGACGAGCAGCGCGAGAGCGACCGACACCAGCACGACGAGACGGGTCACCATGGGTCTCCTCCTCCGCCACCTGGTCACGTCACGACGTCGCGTGACGCCCGCTACCGGACGGCGATGGGTCATGCTGCCACGCATGCCGGACCACNGTCTCGATCCCGTCACCGTTCCGACCGCGCTCGCCGACCTGCTGGCGTGGCGGAACGCGTATCGCGCCCGCCTGCTGGCTCCCACCGGCTGGTGGGCGGTCAGCAACCTCGCCTGGATCGACGGATCGAGCGCGTGGCTCGGTGGCGGCGATGAGCTGCGCCTCCCAGCGCGCGCGCCCGCGCGCCTGGCGCGGCTCGAGCTCGACGGTGACGACCTCGCGCTGGCGCCGTCGGCACCCGGTCAGCTGACCCTCGATGGTGAGCCGCTCGACGCGCCTGTGCGACTGGCCGGAGGCGGCGCGGAGCTGCGGCTCGTCGCCGATCCCGACCTGACGGTCACCGTCGTGCAGCGTGGCGACCGCTGGGGCGTGCGCGTGTACGACGCGGCGCAGGCCCGCGCCCGCGCGACCGATCCGGTCGCCTGGTTCGAGCCCGAACCGGGCTGGAGCGTCACGGCCTCGGTCGAGCACGCTGGCGACGGGGCGACGCTGCCGATCGTCGACGTCTTGGGCAATGCCCGCGAGGTCGCCGTCGCCGCGCGACTGCGCTTCGCACTCGCGGGGCACGAGCACACGCTGTTGGCCACTGACGCGGGCGGTCGTCTGTTCGTCAACTTCCGTGACGCGACCAACGGGAGCGAGACGTACGGCGCCGGACGCTTCCTCACGGCGGACGCGCCGGTGAACGGGCGCACCGTGCTGGACTTCCAGCGAGCGCACCATCCGCCGTGTGCCCACACGCCGCATGCCATGTGCCCGCTGCCACCGTTGACGAACCGGCTGACGATCGCGGTGCGGGCGGGTGAGCGCTGGCCGCCGGGCACGGTCGGCGGTCGCTGCGCGTCGGGCGTCGACGGGGCATGATGGGCCACGAACCGTGATCGGCGGCTGCCCTGCCCCAACCGTACGCTACGTGCCGCGCCCGCAGCGGCGCTCATGCCCGACACGGGGCGGACCGTAGGACCCCATCGACACCTGCTATACTTTCATCCTCAACAGGAGAAGGAGGTCGTCATGCGACGCACCGTCATCAGAGGCGCAGCCGTGCTGGCACTGCTCGCCGTCACCATCACCATCGCCCTAGCGCAGATCGAGCGCTTCGAACCGGCAGGGGACGTCACGCTGTACCTGATCTCGCCGTACCACGGTGAGGTGATCGATGGCCCGGTGCTCGTGCGCTTCGGCGTGCGTGGTATGGGCGTGGCGCCCGCGGGCATCGACCACCCGAACACGGGGCACCACCACCTGCTGATCAACCTGCCGCTCGACGAGGTCGACCTCGATCAACCGCTGCCGTTCACCGACCAGACGCGCCACCTCGGTGGCGGGCAGACCGAGATCCTGCTGGAGCTCGAGCCGGGGACGTACAACCTGCAGGCGCTCTTCGCCGACTTCCGCCACATCCCCTTCGACCCGGTGGTCGTCTCCGAGGTCATCACCATCCACGTGCGCTGAGCAGCGCGTAGGGCGTCAACGGGGCGGGGCCGGTCGAGGTCCCGCCCCGTCGCTCGTGTCGCCGCTTGCTCAGCCCCTCGTGGTGCCGTCCGTCCGCTCGCCGCGCTCCTCCGCGTCGGCACCCGCGGCGTCGTCGTCGACCCGCGCGTCGTCGTCGCCACGCTCGCTCGCTCCGTTCGACTCAGACTCGGGCTCCGGCTCCTCCTCAGGCTCAGGCTCAGGCTCGGGCTCCGGCTCGGGCTCGTCTTCCGGCTCGTCGTGCTGGACGTCCCCCATCGTCTCCTCCGGCGCCTCGGGTTCGCGCTCCTCGGCGTCGGGTGTGATCGGCTCGGTGCGCAAGGCCTTCATCAGCGCGATGCACATGAACACCATGATCACGGCGAACGGGAGCCCGGCCGCGATCGACGCGGCCTGCAGCGCTCCGAGGCCCCCGACGACCAGGAGCACGGCGGCGACGGCGCCCTCGGTGACGGCCCAGAACACGCGCTGGATCTTCGGCGGGTCGGTGTGCCCGCCGGCGGCGAGCATGTCGATGACGAGCGAGCCCGAGTCCGACGACGTGACGAAGTAGGTGACGACGAGCGCCGTCGTCAACGTGGCGGTGATGGCGGCGAACGGTAGTTGATCGAGCATGACGAAGATCGCCGTGGCGACGTTCGCCTCGACGGCGGCACCGAGATCGACGCCGCGGAACAACTGCATCTCGAGACCGGTGCCGCCCATCACGGTCAGCCACACGAAGCCAGCGAGGGTCGGCGCCACGAGCGCGCCGGCCACGAACTCCCGGATCGTGCGCCCTCGGGACACCCGAGCGATGAACATGCCCACGAACGGCGCCCAGGAGATCCACCAGCCCCAGTAGAAGATCGTCCAACCGTCCTGCCAGCCGGTTTGCGCGACGGCATCGTTCCAGAGGCTCAGGCCGGGCAGATGCTGCACGTAGTCGCCGATGCCTTCGACCAGGAACCGCAGCAGGAAGAGCGTCGGACCGGCTACGAGCACGAACAGCAGCAGTGCCACGCTCAACGCGATGTTGAACTGGCTGAGCCGCTGGATGCCCTTGCTGAGGCCCAGGAGCACCGAGCCGGTCGCCAGGAGCGTGACGAACGCGATGATCGCGACTTGCAGCCACTCGGACTCACCGATGCCGAGCAGGTAGTCGAGCCCGGAGTTGATCTGGAGGACCCCGAAGCCGAGCGAGGTGGCGACCCCGAACATGGTGCCGAAGATCGCGAACGCATCGATCGCGTGACCGATTGGCCCGTAGATGCGCTCGCCTAGGAGTGGGTAGAAGGCCGACCGGATGGTGATCGGGAGCTTCTGGCGGTATGCGAAGTAGCCGATGGCGAGACCGACCACGCAGTAGACGGACCACGCGTGGAGCCCCCAGTGATAGAACGTGTAGCGCAAGGCCTCCGTGGCATCCGGAGCCCCGCCCTTCGGCGGCTGCAGGTAGTGGTACATCGGCTCCGCAACGCTCCAGAACAACAAGCCGATCCCCATCCCGGCGCTGAACAGCATCGCGAACCAGCCACCGAGGCTGAAGCGCGGCGACTCGAACGCATCGCCGAGACGAACGGGGCCGTAGCGGCTGAAGGCCAGGTAGACGACGAACACGAGGAACAGCGTCACCACGAGGACGTAGAACCAGCCGAACACGTCGGTGATCCAGGCTTGCGTGGCGGCGAACACCGTCTCTGCCGGCCCCGTGAAGACCGCGGCGAAGGCGATCAGCGCGAGGATGACCGAGGCGCTGATGATGAACACCGGACGCGACACCTGAGGGAAGATCAGGAACCGGCCGGTGGGCACGAGTGCGAGGGGGGCGTCTTCGTCGTGGGGTCGCATGCGTCACCTCGTTTCGGAGGGTTGGTGACCGTCGAGTCGCGCCTTGGCTACGCCGTTTTCGGCGGAGAGCGCCGCACTATCCAAAGAACGGCGTTAACCAGCGTCAGCGACGCAACGTTTCGTCAGCCCCGGATCAGGTACGAGCCGGAAGGCAGGTCGGGCGTCCCGAAGGGGCAGGGCTCGAACGGACGCTGCAGCGCCGGCGCAAGGTCTGCTCGCCACACGCGGCACGTCCCGGGCGGTGGCACGAAGCCACGCGGCACTTCCACCGCGCGCGCCCACGGCCGCGTGACCACGAGCGTCCGTGCGACGAACGCCGGCGGGACGCTCGCCTCCCATCCGGCGCCAGCGCGCTCCGCGCGCACGACGACGCTGCCGTCCGACTGCAGCCCAGTCGCCGGCGCACACGCGGCGAGTGCGACGACCGCGGCGCACGCGAGTGCGAGCAACGGCGTCCGTCGAGCGATCGGCGTGTGCATACGGTGATGATACGGTGATTCGCCGTCATTACCATGGGGACATGACCACACCCGCACGCCTGCGTCCGACGTGGCCGCGCGTGGTGGCGTCGATCCTCGTCGCCGCCTCGCTCGCTGCCGCCTCCTCCCAACCCCTCGTGCCTGACGGCGTCGAGCTCCCGGTCACACGCGTGGTGGTCTTCAGCACCGGCGTGGCGTACGTCGAGCACGGCGGTGTCCTCGACGGCGAAGCGGCCGTCGAACTGCGCGTGCCCCCGGAGGCGATGGACGACCTGCTGCAGAGCCTGGTCGTCGCCGACCTGGGTGGCGGCCGCGTCGAAGGCGTCCGCTACGGCACACGCGACCCGCTCGCACGGATCCTCGGCTCGTACCCGATCGACCTGTCGCGCGACCCGAGCCTCGCCGAGGTCTTGGCGCAGGCCCGCGGCGAGCGCGTGCGCGTGACGACCGACGTCGAGATCGAGGGCGTCATCCTCGGCGTGGAACGCGTGACCGTCGCCGGCGAGGCGCCGAGCGCGTACCTCACCGTGTTCGATGGTGGTCGGTTGCGACGCGTCGACCTCGCCGAGGTGCGCGACCTCTCGTTCGAGAGCGAGACGCTCCGCGCCCAGATCGACGCGGCGCTCGACGCGATCGCGGCCTACCGCGACGCGGCCGAGGTCCCCGTCCGCATCGCGCTGAGCGGCGCCGGCGAGCGCGAGGTGCGCGTCGGGTACCTGCGCGAGATGCCGGTGTGGAAGACCAGCTACAGACTCGTGCTGGGCGCCGATGACGGCGCGGCCGACCTGCAAGGCTGGGCGATCTTCGACAACCCGACCAGCCTCGACTTCGAGGACGTCCAGATCACCTTCGTGGCCGGGCAGCCCGCGTCGTTCGTCAGCGCGCTGTTCGAGCCGGTGTATGCCGAACGGCCACGCATCGAGAGCGCCGTCGCCGCGGGCTTCGTGCCGCCCACCGACGCCGGCGCGATCGCCAGCGAGATGTCGCGCTCGCTGATGGCCGCCCCCGCGCCGGCGACCATGATGGACTCAAGCGTCGCAGCCGAAGCCGCGTTCGGCGCAGGCGTCGAGGCGTTGGCCGACGGCGGCGCCACCGGCGCCACCTTCAGCTACACCGTGCGTGACCCCGTCACCGTGCGGCGCTTCGAATCGGTGTTGGTCCCGATCCTACGGGCCGACGTGACGGCCTACGAGGTCGCACTGTTCGACGCCCGCGTCGACGGGCGCCATCCGCTGCGCGCCGTGCGCATCGTGAACGACTCGGGCCTGCACCTGGCGCCGGGCCCCGTCACCGTGTTCGACGTCGGCGGCTTCACGGGCACGGCGCTCGTCCCCGACCTCGTCCCCGGTGACGACCGGCTGCTCGCCTACGCCATGGACCTCGACATCGCGCTCGACGTCGAGTCGCGCTCGGAGCCCGAGCGGGTGGTGTCGGTGCGGTTCGACGGTGCCCTGCTCGTGAGCGAACACCGCAGCCGCCTCGTGACCACCTATCGACTCGCGCCCCGAGGCGACGTCACGCGCTTCGTGGTGATCGAGCACNCCCGCCGCAGCGGCTTCGACGTCGTGTCGCCCACGCCCGCACCGACCATGACGCCGGACGCCTACCGCTTCGGCGTGTCGCTGGTCGCCGACGACGTCGACGACGCCGAGGGCNCGACCGACCCGAGCGTCGCCGAGCACGTGCGCTGCGAAGGCGCCGAGCCGTGCGCGCTGCAGGTCGTGCTCGAGCGCATCGACTCGCGCCGCGTCGCGGTGTCGAGCGTGCCGCTCGAGCGCATCGAGGTCTACCTGCAAGACCTCGAGCTGGACGACGACACGCGCGCGCACCTCGAGGCGATCGCCGCGCTGCAGCGCGAACTGGTCCGGGTCGACCGGGCCATCGCGGACGAGCGCGCGCGTCGCAACGCGATCGTCGACGACCAGGCGCGCGTGCGTCAGAACATGGCGGCGCTCGAACGGNCCTCCGCCCTGTACCGCCGCTACGTCGCCGAGTTGACCGAGCAGGAAGACACGCTGGCCGAGATCGGGCAACGGCTCGATGCACTCGCCGGGGAGCGCGCGGCGCTCCAAGACGAGTTCGACGCGCTGGTGCGCGGCCTGGGAGGCGAGTGAGCGGCGCCTGCCCGGCGGCGCTCACCCACCGCTGGCCGGAGCGGGACCACGCGCGTCCGAACTAGGCGGAGCCGCTCGCTGGGGGGTCGCCGGCGTCGGCCGCCGGCCCCTCGACCGTCCACGTGCCGCCCTCATGGCGCAGCTCGGCGGCGATGCCTGGCGCCTCCCCGCGCTCCACGCGCACCGGCTCCGGTACGCCGCCGAGGCTCGTNAGCAGATCGCTGAGGCCGTCGGCGTCAGGGTGCGTCAGCACGAGCGACGACAACGTCACCCCGCGCGGCAACGCGGCGGAGGGGTGCTTCGACTTCTGCCAGTCGATGAAGAACGGCACCAACGGACCGTACGGGTGACCGTCCACGAAGACGAGTTCCCACACGAGCATGCTCCGGTCGGGTCGACGGCGCTGCATCCGCTCGCGCCGCGGCGTCAATCCGAGCGCGCGGGCCCGCTCGGCGACGGTCGCGGCAGTGCCCGCCAACGCGCACCAGGTATGGAGCGCGGGGGCACGCAGGTGCGCGATGGTCGCGGCGAAGGGTCCGCCGCCCTGCGCTGGGTCCACGGCCAGCAACTCGAGGTAGTGGCCCGTACCGAGGCCGACCATCGCGTTCTGGGTGCCGTGCCCCAGGTGCCGCCCTCCGCGCACGGGTGTCACCCCGGTGCGCCCCTTCACCAGCGCCTCGAGCGACTCGAGCTCCGGACCGGCCAGGAGGATGTGATCCAACGTCATGCCGTCACCTCCGCCGTGGCGGGCTTGCGGACCTTCCACACCTGCTCGCTCGGCCACTGCCGGGCCCACGCCGCGGGCACCGGGAAGGGGCTGTCGGCAGCACCCTCCGGCGGGCGCGGCTCGCGGTAGTCCTCGACGACGAAACCGACGCGNCGGAAGAGCGCGTACCAATCGGCGTGGCCGAGGCAGAACTCGATGCCACCGGGGTCGACCTCGACCTCGGTCCAGTCCACCTCGCGCATCTCGAAGTACGGTCGCACGAGCTGCTCTCCCACGCGACTCCCATCCAAGGGCGAGCACGCGATCGACAGCGGGTGGTTGCCGAGGAACACCAAGCGGCCGCCGGGCTTCAGGATCCGGTGCGCCTCGCGGATCCACACGTCCGGGTCGCACCAGATCGCCGCGCCGTACTCGCTGATGGCGAAGTCGAAGGCCTCGTCGGCGAACGGCGTCGCCTCGGCGCTGCCGTGCAGCAGCGTGAGCGCCACGCCGTGCTCGTCGGCGAGCCGCCGCGCCGTCTCGAGCTGGCGCTCCGACACGTCGATGGCCGCCACGTCGGCGCCGCGCCGGGCCATCCAGGCCGAGACGTAGCCCGTGCCGCAACCGAGCTCGACGGCGCGCATCCCGCGCATGTCGCCGGGCAGCATCTCGACGTCGCGTTCGGGCACCGCCCAGGTCCCCCAGGTTGGCTCGTCCTGCCGCCAGGAGCGCTCACCCGCCGCGACCCAGTCGTGCGCCATGCCGTTCCAGTAGTCGCGGTTCTCGGTCGCGTGCCGAGGGAGGTCGCTCAGTGTGTCCATACTGGCGATGGTAGCGCGTCCGGCGTGCGCTCCGTGCCCACGAGGGCGCGCCACCGACAGGGTGCGTCGGTGGCGCGCTGGCTTGTCGGCGGGTCGGCCGAGTTCAGTCGGGGTCGATGAAGCAGCCTTGCTCGTTCGAAGCCTCGAACACGTTCCCAGCGCTCGTGCAGATGCCAGTGTTCGGATCTGAGCCCGAGCTCACGTAGATGCCGTACCCGAGGCCGTCTCCGACGACGCCCGCATGCCTGAACGTGCTGTCGGTCACGTCCATCTGGGCGACCTCGTTCTGCGGGTTCTGTCCGATCGACAGGTTGAACTGGTGGTCGACGTTGGTCACCCATCCGGTGACTCCGCCGGCGAACACGCCGCCGCCGTACTCGATCGTGACGTGGTCCATGACGTTGCCCGCCATGCGCGCCTGGCGCAGGTAGACGCCGTACCACGAGCCACCGACCTTCACCTCGCCGGTGAGCACGATCGGGTTCGCCGAGGTGCCGTCGGCGACGATGCCGGCGTTCTCGTTCTGCGCGAAGAGGCCCGTGTCCTGGCTGAAGGAGAGGGTGACGCCGGGCTCCAGCGTCAGGACGGCGCGGAGGTCGATGACACCATCGACCAGGTAGCGCACGCCGTCGCCGAGCGCGGGCCAGGTGGCGTCGTCGAGGACGTTGTCGCGCGCCGTGTTGGTGGCGTCCAGGAACACGAACTCGGTACCGTTGCCGTCGTACGACGTGGCGGCGTCGAGCCAGCGCGCCGCCTGCGCCGAGACGTGCGCGGCACCCAGAGCGTTCTCGGTCAGGGTGTTGTTCGCGAAGCCGTTCGGGACGAACGTCGACTGGTACGAGAGGTAGAGGCCGTAGCCCGCACTGTGGCGCAGCGTGGTGTTCGTGAGCGTCGTCTCGCGCGCCATCGTGCTCGGATCCCCAGTCGGCGAACCCAGGACGAGATTGTAGCCGTAGACGTCGAAATCGGGCGCCGCCGGCTCGCCGCCGGCGTACTCGATCGTCACGTGGTCGAAGACGCTCCGCGGGTCCTCACCGGTTCGCCACACGATGATGCCGTTCCAGTGGCCTGGCACGCTCGCGGTGCCGGTGAAGAGGATCGGCGCGGCCGACGTACCGTCGGCGACGATGCTGCCGCCGCTCGTGACGCGAAGCTCGGCGTCTGCCGCGAAGTGGACAACGGCGCCTGGCTCGACCGTGAGGGTGTCGGTGACGGAGATCTTGTTCAGGACGACGTAGTCGGTGCAGCCGAAGCCCTGGGCGGTCCAGGTGGTGGGGACCGTGACGTTGGCGTCGATCTCGGTCGGCGCGGAGCACGCGACCACGGTCACGCTCGCCTCGGCCGTCGCGCCGCCGGCACTCGCCGTGATGGAGGTCGAGCCTGCAGATTCGCCGGTGACGACGCCGGCCGTGTCGACGCTGGCCACGGCGCCGTCGAGACTGGCCCACGTCACGTTCGTCG
>SL_3KL_010_SEDDRAFT_10001971_pt1 | contig 18787 bp, 18 predicted proteins | sample SodLakKL_010_SED_2_FD_10381 | JGI IMG/M metagenome (IMG submission 10381) | reverse complement strand
ATGAAAGACTTTTGTTGAATAATAAGATGCAAATTGAGCTTGCTAGACGCTTTTGTGGATCGGATGAACAAAAGGCATTTGAATGGATTGAAGGTAATAGTAAAAAATTTAGGGAAATTGTTAAGGGATACAAGGAAAGTAGGGGAGTTGATATAATTTATTTATACAAAGAAAAACCCGAAGAAGCTATTAAATTAGTAGAATTGAAGCTCGGTGAAGACGCTGATGAGGAGATTGAAGAAGCTGTTTAGAAAGTATCTTTATATATTTGAGTAAATAATTAAAAACCAAACCGAGCGCCATAGTGGCGCTCGGTTTTCTTTATTATCCTTCCTCCGGAGGAGGGATTATTTAACAGCTTCTTTAAGAGATTTTGCTGGTCTGAATTTAGGAACTCTCATCGCAGGAACTTGGATGGCTTCTCCAGTTCTTGGATTACGAGCCTGTCTTGCATTTCTATGCTTTGTTGAGAAAATTCCAAGACCGGCAATTGAAACTTCTTCTTCTCTTTTAAGAGCTTCAACGATTGTTGAAACCACTGTATCTACGGCTTCTTCAGATTGAGTTTTTGTTCCGCCAAGTTTTGCGTGAACTGCTTCTATAATATTTTGTTTATTCATATAATTTTATATAAGATCATTCTTTAATATATCGACCTTTTTATAAAACCGACAAATGTCGGATTTACGCCACATTTCCTATTATATACCCTATTTTCAGCTATTTCAAAGTTTTTCTTTTTAATCACTGGGGATTCTGAGTTTTTTTATCGGGCGTATTCTACAATGCGAGACTCTCTTATAACGTTCACTTTTATCTCGCCGGGGTATTTGAGTTCCTGTTCTATCTTTAAAGCTATATTTCTAGCCATATTTTTGGCCTCCAAGTCACTTACTTTATCCGGTATTACAAATATTCTAACCTCTCTTCCGGCTTGTAGAGCATAGGCTTTTTCAACTCCGTCAAAAGATTGGGAAATTGATTCCAATTCCTTCAACCTCTTGAGATAGTTTTCCACAGTATCTCTTCTCGCTCCGGGTCGGCTTCCGGAAATGGCATCTGCAACTTGAACGATAACAGATTCAATGGTTTCAAACGGATATTCTTCGTGATGGGCTTGCATTGCTTTTACAATATCTTCACTGACTTCAAATTTCTGGAGTATTCTTTTTCCTATTTCAACATGGGTTCCGGAAACTTCGTGATCTACTGCTTTTCCGATGTCGTGAAGAAGGGCTCCAGCTTTGGCGATAGAGACGTTGGCTCCAAGCTCTTCGGCTATCATTCCTGCAATGTGAGTCATTTCAACGGAGTGTTGAAGAACATTTTGTCCATAACTGGTTCTGAAATATAATCTTCCTAATATGGATAGAAGGCGAGGGTCTAAGTTAAATACGCCACATTCATAAGCGGCTTGCTCTCCTTTATCTTTGATTATTTTATTTATTTCTTCTTTAGCTTTCTCTACCTGCTCTTCTATTTTGGCCGGTTGTATTCTTCCGTCAAGAATGAGATTCTCAAGGGCTATTCTCGCCACTTGCCTTCTTACAGGATCAAATGAAGAAAGAGTAATAGACCCCGGAGTATCATCCACAATTACCTCTACGCCGGAAGCTCTTTCAAAAGCTTTTATATTCCTTCCTTCTTTTCCTATTATTTTCCCTTTTATTTCATCTGAAGGTATGGAAACATTTGTTGACATAACATCTGACGGAATTGAATTTGCCAGTCTATGTATGGATGATGTGAGTATTTCTCTTGCTTTTTGCTCCAATTTCTCTTCCCCAAGATCTTCCATTTTCTTTATTCTGATCAAAATGTCTTCCTCGTGCGCCTTTTCCGTCTCCTCAAGTATTTTCTCTTTTGCTTCTTCTTTACTTAAAGTCGCAATCTTTTCCAATTGCTTTATTTGTCTTTCTTCAAAATCCTCCGCTTTTTTCCTCATCTCTTCTATCTTTTCGTATTCTTTCTTTATCCCTTCGGACTCTTTATCAATGTCTATCTGACGGTTATCTAAAAGTTCTTCTTTCTTTATCAACCTATCTTCATTTCTTTTTAATTGCTCTTCTTTTTCCTTTATTTCCTCACGACTATTATTCAATATCTCCTCTGATCTTTTCTCGGCTTCTGATATTATCTTTTTTGATTCATCTCTAGCTTCAAGCATCATTTGCTTGATCTTCAATTCAACAGAACCTTTCTTTCCAAGAGATATTATCCATCTAAGGAAATAACCAAAAGATATACCTATTGCCAAGGTGATACCTATTATTAAAAGTATTATTTGTATAGACATACGGCTTTAAAGAAGTAAAACTTCTGTGTTATAGCCGTTTTTTTAATTTTGCACCATAAAGCCAAGCAAGCTTATGCTTGGAATATTATTGGAATTTTTAGGATTTGGTAAAATATTTTTCATACAGTTACTCTTCTTTTTTTGCTTTCGGTATCCGTTAATTCTGCAAAATTTAAAAAATCGGCAAATTGCTAATATTCAACATACTAATATTACAACTTTGAATTGAATTTGTAAAATTTCCCTCAGCAGAGCTATTTTTTGGAGTAGATTTTGTCTATGATACCGTATTTTTTTGCTTCATCGGCGGTCATAAAAAAGTCTCTGTCAACATCTTTTTCTATTTTGGATACCGATTGCCCGGAATTTTTTGCCAGGATATTATTTAGTCTAGATCTTATTTTCAATATTTGCTTTGCGGTTATTTCTATATCAGCGGCTTTTCCTTCGGCTCCGCCCCATGGCTGATGTATCATTATCTCTGAGTTGGGGAGAGCAAATCTTTTTCCCTTTGCACCGGCTGAGAGAATAATTGCGGCACCCGATGCGGCAACTCCTACGCAGACAGTGGAAACAGGATTCTTTATATGATTCATAGTATCAAGCATTGCCATCGTGGAAGTTACAGATCCTCCCGGAGAGTTTATATATAGCTGAATATCTTTTTTAGGATTTTCTGATTCCAAAAAAAGTAATTGGGCGATAACGCTGTTGGCAATATTATCTTCAATATGACCTCCAAGGAATATTATGTGTTCCCTTAGGAGTCTTGAGTAAATATCGTAAGCTCTTTCTCCGAATTGAGATTTTTCTATTACTGTTGGTATTAACATAATTTATTTTTATTTTGTGAGTATAGCAGAGTAATTACTATTTTTCAATTTAAAAAGATTGGAGTTGACGAATAAAGGTAGGGTGTATAAATTTTAAAATTAAAAGATGCTAGAATGGATATATGAGATTGCATAGATTTTTAATAGAAGAAGAGATACCGAAAAGCGGTATTATACTTGTGGAAGATAGAAGTATAGTTCATCAATGGAGAAAAGTTTTTCGCTTAAAAGAAGGAGATCTGGTTATATTATTTAATGATTCAGGGTATGATCATACGGCAAGAATAGTCGGATTTAAGGGAAAAGAAGCCGAAGTTGAGATTATTGATAGAAAAAAGGAGATACTTAAGCCTGGAAGGAATGTTCATTTATGCGTATCTTTAATAAAGAAAGATAAATTTGAATGGATAGTTGAGAAAGGTACGGAATTGGGTATAACCTCGTTTACTCCTCTTATATCCGACAGATCTTTAAAAAATAATTTGAATATGGAAAAATTGAATAAAATAGCCAAGGAAGCAACAGAACAATCGGGATGGAGTGGAGTTCCTTTGATTCATAATATCTCCTGTATTGAAGAATTATTAGATAGAAGGGATAAAAAATATATTATTTTAGATCTCTATGCTGACACTGATCTGCTTCAAGTATTGGATAAAACGAATAAAGAAGAGCAATTGGTAGTATTAATCGGACCTGAAGAAGGCTGGAGTGATGAAGAGCTGTCTTTATTTAAGAAGCATTCTGTAACTTTTGCAACTTTGGGCAAGGAAACGCTAAAAACAGAAACAGCGGCTGTTGCCGCTGCCTCTATCTCAATGTTGTTAACTTCTTAGAAAATACTATTTTCCTTCCAAGAAAGCAATTACTTTTTCATTTACTACTTGAGTTTCAACAAATACTTTAACCCTTTCAGGGTCAGCTTCGTTATAATGTTCTATTAAGTGTTTACTTTCTCTTTCAACCACATCTTCATCCGGCAGTATATTCTCTTTTTCTGCTATATGATTCAGTAGAAGTTGGGTTTGCGCTCTTTTTTTTGCATTATCTTTCCATTCAGATCTTATCTCATCTTCACTTTTTTTAATATGTTTCAGATATTCTTCAAATTCTATTCCCGATTTTGAAACATCTTCTTTGAGCTGATATATCATTTTATCAAGTTCGGAATTTATAAGAAGATCCGGAACAGGTATTTCGGATGACTTTATTATCTCCTCAATTATCTCATTTCTTCTTTTATCTTTCTCTTTTTGGATCTTTTCATTTTTCAAATATTCTTTTGTCTTTTCTTTTAGGTCGGACAGATCTTTGAAATCTCCAAGTGATTTAGCGAATTCATCAGTTATTTTCGGGATATCCTCATCTTTTAGATCATTGGGTGAAATTTTCTCTCCGGCTTTATATTTCTCTTCCAAGGCCTTACTGCGGGCTATATTTTCCAAAGATTCATTAACCTCTTCATCGGTTATTTCCGGTGCGGAGGATTCATTGTCTTTTTTGATTATTTTTTCGGAAATCTTCTTGTAATCTCCAATTTCTATCTTTGGCATAACTGTTGTTTTTATCTTAAACCCCAGAGCTTCTCCCAAAGCTATTTTAGTTATGGTTATTTCCGGTTTTCCTATGGCTTGTATTTTGTTTTCTGCCAAAATGGACGGATATTCATCGCTTAAAGCCATTTCTCCGGCTTTTTTCATTAACTCTCCATCTCCCAAATGTTCTCTAACCACATCTTCAGGTACCTTACCTTTTCTAAAACCTTTTATTTCCGTATTTTCTCCCGCATCCTTTAAGACTTTCTTAAAATACTCATCCATTACCTCTTTGGGTAACTCGGCCGATATTTCAACTTCTCCTTCTTTTGTTTCCTCTATAGAAATGTTCTTGCTTTGTAAAATCATATTTTTTACTTATTTTAATTTTATGTAATCACTGCAGTGTATCGTTTGGAGTTAAGAAAATCAATCAATTATTTACAAACTGACAATTTACCTAATTATTGAATTTTTCCGTATAGAGTTTACAAGCTCTTTTGAAAGCTTCTTGGGCTTCTTTTCCGCCCTTGAATCCTGTTACCGAAACTTCTTTGTTTTGCAGATTCTTGTAAGTGGAGTAGAAATGCTCCATTTCTTTTAATGTGTGCCTATTTATATCTTCAAGATCTTTTATCTCTTCAAAGCGAGGATCATCCGTAGGGACTACGATTATTTTATCATCCGGATCTCCATCATCCACCATATTCATCAAGGCCACTATTCTGGCGCGAACCAAAATCCCCGGATGAAGTGGATATGTTGTAAGGATTATCGCATCCAAGGCATCATCATCATCCCAAAGGGTCTGTGGAATAAATCCATAGTCAAATGGAAAATCTTGAGCGGTATAGGCAACACGATCCAGGGCTATAAGACCTGTTTCTTTGTCTATTTCATATTTATTCTTTGATCCTCTAGGGATCTCTATTATTACATTAACGGAATCTTTTTTTCCCGCTTCTATATCATGCCAAAGGTTCATATGTTTTTCTTTGATTTGTAATCTTATTGGAGAATTATAACAAAGTAGCGGTGGGAAAAAAAGACGGAGTTATTTTTCTTCCTCTTTGGACTCTTTGGTATCCAAGTTATCATCTTTTTTATCTTCTTCTTTGTTGCTATTTTCATCCTTGTTATTATCCGCAATAACTTCTGAGGGCGCATCTTCCTTTATATCCACTTCACCTTTTTCGTTTGCTTCTGCAACCTGATCTCCCTCTATTGATTTTATGTCTATTCTCCACCCCGTTAGTCTGGCTGCAAGGCGAACGTTCTGGCCCCCTTTTCCAATAGCCAAAGATTGCTGATCTTCCTCAACTTCAACATGGGCTTCTCTATTTTTCTCATCTATCTCAACACTTACCACTTGGGCGGGGGATAGGGCGTCGGCAACGAATTGTGCGGGATCGTTTGACCACTCTATTATGTCTATCTTCTCTCCTCCTAATTCACTCATAACGGTGGATACTCTAACTCCTCTTTGTCCAACAAGAGAGCCAACAGGGTCTATGCTGTCGTCATTGGAGAAGACTGCAATTTTACTTCTAGATCCAGGTTCTCGGGCAACTGTCTTTATTTCAACTACTTTACTTGATATTTCAGGCGATTCCATTTCAAATAATTTCTTTAAGAATGATGGATGAGACCGTGATAATTTCAAGAAAACTCCTCTAGGGCTTTCTTCAACGTGGTATAAATATGCTCTGATTCGTTCTCCTTGTCTGTATCTTTCTCTAGGTATTTGTTCTTCATAAGGAAGAAGGCCGGTAGCTCTACCCATATCAATAAATACATTTCCTCTTTCTATTCTTTGTACTGTTCCGCTTACTATTTCTCCCTCCCTTTCTCCAAATTCACTTAAAACAGAGGATTTCTCCGCTTCTCTTATTTTCTGCATTATTACTTGTTTTGCTGTTTGGGAAGCTATTCTTCCATATTCTTTACCTCCGTCTATCGGGAAGATCAATTCTTCTTCTATCTCTACATCTTTTTTCATCTTTTGGGCGTCTTCCAGAAATATATGCTGTTCAGGATTGTAGATTATTCTGCCTTCCTCAACTGATTTCTTCCTTTCTTCTTTTGTCAGCTCTTCTTCTTTGATGGTGGCATCTTTATCAACAACCACTTTTACTTGCTCCAAAGATACCGAACCCGTATTAATATCAAAACGAGCTCTTATTATCTGCCCCTTTTTGCCATACTCTTTTTTGTAAGCAGTGGCTATTGCGGCTTCTATGGCTTCAATAAGTTTTTCTCTGGGAATACCCCTTTCTTCTTCCAATTGATTCAATATTGAATTTATAACTTTTAAGTCAAACATATTTATTTAATTATTAACTTAAGAAAAACATAGTCGCTTTGCTTCTTGTTTACCCCCTTTTTAATTTTTCTGGTTTTTCTTTGGCAAATCGCTTCGCTCGCAAAGGGTTGGCCTATTCGGCCACGCAATTTGCAAGACACATACTAACCATAGAATTATTTGTCTTTAATTAATCTCATTGCTCGGAAAAATTAAAGAGGGGTTAAGAAAAACATAGTCGCTTTGCTTCTTGTTTTTCTTAAAAAATAAGCCCGCGGAGTACGCGAACTTTAGAAACTGCCTACGGTTTCTTACTTCTCCACTATAAACATTCTTTATTTTCCTGTCAACTTGATATACTGTTACTATATGCATATTGATGAGAAACAATTAAGGGAGTTTATTGCTGACTCCAATTTGGTTCCCAGGTCGGATCTGGAATCCGCCAAGCAGGAAGCCGATGAAAAAAATAAAAGCGTGGGGGAAGTTCTTATAAATAACGGTCTTATAACCGAGGACGATCTAAGACATACCGAGGCGTATATTCTGGGAATTCCTTTTGTTGACCTGAAGGGAGAGAAACTTGACTTTGAGACCCTATCTTTAATTCCGGAGCCCATTGCTCGTAATCACAACATAATTGCCTTTAGGAAGAGTAATGGGAATTTGGAGGTTGCTATGTTGGATACCGAAGACTTGACGGCGATTGACTTTATAAAGAAAAAGACAGGATTGAAAATACTTCCCAGACTTACGGATAAAAATTCCATAAAACAAGCTCTTTTGCAATATCAGAAGAGCTTAAAAGCTGAATTCGGAGATATTATCCAAAAAGAAGCAGGGTCGTTAAAGACCATTTCCGATAAAAATAATCTGGATGAGGAAATATCGGAAAGTGATCTGAAAAAATCAGCCGAAGATCTTCCGGTAGTTAGAATCGTTGATACGCTTATAAAACATGCCATAATTCAAAATGCCTCTGATATTCATATTGAGCCGTCCGAGAATCAACTTATTGTTCGCTACAGGATAGATGGCATTTTACACGACGCCATGACGCTTCCAAAGAATTCAGCTTTGAGCATAATTGCCAGAATGAAAGTTTTGGCCAATTTAAAACTGGATGAGAAGAGATTGCCCCAGGATGGAAGATTTAAGACAGAGATGAATAATGAAAAGGTTTCTTTCAGGGTTTCTACTTTACCAACATATTATGGAGAAAAGGTGGTACTCAGGCTTTTGAAAGAGAATGCATCAGGTTTTTCCTTGGAATCTTTGGGTTTTCACGGAGAGGGATTAGATAGGATACATGAGGCCATTAAGCATACAACGGGAATGATATTGACTACAGGTCCCACTGGATCAGGAAAGACTACCACTCTTTATACAGTTTTGGATATTTTAAATACTCCGGAAGTCAACATATCAACCATTGAAGATCCGGTGGAGTATCAAATGAAACGTATCAATCAAACACAAGTAAAGCCGGACATTAATTTAACGTTTGCGGGTGGACTCAGAACCCTTCTAAGGCAAGACCCTGATATTATAATGGTGGGTGAGATACGTGATACCGAAACCGCTTCTCTTGCAATAAATGCCGCCCTTACCGGACATTTGGTTCTTTCAACACTTCACACCAATTCAGCTTCCGGAGCCATACCAAGGTTGGTTGATATGGGAGCAAAGCCGTTTCTTTTGGTGTCTACTTTAAAGGTAATAATCGCTCAAAGATTGATAAGGAAGTTGGCAGATGTTAAAGAAAAATACTTTATGAAAAAAGAAGAAGTTGAACTTCTTGCAAAAACAATTGATTTAGACAGAGTTCTTGAGCAACTGAAAGAAGATGGTGTTGTTAAAAAGGATGCGGAATGGACAAGTATCCCTCTTTTTAAAGCAAAACCTTCTCAGGAAAGTGAGGATGGTTATAAGGGGAGAGTGGGGGTGTATGAAGTCCTGAGAGTTTCTTCGGCAATAAGAGATATGATAATAAAAGAGGCTTCTGCCGAAGAAATAGAAAAACAAGCAAAAGAAGAAGGAATGCTTTCCGTATTGGAAGACGGTTTATATAAAGCTGTTCAGGGATCTACCAGCGTTGAAGAAGTCTTGCGAGTAACTTATGAATAAAATTTATGGCAATATATAAATTTAAAGCCAAAGATGCAAAAGGAGAAGAGTATGAGGATATTCTTGAAGCTCCCAATAAGTTTGCATTGTACGAAAAGATCAAAAAGAAGGGTGATGTTTTGATATCCGCCGATGAAGAGAAGGGAAAATGGTGGAAAAATCTAAAGAATAGTTTATCAAATCTTTCATTTTTTGGGTCTGTAAGCGAACAGGAGAAGATATTTTTTGCCAGAAATGCCGCAGCGATGCTTGCAGCCGGACTTCCTCTTTCCAGAACACTCTCTGTTCTTGAAAAACAGACCAAGAATAATTTTTTAAAGAATGTAATTGTTGATATACAAAGACAGATAAGTGAAGGGGGAACTTTGACTTCGGGATTAGAGAAACATCCTAAAGTGTTTTCTCCCTTATTTGTATCAATGGTACATGCCGGAGAAGAGGGGGGAAATTTGAATAAGTCCTTAAATACCATAAGTACGCAAATGGAAAAGTCTCATGATATGAAAAGAAAGATCAAGGGAGCTTTTATTTATCCTTCAATAATAATATTTGTAATGGCCGTTATTGCCGTATTGATGGTTATATTTGTCATACCTTCTCTTACAGAAGTTTTTGATGATCTTGATATAGATCTTCCTGCAACAACTCAATTTGTTATATCCACCAGTGAATTTCTAATCAATCAAACCATATTATTTATATTTATTGTCGCGGTCTTTATTGCATCACTCATTCTTTTCCTCAGGAGTTCGGTCGGTAAGAAAACCTTGGATATGGCAGTTCTTCATTTGCCAATGATAAAGAATATAACCAAAGAATTGAATGCCGCAAGAACTTCCAGAACCCTTTCATCGCTTTTATCGTCGGGGGTTGATATGGTACCGGCATTAGAGATAACGGAAGAAGTTCTGCAAAATTCTTTTTATAAGCCCATATTGAAAAGTGCGGGTGAGAGTATACAGAAAGGCAAGAAGATTTCCGAGGTATTCATTGATAATGAGCATTTATACCCGATATTCTTAGGTGAAATGATAGAAGTTGGGGAAGAAACCGGAAATTTAAGTGAAATGCTTGAAGAAGTTGCAAAATTCTTTGAAGAAGAGGTTGATCAAAAGACCAAGAATATTTCAACCGTAGTTGAACCATTCCTGATGGTATTCATCGGTATAGCCGTAGGATTTTTTGCCATTTCAATGTTGACTCCGATGTACACTATGGTAGATCAAATTTAATATGTCATATATTAAAGGTTTTACATTAATGGAGTTGATTGTCGTAATAGCAATGATGGCAGTTATTGCCTCAATGGTTTTTTTAAGTTTTTTCCGGTTTGGTGAAGGACAAGTTCTAAAATCCGATGTTTCAACAGTGGCATCTTTTTTTGAAGAAGCAAAAATTTCTACTCAAGCTTCAAAAGATGCTTCTAGATACGGGGTTCTTTTTTCAGAAGAGGGGGTGATATTGTTCAAGGGGGAGTCTTATAACACCTCTTTGGAGATAAAAAACCATACATTTCATAGGTCTGTAAGAATGTCTGATATAAATTTGACTGAAGGGAGAAATGAAATAGTCTTTAAAAGACTTTCAGGAGAAGCGGATAATGAAGGAGAAATAATATTGTCGGATGATGGTGGAAATTCCATAACCATCAAATTCCACTATACCGGCATTGTTGAAGTAATTTAATTATTATGAATAAAAAAAACAGTAAAAAAGGATCGGGCATAGTGGAGGTTCTGTTTTCTGTTTCCATAATCCTTGTAACTTTAGGATCTTTGATCGGAGCATATATTTTCTACTTTCAACTTTCCGTTTCAAAATTAAATTCAACATCAGCGATATTTTTGGCAGAGGAGGGTATAGAAGCGGTGAGACTTATGAGAAATGATGATTGGGATGGGAATATCGCTTTACTTGATATGAATACGGAATATCACTTAATCTTTGAAGACTTTATGTGGAATATAACCGCAAGTCCTCAATTAATAGATGAAACTTTTTCAAGGACGGTAACTCTTGAAGAGGTTTACAGAGACGGGGACGGAATGATAGATGATGCGGGAGGAGGGTCAATTGATGAGAATACAGTAAAGGTTACTTCCAAGGTTTCTTGGTCGGGAATATTAGGCGAGTCGGAAAAAGAAATGTCCGCTTATATACCAAATATATTTATGTTCCATTATGAAGAATAATATGAAAAATTCAGGATTTACTTTAATAGAGATGATAATTTATATTTCCGTATTGGGGTTGATACTCGTTATCATTATGGGAACATTTTTTGCCATTTCAAGTTCCGAAGAAAGAGTCTTTGCAAGTAAGAATATTGAAAGGTCAGCTATGGTGTCTTTGGACAAATTAGCCAGAGAGATCAGAGTGAGTTCATCTTTTAATGAAGATGAAAGTATATTTAATGAGGATATAAGCACTCTTTCTATTAAGGGTCCGGAAGGCGATGTTAAATTCTTTGTTGAGAATGGCAGATTATTTTTGGATAAAAACGAAAAGGTGTCACCTCTTAGTTATTCCGGGGCAAATGTGGAGAAATTTAAAGTTATTCCCATAAATGTCAGTTATTCAAAAGGGGTTAAATTGGAATTGACTTTTTCAGGAGAAGTTGAAGATGGGAACTTAGAGCAATCTTTTTATTCAACAATTATATTGAGAGGATCTTATGAATAAATTTAATAAACAAAAAAAGAAAGATCAAGGCCAAGCTATGATAATAGTTGTAGTCTTTCTTGTAATAATATCTGTTTCAATGATATTTGCCATTTCAGCTCCAATGATCTCTCACTTGAAAGTATCATCCTTATTATTCTCTTCTATAAAAAGTTTTCATTATGCGGAAGTCGGCCTTGAGGATTCTTTCTATAGAGTCAATAAAGGATGGAATATTGAAGAAGATGAAGTATTTGTTTTGGATGATATTACTATAACTATGAATTTTGAGTCAGATGGAGACCGTCTTGATGTTTTCAGTGAAGCGAAGACGAGTGATGTTATTATAAGAAGACTTCGCTCTGAATTTATCTTGGGTGAGGGTTCGGCATTCAATTATGGAGCTCAAGCTGGAGAATATGGATTTGAGATATCCGGAGGCTCAACCATTATAGGAAATATTTATTCCAATGGAGATATAGTTGGGATTAATGGAGTAATAACCGGCTCGGCAACCGCCGCGGATATGTCTTTGATTAAAGGGGAAAGTGGACCACAGCATTTAGAGATAGGTATTGAAGGAGGTGATGCTTGGGCTTATGAGATAAATAATACAGATACTCATGGAGAAATATATTGTCAGATCGGATCGGGAAATACAGGTAAAGAATGTGATAACTCAAGGGAAGATCCTCCTCCAAGGGAGTTTCCAATATCTGATCATCAGATAAGTGTTATGAAGCAAGAAGTAGAAGAGGGGGATGTTATTCAAGGAGACCACAGCATTGGATCTTCTGGGGACACTTTAGGTCTTACGAAAATAACAGGAAATCTTTCAATAGGTAGCAGAGGAACATTAACATTATTGGATACGGTATGGGTGGAGGGAGATATTACAATAAGTGGTGGTGGAAAAGTTCATATTGATGAATCTTTGGGAAATGAAAGTGTAGTCTTAATATCGGATGGTAAGGTTAGTATTAGCGGAGGGGGAGAATTCAGAGGTTCGGGAGAGCCAGGAAGTTATCCCGTATTAATATCTACCAGTACTTGTCCGGATGGAGATGGTTGCGGAGGGAATGAAGCCATATATATTTCAGGAGGAGCCGGAGCGGTTGTTCTTTTCGCTCCAAATGGATTAATTAGAATGCAAGGGGGCTCTGCAGCAAGATCCATAACCGGAAAAGGTGTTCGCGTTTCAGGGGGAGGAGAAGTTGAGTACGACAGCGGCTTGGCTGATTTAAATTTTAAGAGTGGTCCATCCGGAGGATTCCAAATACTCTCTTGGAATGAAGTGGAATAATTTGGAGGTTGAACCTTCAAATTATCTGATTTTTATGTGTTAAAATATCTTTATGAAAAAACAAAACAAGTTTTTTGTAGTTGGTAATTGGAAATTGAATCCCGAGAAAGAAAAAGAAGCTCTATCAATATTTTTTGCAGTTAAGAAAAGTTTGAAGAGTGTTAAAAATACCAAAGTGGTGATGTGTCCACCAGCTGTTTATCTCTCAGCATTTGGAAAATACAAAAAAACAAAAAATTTATATCTGGGGGCACAAGATTGCTTTTGGGAGAATAAAGGATCTTTTACCGGCGAAGTATCTCCCAAAATGCTTTACTCACTTAAATCCTCTTTTGTCATTTTGGGTCACTCAGAAAGAAGAGCTTTTGGGGAAAGTAGTGAAGATGTTTCTCTAAAGGTTGGAGCCGCTTTGAATGCAGGTCTCTGGCCTATTGTATGTATAGGTGAGAATGAAAGGGATACAGAAGGAGAGTATTTGGAGTTTCTAAAGGAAGAGATAAACGATTCGCTAAATTTTGTTAAAGATAAGGATTTGAATAAAATAATTATTGCTTATGAGCCGATTTGGGCTATAGGTAAAGAGGAGGCGATCAACGGACACGATCTTCACCAAATGGAGATCTTTATAAGAAAGATTTTGGCATATAGATTTGGCAGAAATAGATCTTTTTCTGTTCCAATAATTTACGGAGGGTCAGTTACTCCGGATAATATAGAAGATATTATTATTAATGGAAATGTAAGAGGGGTGCTTGTAGGCAGACAAAGCTTAGAGCCGAAATCTTTTAAGGAAATAATTTCTTTTGTTGAAAATTATGCTCGGTAAAAATATCAATTCATTGAAAAATTCTTTAGAGGGTAAAACCGTACTTCTTAGATTGGAAGTTAATGTTCCCGTAAAGGAAGGTAAAATAGTAAATGATCTTAGAATAAAAAAAACTTTCTCTACAATAGAATTTTTACTTAAAGAAAAAGCAAAAGTTATTGCTTTTGGGCATATTGAGAATAAAGAAGGAGCGACTTTAAAACCCGTTTATGAATATTTAAAGGAAAAAGGTTTTCCTGTGATTTTTGCACCAGAGGGTGTCTCAGATAGTACGGAAGAGAAGATAAAAGAAACCAAAGAGGGAGAGATGCTACTTTTGGAGAATATAAGAATGCATCCGGAAGAAAAAGAGAATAATGAAGAATTCTCAAAAAGAATATCTTCTTGGGGTGACGTATTTGTAAATGAGGCATTTGGTGCTTCTCACAGGAAGCACTCGTCCATTGTAGGTATTGCCAAATTTCTCCCATCTTTTTTCGGGTTTCATTTCATAGAAGAAATAGAAAATCTCTCAAAAGCTTTCACTCCGGATAAACCTTTTCTTTTTATTTTAGGAGGAGCGAAATTTGAGACTAAAATACCTTTGATAAAAAAATTATTACCCAAAGCAGATGATTGTTTTATTGGAGGCGCTCCCGCACATTCGTTTTTTAAATATAAAGGTTGGAATGTTGGGAAGTCTTTGTTGCCTAAGGAAGATATAGATGTAAGTGATATGGCGGATGATTCGTCGCTTCTTCTGCCGATTGATGTTGTGGTAGGAATGGAAGACGGAAGTCGGAGTATTAAGAAACCTGACGAAGTTTCCAGCGGGGAGACAATTTCCGACTCGGGACCCGAGAGTATTTTAATGTTGAAGGAGAAAATAGAAAGTGCATCTTTTATTATTTGGAATGGACCTTTGGGAAATTATGAAGAAGGGTTTGTTGAGTCAACAATAGAGATTGCAAGAGCAATAGCCAAATCAGATTGTATATCTATGATAGGGGGAGGAGATACAGTTGCGACAATAGAAGGAATAGGAATGGAAAATAATTTTACTTTTATTTCAACCGGTGGAGGAGCAATGCTTGAATTTCTTACAGATGAAACTCTACCGGGAATTGATGCTGTGAATTCTTCACCTGGTTTTTAAATACTTTTTCGTATTTTGTCCGCATTCCCTATAAAGTCTTTTTTATCACCCTGAACTTTTGAATTTGGGAATACCCAGATGTGTGCGTGGGGAATCTCGTCTCCAACAATTTTTGAAATTATGAAATCAGTGTTGAATGCTTTCTCTTGTGCTTTCGCAATTTTCTTTACCACTTCAAAATACTCTCCAGCATTTGGCAGCGCCTGCCTGCCGGAAGGCAGGTCCCAAACCCATCTGAAATGATTCTTTGGTATTACTTGAGTGTGTCCGGGAGACTCCGGATTGATATCCAGAAACGCCAAAAAGTTATCATCCTCATATATGATATGAGCCGGAATTTCTCTTTTTACAATTTTGCAAAATATACAATTTTCTTCTTTCATTTCTCTTTATGATAACATAGTCAATATGAAGAAATACAAACTTCAAGCCGAACCACCGAAAGAATATCTAAAGGGTCATTCGCCATTGATTCGTAGCTTACTATTCAACCGAGGGGTTTCCGAAGAATCATCAGGTGCTTTTATTGATCCTGATTATGAAAAAGGCACTCATCCTCCGAGTTTGATGCCGGATATGAGAAAAGCAGTTTCAAGGTTTCTAAAAGCAATTGGGGAAAATGAAAAAATAATAATTTACAGTGATTATGATGCAGACGGAATATGTGCCGGAGCTTTATGGAAAAATTTTTTGGAAGGAATAGGTTATAAGAATTTCATAAATTATATTCCCCATCGCCATGAAGAAGGGTATGGCTTAAATAGTGAGGCGGTAGAGGAGTTATCCGGTGGAGAAAGATGCCTTCTTATAACCCTAGACTGCGGATCATCTGATACCGAAAGTGTGATGAGAGCAAATGAATTGGGTATGGATGTTATTATTACCGATCACCATGAAACTTCCAACGGACTTCCGCCGGCTTATGCTATTTTGAATCCCAAAAGATCGGATTCAAAATACCCGTTCAAAGAACTTTCAGGAACCGCCGTCGCTTTTAAATTTATACAGGGGATTCTTGAGAAAGATAGAAGTTTAATGAAAGAAGGGATGGAGAAATGGCTTTTGGATTTAGTAGCGATTGCAACAGTTTCCGATATGGTTCCTCTAATAGATGAGAATAGAGTGCTCTCCAGGTTTGGATTTCTTGTTCTGAGAAAATCTCCAAGAAAGGGCATTATGAGACTTTGTAGAAAATTAAACATACCTCAGAAGACCATTACTGAAGATGACATAGGTTTCATGATAACTCCGCGAATCAATGCGGCAAGCAGAATGGGAAGTGCCGATGATGCTTTTGTTTTACTTTCAACCAACGATGAGAAGGAAGCGGCTTGCGTAGCTGATGCTTTGGAACATGTAAATAATGAAAGAAAGGGTATTGTCGCTTCAATGGTAAAAGAGATAAAAAAGAAAGTAAAAAGCAGTACTGACAATGTCATAGTAGCCGGCAATCCGAAATGGAGACCTTCTCTTTTAGGTCTTGCTGCAAATTCCATTGCCGAGGAATTTTCCAAGCCCGTATTTCTCTGGGGTAGAGATGGTAATAATATAATAAAGGGTTCATGCAGGTCGGAAGGTTCAACTAATGTTTTCACATTAATGATGAGAGCGGAACACTCATTCATTGAATACGGCGGTCATAATTTTGCCGGCGGATTCTCTGTTGCTTTTGATAGCATTCATACATTAAGTCGAGAACTCAATTCGGCTTATCAAGAGCTTCCGAAAAAGGAGACAAACGAAGAGGTGTTGATAGATTTATCTTTATCTCTTAATGATGTAAATAATGAAACGATGAAAGACATTGAAAGAATGTTTCCGTTCGGAATGGGTAATCCCAAACCCTCTTTTTTATTCAGGGACGTATTAATAGAAGAGGTTTCATCTTTTGGTAAAAACAATGATCACCTTCGTCTCAAACTTGTATCTCCCTCGGGCAATAGAATTGAAGCCATGGCTTTCTTTACGAAGGCCAATGACCTCACTGTTTTTCCCGAAGCTTCTCTCAATTCCCAGATTATTGCAAATATTGAAAGGTCTTTCTTTAGGGGAAGATCTGAATTAAGATTAAGACTGATAGATTGCATATAAATTATGAAAGCATCAATTCTTTTCACAGACGGAGCATCAAGTGGAAATCCCGGACCCGGAGGGTGGGGAGCTGTTTTGCTTGAGCCAATTATTTTAGATAATGAAGATATAAAGCCCATTGAAAAAACCAGAGTTCTTGAGTATGGAGGAGGAGAGAGTAGAACAACCAATAATAGAATGGAGTTAACTGCAGTTATTGAGGGACTTTCAAAAGCCGATGTTAAAAAAATAATTATTTTTTCCGATTCAAAATATGTCATAGGGGGTATTAATTGGATGCGAAATTGGAAAGAGAATGGATGGAAGACCAAAGCTAAAACGGATGTAAAGAATAAGGACCTCTGGGAGAAGCTTTCGGGGCAAATAGATTCAAAAGATATTGAATGGAAGTTTGTTGAAGGACATAGGGGAGTTTTGGGGAATGAAAGAGCTGATGATATTGCACAAGCTTTTTCACAGGAACAAGAAGTTAAATTGAAAAATGTTCCTTATGCGAATTATTCAATAAACCTTCTTGACCTTACAATAAATAACAATAAGAAAGGATCAAAGAAGGGGAAAGCTTATTCGTATGTGAGTTCTATTGACGGTGAAGTGAAGGTTCACAAAAGTTGGGATGAATGTAAAAAGAGAGTTGAGGGAAAGAATGCTCAATTCAGAAAAGTTTTCAGTAAAGAAGAAGAGGAGGAATTAATAAGAAGGTGGAGAAAGTAATGGTATTAGTGAGTAGTGAGTCTGCCCGACTGAATGTCGTTCGGGCAGGTAGTTTGTAGTGAGTAGAAAAATAATATTCGTTTACGAATATTATTTTAATGTTTGGATAGGATCCTTTTTCTTTCTTTTGTATAAGAAAAGGAAAAAGAAAATCATTGATGAGTAGATGAAGAATACAGAAACAAAAGAGATGCCTTCAACCTCAATACTACTCATTGGAATTTTATCTATAATCTCTGAGACTTTTATCATTACAGAAAGAGAGAAGAGAGCGGGCAGAGAGAATATGTATCCCAAGGTTACTGAGAGCAAAGCGCTGAGAGCGCCGACTGCCGAACTTATGATTACGATTGGAACAAGTGGAATTGCTATCAAGTTTGCTATTGGGGAGGAGAAAGAAACAACTCCAAAAGTGTGAGCGACAATAGGAAGCACTGCCAAGTAAGCTCCGATTGAGATAGACAAGATTGATATTGCAGAATCTTTGACAGAGAATTTTTCTTGAAGTTTCAAAAAAGAATTTTCTCTGCCGAGGAGTTTCTCTACGAAAGGAGTAATGTAAAGTATTCCAAGAGTTGCCAAAAATGAAAGTTGAAAGCCAACATCAAATCCCAAAGAGAGTGGATTAACAATAACAATCAGAAGTCCGGCAATGGAAAGGGCAATGGTTGAATTGTAAACTTTTCCGGTTTTGAATGCCAGAAGAAAAATGAATGCCATTATTCCCGCACGCACCGCCGATGCCGGAGCTCCAACGAAGAGAACGTAAATTCCGATTAAGACGCTCACTGCATAGAAAGAGAAATTTCTTCCAAAGCCAAAGGATGAAATGAGAGCTATGAGTATTCCGGCGATGATGGTTATGTGCATTCCGGATATAGCAGTGATGTGTCGTATGCCGACTCTGCTGAAAAGTTCTTGAATGTTATTCGGTACCAATTTCCCGTCTCCCAATATCATTGCT